>ULZU01005680.1_pt1 | contig 8944 bp, 7 predicted proteins | sample 1963491 | NCBI WGS metagenome assembly ULZU01 (sample SAMEA4835900, study PRJEB28245) | human gut metagenome | biome: gut microbiome; material: fecal sample | place: Denmark | collected 2008 | reverse complement strand
GGAGGGCTTCCTATTATACTTGCATTCTCTTATTCGCCGGTGGTTCCGTCGGTGCCGTTAGACGTGTCGCCGGTCCCAGCGTCACCGCCGGTACTGCCGCCTGCGCCCGTATCACTTCCGGTGCCGGAATCACTCCCCTGTTCGCCGGAGCCATTGCCGGTGCTGCCGCCGTTCTCGCTGCCGGTATTCTCGCCGTTGCTGGTCTGATCGCCGGTATTGGCATCGTCAGCGCCGGGAACCGCAGCATCCGGGGTCTGCTGACTGTCGCCGTTCACCGCAGGCTGTTCGTCAGTCGTGTTGGAGGGCTGAGCCGTTCCGATGCTTCCGCCGTCCCCAACCGCCGTTCCCGGCAGGCTGTCCTGCTTTCCCCAGCAGAGAGTCAGCGCTGCGCCGCTCTCGTTGACGGTAATGGTATAATCCTTGTTCGCAGTAAGATAATCCGTGTGATACTCCGTGTCGCCCACTTTGATCACCACATAGGCATATTGGGCATCACCCGCCATATGCAGTGTCAGCGTGCCGGTACCGTACAAGTTACACGGTTCTCCCACCTTCAGCTCACCCAGAGCCGTATCGTTCAGCTTTGCCGTCACCGTGGCGGTGGCGGACTGAATGGGCTGCACACCGCTGTTTTGGGTGGCCGTGAACCACGCCCATGTCAGGCTGCACAGGCAGACCAGACAAATCGCCACCCCCAGCAGGGAGGGCATCAGCAGCGCCGTCAGTGACGCAGGCTTCTCCTCCTGCGGATGCTCACGCTTTCCTGTATAGAAAGTTTCCTTCCAATTCATGTCTTGATGCTCCTTTCAATCCGGCAGAGCCATATGGCGGGCGCCGGTCAATAGGCGAGCCAAGGACGCAAGGGTTCTAAGCTTGTGTCCTTGGCTCGCCCCTCCCCGGCGGTCAAATCGGGGAGGATCGAGCTTGTAAAGAGGGGTTTTCTATAGAATGATCGTCAATGATAATTCCCGATGTCATGGCCGGAGTATCCCTCCGACAACGCTCCCCGTGGAGCGGCAGATCACGCCTGAGGGGGCTCCTCCGGAGTCTTTTCCTTCTCCTCCAGCCGGGCCTTCATCTCCATCAGTTCCTGCATCATCCGCTGGTTCTCCTCCCGCTGGCGCTCCAGATTCGCCTGCTGGGCCTGTATTTCCCGCTGCTCCTCGCTCTTATAGCGCTTGAACAGCCGGACGCAGTTGATGCCCTCCATGAGGATCAGCAAAAAGAATGGCAGGAAGATGCACAGAATGTAGCCGGGGGTGGTTTTCAGGAACTGGAAGAAATTGCCCACGCCGGACAGGCACTTCTCGTACTTGCCCAGCACATAGGGATACGTCACCGGCATCTCGTCGTCGGTATCGGTGGTGGTACCGTAGGTGATAAAGGCAGGCTGACCGTCTGCGTCAGTGGTCAGGGACCGGATCTTATGGGTCACGGTCTCACCGAAGTTGGCGCTGTCCTGTGAGGTAAAGGCAATGATGTCGCCGGGCTGCAGGGTGGTGGGATCCACCGACCGCACCAGGATCAGGTCTCCGGCCTTAAAGTCCGTTGCGCTCATGGAGTCCGAGCGCACGATGTACATCTTGTAGCCAAACAGCGCCCGGTCGTTGCGGTCAAAGGTGGTGACGGAGACGATGGTGAACACCATCATACACACCGCCAGCAGCACGATCAGCCACGTCAGCACCGTTTTGATCACTTCAAAGGTTTTTTTCATGCTTCAACTCTCCTGCAACTGTTTTCCCCGGATCAATCAAACAGCCGCTGAGGGTTGTTCTTGGTCTGTGTGGCGTCGGCACAGAGGGTAAAGGTCAGATCCTTGGCCTGAGCGCTGTTGCCGGTCGCCTCCGGGAAGTGGAAATACATGGTCAGTGTCCGCCGCTGACCCACCGCCAGCAAATCATCCGCCGCCTGCGTGTTCTCCAACTGAGTGGGGGTGCCGGAGTAGAGGGTCTTGTTGCCGTCCTTCACCGTGACCTCCAGCACATCCGCCAGATCGCCGGAGACACCGGCGAAGTACAGCCGGTAGTACACCGTGCCGGTGCTGTCGTTTTCGATAAAGAACTCCTTCTTCACCGTCATGCCCGGCTCGAACAGGAACTCGTCGGGCCGGATCACCGGCTCCCCGTCGTTGAGGTTGATGCGGACGCCGCCGGTGGCAAAGGTGTTGTCCCGGACGGAGGCGATGGAATAGGCCAGAGCCACGGTGGTGACCACCAGACACACGGCCAGCACGATCACCGCAATGATCCCGCCGGTGAGGCGGCTGCGGGTCTTACGTTCAGTCATGGGACACCTCCCTGCGGCGACGCAGCAGCACCGTCAGTGCCGCACCGGACACCAGCACCGCCGCTCCCCAGAGCAGGGGCTGCATGGTGTCGCCGGTAGGGGGAGCCAACTCCTCGCTATCCGCCACCCACCAGTAAAAGTCCGCTACCAGCTGCTGATACATATAGGGATTGCCGACGCTGGTATCCAGATACGCCGTCAGCTGATAGTCCAGCGTATCGCTGCCGGCCGGCAGCAGGGTATCCACTGCGGCGGGCATCTCGGCCATCAGGCCGTCATACAGCACGCTGCCGCCCACGGACACCCGCAGCTTCAGCACCTCCGCCAGCTTCTCATAGCCGGGGCGCACCTCCGCCCGGAAGTGGACGGTGACGTCGCCCTTGTGATCTACCTGCACGCAGTCGTTCTGGGTCTCGGCGTCGCCGGGGAACATATTGGTCACGGAGAACTCCCGGTTATACTCCGGGCTGCGGTCATACAGCCGGATGGTGACCTTGCCGGTCCGGGCCGCTGTGGGAACGGGTGCGCCGGCGGGCTGCGCCGCCGTCTGGATGCCGTTGCCGGGGACCTCTGCCGCCCGGCCTGCCTGCCGCCCGTAATACCGCACGGCACACAGCGCCGCAAGGCTCAGCGCCAACAGGATCGCCAGCACAACGATCAGCCGCTTCACCGTGCTGCTTCGAATGGGTTGCCGCACCTGTAACACCTCCTGCTTCCTTCCAAAACTCATATAGCACATATAGACTCTCTGGCTCGCCCTTGCCACAACCGATGGTGGTTTTTTGGCAAATCTCAGCGGCCGGAGAGCCTTTGCCCTTCGACATTTCGTCTTGCTAATTATCAGGTCTATGAGAGATACTACCACGTTTCCCGCCTTTTTGCAACCCGATTTTGTCGATTTGTGCAAAATTCCGGTTGATTTCATCTGCTCTTTGCGTTCATATGGCATATATGTCTCTTCCAAAAATTCCCCCATGCTTTTCCCCCGCCGTGCGGCATAATTTTCTTGACAACCACCGCCGCAAAATGGTAGCCTATGGGTGACAAGCAAACAGAGTTCGGATGACTGGTCCGGGAGAGACCGCTGCGGCGGCGCCGAAGGGGAATGCAGAAGCTCTCAGGCAAAAGGGTCGGACCACGACGATACTCCGAAGAGTGCGGCCTGTCCGCACGCCGAAGGTGCAACCCGCTCCGGCGGGGAATCTCTCAGGTACAAAAACGGAGGCGCAAAACTGCCGAAAGCGGTTTTGCGCCTTTTTGTGCGTCCAAAACGTTTCCGGAGCGTGTCCAAGGCGCCGTCGAGGCGTGTCCACGATGCGGCCGGAAGGTGTCCAGCGACTGGACAAGCGAAGCAAACGGAGCAAAACAAGCGGAACAAACGACGGAATCAATGTAATAAGGAGGAAGGAACATGAGCGAACTCAAACGCACCCAGCTGTACGAGATCCATGTGGCGGCCGGCGCCTCCATGGTGGATTTCGGCGGATGGGAAATGCCCGTCCAATATCCCACGGGGATCGTGGCGGAGCATCTGTATACCCGGCACTTCTGCAGCCTGTTCGATGTGTCCCACATGGGGCGGCTGCTGATCCAGGGGCCGGAGCGGCTGGCATTTTTGCAGCACGTCCTATCCAGCAACGTGGCGGGTCTGGATCTGAACATGGCCCAGTACTGCATCCTGCCGGACGAGGACGGCGGAGCCGTGGACGATGCGTATCTCTACCGCTTCGAGGAGGAGCGGCTCCTGCTGGTGGTGAACGCTGCCAACACGGAGAAGGATCTGATCCATCTGCGCTCCGTGGTGAAGGACTATGACTGCACCATCACGGACATCACCTCCCGGTGGGCCTCCATCGCCGTGCAGGGCCCCAAGTCCAAGGATCTGCTGACCACCCTCTCCGGCGGGGTACAGGTGACGGAGCCGATGAAGAACGCCCTGAACACTCTGACCTTCGAGGGTCATGAGGTGAAGGTGGCCAAGACCGGCTACACCGGCGAGCCTCTGGGCTATGAGGTCTACTGCCGCAGCGAGGACGCTGCGTGGCTGTGGAACCGGCTGGTGGAGTTGGGCGCCCGGCCCGCCGGTCTGGGCGCACGGGACACCCTCCGCATGGAGGCGGGCTTCCCCCTGTACGGCCATGAGATGGGCGTGGATCCCGACGGGCAGAGGATGCCCATTTTCGCCGTGCCGCTGGCCAAGTTCGCCGTGAGCTTTGCGCCTCAGAAGGGGGAGTTCATCGGCCGCAAGGCGCTGGAGCGGCAGTTTGACGCCTTCCGGCGCATCATGAACCGGGATTTCTCCGACTGCGCCGCCCTGCCCCGCCGCATCCTGCCCATCGCCCTGCTGGACCGGGGCGTCATGCGGGCCGGAATGGCGGTATACCGGGGCGAGAAGCAGGTGGGCTGGGTCACCAGCGGCACCATGGTCCCCTACTACATCGCTGAGGGTGAGGGACTGGAGACGGTCATCACCGAGGAGACCGCCAAGCGGGCCATCGGCCTGTGCTATGTAGACAGCGACGTTCTGACGGACGACGTGGTGGAGGTGGACATCCGGGGCCGCCGGCTGAAGGCCGTGATCCCGGCTCGCCACATGAGCGTGGGGGCTCCGCCCTATGCCCGCCCTTTGTTGTACCGGCGGCCGGAGGACGAGGTGTCTCAGCCCGCCGACCGGGCCGCCAAGGCGCTGGAACTGCTGCATCTGGCGCAGGATAACCACCAGTGGCGCCAGCGTCAGTGCATCAACCTCATCCCCTCGGAGAACACCCCCAGCCGGGCGGTGCAGCTGCTGTCGGCCAGCGATCCCTCCTGCCGGTACGCCGAACACAAGAAGATCATTTCCTTCTATGATAAGGATGTATTCTACTATCAGGGCACCAAGTTCATCGACACCGTGGAGCAGCTGCTGGCGGAGCAGATGCGGCAGTATCTGGGCTGCACCCAGGTAGAGACCCGTGTCATCAGCGGACAGATGAGCAACATGGCCACCTTCTCCGCCCTGATGGACTGGAAAAACCGTCTGGACCGCAAGCACACCCCCCAGCGGCTGGGCTATGTGCTGAACAACCACATCATCCGGGGCGGCCACCTGTCGGCCCAACCCATGGGCGCTCTGAAGGACTACATCGCCGTGGATCCGGTGACCGAGCGCACCGCCGTGGTGAACTTCCCCGTGTGCCGGGACGATCTGTTCCGCATCGACGTGGAGGAGACCAAGAAGGTCATCGACCGCTACCGCCCGGAGCTGATCATCTTCGGCAAGAGCATGGTGCTGCGCCGGGAGCCGGTGGCGGAGATCCGCCGCTTCGTCACGGAGCAGAACATCCCCACCACCATCATGTATGACATGGCCCACGTACTGGGTCTGGTGGGCGACCACTTCCAGAAGCCCTTTGAGGAGGGCGCCGAGATCGTCACCGGCTCCACCCACAAGACCTTCTTCGGTCCCCAGCGGGGCGTCATCGGCGTCAACTATCGCCGGGAGGATCTGAAGTGGGGGCTGTGGGAGACCATCCAGTCCCGTGCCTTCCCCGGCAGCGTCTCCAACCACCATCTGGGTACCCAGCTGGGTCTGCTGATGGCGGCCTATGAGATGAACTACTTCAAGGACAGCTATCAGAAGGCCGTCATTGACAACGCCAAGTACTTTGCCAAGGCCCTCCATGAGGCGGGTCTCCACGTGCTGGGCGATCCCGCCATCGGCTACACTGAGACCCATCAGGTGCTGGTGGACGTGGGCTACGGCACCGGCCCGGAGGTAGCCGAGCGGCTGGAGGAGAACAACATCATCGTCAACTATCAGGCCACCCCCGACGAGGAGGGCTTCACCGCCTCCGGCGCTCTGCGGATGGGCGTCAGCGAAATGACCCGGTTTGGCTTCGGCCAGAGGGAGTTCACGGAGCTGGCCGGTCTGATGGCGGACTGCATCCTGCGGGGAAAGGACGTAGGGCAGGAGGTCTCCCTCCTCCGCAGCCGCTACACCACCATGCACTACTGCTTCGACGGCCCGGAGTTCCAGACGGCGCTGGAGCAGTTCATGGGGCAGGTCGGCTTTTGAGTCCGGCGGGGCATACCAATCTGCATCTGTATCAATAGCTTTGAATATTTGAAACGAAAACGGAGGAACACATCATGAACTATCCCACCAATTTGCAGTATTCCAAGTCCCACGAGTGGATCCGCACCGAGGACGGCGTGGCCGTGATCGGCATTTCCGACTTTGCCCAACACGCTCTGGGCGACGTGGTGTTCGTGAACCTGCCCGGCGAGGGCGATGAGGTCACCGCCGGTGAGGCCTTTGGCGACGTGGAGTCCGTGAAGGCCGTCAGCGATCTGGTGAGCCCCGTGTCCGGCACGGTGTGCGCCGTCAATGAGGAGCTGCTGGACGCTCCGGAGCTGCTGAACAGCCAGTGCTACGACGCATGGATCATCAAGGTGGAGGGCGTCACCGCCACAGAGGAGCTGCTGGACGCCGACGGCTACGAGGCCTTCTGCCAGCAGGAGGGCTGATATGGGAAGCTATGTTCCCTCCACGCCCGCCCAGCGGCAGGAGATGCTGGAGGCCATCGGCCTTCACGACTTCCGCCAGCTGTACCGGGACGTGCCGGAGGAGATGCTGCTGCGGGACGGGCTGGATCTGCCGGAGGGCATGAGCGAGCTGGAGGTCAGCCGCACCATGACCGCTATGGCCGCCCGGAACACCGCCTACTCCGCCGTTCTCCGGGGCGCCGGAGCCTATGACCACTACATTCCCTCGCTGGTGAAGTATGTCCCCGCCAAGGAGGAGTTCCTCACCGCCTACACCCCCTATCAGGCGGAGATGAGCCAGGGCATTTTGCAGTCCATCTTCGAGTATCAGACCATGATCTGCCAGCTGACGGGCATGGACGTGTCCAATGCCTCCGTCTATGACGGCGCCACTGCCGCCGCTGAGGCCGCCGCCATGTGCCGGGACCGCAAGCGCCGGGTAACGCTGATCTCCGCTGCGGCCCACCCGGACACCATCAACACCGTCCGCACCTACTGCTACGGCACCGGCGACGAGCTGCGTGTCGTCCCCGTGAAGGACGGCCGCACGGACCCGGAAGCCCTGCGTCAGATGTTGGCCGGGGGCGACGTCTCCGGCGTGTACATCCAGCAGCCCAACTTCTTCGGTCAGCTGGAGGAGGCTGAGGCGCTGGGTGAGATCATCCATCAGGGGGGCGCTCTGTATATTCTGGGGGTGAACCCCATTGCCGCCGCCATTCTCAAGACCCCCAGAGACTGCGGCGCCGATGTGGCCGTAGGTGAGGGGCAGCCTCTGGGGATGCCTCTTGGCTGGGGCGGCCCGTATCTGGGCTTTATGGCCACGGTGCAAAAGCATATGCGCAAGCTCCCCGGCCGCATCGTGGGCCAGACGGTGGACAGCCGTGGTCAGCGCTGCTTCGTCCTGTCTCTGCAGGCCCGTGAGCAGCACATCCGCCGGGAGAAGGCCAGCAGCAACATCTGCTCCAACGAGGCCCTGTGCGCCCTGACGGCCAGCGTCTATATGGCGGTCATGGGGCCGGAGGGCATGGCGGAGGCCGCACGGCAGTGCCTGTCCAAGGCACACTATCTGGCAAAGGCCCTGTGCGCCATCCCCGGCGTGTCCCTGCGGTATCCGGGGGAATATTTCCACGAGTTCGTCACGGAGCTTCCCCGGGTGCCGGAGGTGCTGGAGGCGCTGGAGCATCACGGCATTCTGGGCGGCCTGCCGGTAGAGGGCGGCATCCTGTGGTGCGCCACGGAGAAGGTCTCCCGTGCCGTGCTGGACGAGACCGCCGCCGTGGTGAAGGAGGTGCTGAGCAAATGAAGCTGATCTTTGAAAAGAGCGTTCCCGGCCGCCGGTGCAGCATCCTGCCCCGGTGCGACGTGGAGGAGGTGCAGCTGCCGCAGGAGCTGCGGCGGCAGGAGGCCCCGGCCCTGCCGGAGCTCAGCGAGGTGGATCTGAGCCGCCACTACACGGAGCTGTGCCGGCACGTCCACGGCGTCAACTGCGGCTTTTATCCGCTGGGCTCCTGTACCATGAAGTATAACCCCCGCATCGACGAGGAGATGGCGGCCCTGCCGGGCTTTGCCGGGGTGCATCCCCTGGCCCCGGAGCACGCCGTGACCGGATGCCGGGAGGTGCTGGACACCGCCAGCCGCTATCTCTGCCAGATCACCGGCATGGACGGCATGACCTTCCAGCCCGCCGCCGGTGCTCACGGCGAGTTCACCGGCGTGCTGCTGATCAAGCAGTACCACGATGCACGGGGCGACCATCGGCGCACCAAGATCATCGTTCCCGACAGCGCCCACGGCACCAATCCCGCCACCGCCGCCATGTGCGGCTATCAGGTGGTGAACATCCCCTCCGCCGCCGACGGCTGCGTGGATCTGGAGGCCCTGAAGGCGGTGCTGGGAGACGATGTGGCGGGGCTGATGCTGACCAATCCCAACACCGTGGGCATTTTCGACGAGAACATTCTGGAGATCACCCGGCTGGTCCACGAGGCCGGTGGCCTGTGCTACTACGACGGGGCCAACCTCAACGCCGTTATGGGCATTGTGCGCCCCGGCGACATGGGCTTTGACTGCATCCACATGAACCTGCACAAGACCTTCGCCACCCCCCACGGCGGCGGCGGGCCCGGCG
>ULZU01009700.1_pt1 | contig 9257 bp, 2 predicted proteins | sample 1963491 | NCBI WGS metagenome assembly ULZU01 (sample SAMEA4835900, study PRJEB28245) | human gut metagenome | biome: gut microbiome; material: fecal sample | place: Denmark | collected 2008 | reverse complement strand
GCAAGCGGCGCAGCATGGCCTGCAGGTGGCAGATAAAAGGCGGGACCCTTACGGGTCCCGCCTTTTCGCTTATGCGGTCATGCCTTGCGGCAGGTGGTCATGCGTCGGGAGGTTTTCCCTTATCCCCGGCGCTTCTTGCCCACCAGCAGAGCCGCACCGGCCATGGCCGTGATCCCCATCAGGGAGATCCACAGCACCAGACGGCTCTCGTCGCCGGTGGCGGGCTTGGTGGGATCGGTGGGCTGGTCGGGTTTGCCGGGCTGATCGGGCTTGCCGGGATCCACGGGATTCAGCTCAGCGCCGCAGGTATCACACTTGCCGTCCTTGTCCGCATCTGTATGACCGGTGGCGGGGAGCACACGGGTCTCCGTCTCGCCGCAGGGGCAGGTGCGGGTCTCCACGCCGTCCCCGGTGCAGGTGGCGGGAGTGGTGACCTCCCACTCACCGAACTGGTGGGTGTGGGCGGTACAGATGATGTCGGCACGGTTGCTGATGCGGATACGGGGCGCCATAGCGGTGCCGTCGGCCAGCACGAAGGTGTTGTCGTAGGAGGCCAGACCCGTGGCGGAGATCTCGCAGCCCGGCTCCAGGTTCTTCACCTCGTCGTTGGGGCAGATGTAACCGTCGATGAACACACGGGACACCACACCGGCGCTGTCACGAACCAGAATGGTCTGCACCAGACCGTTGGCCATCTCGATGCCCACCACATAGCCCTTCAGGGTGATGAGCTGGCCCAGCACGGAGCCGTCGTTGACCTGGGTGGAGGTGACCTCTCTGGGGGTCACGGCCTCACCCTCGCCCAGCTTGACGATGTCGGTGACGGCCAGCTGGTGCTCACCCTGATAGGAGCTGGTGGTGCCGGACACACGCACCCGGTCGCCGATCTTGAAGTCGCCGGCCACGGGGAAGCAGTTGATGCCGCCGGTCTCGTCCTGCACGTAGATGCAGTCGAAGAAGGCCGTCTCCTTGTCGTAGCCGGAGGCGTTGGAGGTGACCACGCCCTCGATGGTGTACTTGTAGCCGTCCTCGGTCTGGGCCTGCACCTCGGCGATGGGCGTGATCTGCACGGGGTTGATGAGCCGCAGCAGATTCTCGCAGATCTTGTAGTTGGAGTAGTTCTTCTCGGAGCCGTTGTCGCTGATGCTGGCCTGCACCTCAAAGTTGGACATGAAGGCCGCACCGGAGACCACCACCATGCCACGGCCCTCCAGCTGCTCGGTGGCCATGACCATCAGGCGGCTGTCGTTTTCGGCAAAGACATACTTGGGCGTACCGGCGCCGCCCAGACCGTCCTGATCCACGTCCACGGAGTAGGTGGTGGCATGGCCATACACCACGGGGGACACGGCAGCGGGCAGCGTGGAGGTGGCATGGCCGCTTGCGTCCACGGCATAGATGGAAGCACCGCCGTAGTGGCTGAAGCGCTCGGTGTAGAGCTTGTCATAGGGATGGTCGGGATCGACCTCCACGCCGTCCATCAGGGGGTTGTCCATGTTGTAGGAGCTGAAGTACAGCCGCCACTTATCCACGCCGTCGGCGGCGCTGCGAACGTCGTCATAGGTGGCGTCGTCGCTGATGCGGAGGCTGGAGCCCAGGGCCGCCAGCACCTCATTCTGGGTGGCTGCCATGTGCTTGATGGCGGGGTTGCTCTGAATGACGTCGTAGTTCTCGTAGTTGTCGGACCAGCCCGCCAGAATGACGGTGCCTCCGGCTGCGTTGAAGGCGTCGATGGCCGCCAGCTCGTCAGCGCTGTACGTTTTGGGATCGGCCTGAGCGGCCTCCAGACGGCGGCTGGGAGCGGTGAGGATCAGAGCCTTGAACTTGGGATTGCCGCAGGCGGCGATAAGCTCCTCGCTGGAGTTCAGCTGCACGGTCCGGACGCTGTATTCAGCGGCCAGATTGCTGAAGTTGCCCATGGAATCCTTATAGTTGCCCGCCACATACTCGTTGTAGTGGGAGGCGTCGATGCCAATGTACACCAGTGCATCCGCATTGAGCACATCCAGATCGATGGTCTTGGTGAAGGTGTACTCCTTGCCGTTCTGCTCCACCACGGCGGTGACCTGAACGGTGAACACACGGGCGGCGGTGGGGGTGTAGCGGAAGGAGACATCCAGCGTGCTGCTCTTGCCCAGCGTGTAGCCCTTGTCGCCCTCGCCCTTATCCACGCCGATGACGGTGCCGCCGATGGTGTAGGTCAGGGACTTGATGGTGGCATCGGTGTCCTCGCTGTTGAAGAGGGTGGTGGTCAGGGTCAGCTCCTCGTCGGTGACGGGAGTGGCGGTGCCGCAGACCATGTTGGAGATGCCCAGCTTCAGGCTCTCACCCACCCACACGGGGGAGGTGACCGCCAGATCGCCGTCACCCTCGGTGACACGGATGAAATAGTAGCTGTAATCCGGGTCCAGCGTCACGGACAGACTGCCCTGATTCAGCTCGGCGGGGTCGGACCAGGTGTGGACCACCTTGCCGGAGTTGACCACCACCTCCACCTTGGAGATGGAGTCGCTCTTGTCGGGATCGTTGACGGTGACCTCCAGATCCAGCTTCTCGGGGACCTCGGTGATACTGGAGCCCATCATCTGACCGTTGACGGTGTAGCCCAGCTCCAGGTTCTTATCCTCGGTGGCGTACATCCGCAGGGCCCGGATGGCCTCGTAGATGCCCTTCTCGGTGAAGTTGTCGGTGAGGATAACGTCACGGGCGTCGTTAGCATTGCCCCAGCGGCCCTTGTGGTTGTCCTGGTTGTTGGTGGGAGCCAGATGCCAGCCCTTATCCAGCGCCATGATGTACTGCTCATAGCTGGGATAGTAGCCGCCGGCGCCGATCTGGCCCTCGCCGTTCCCCACCTCCACCATATACATACGGCTGTCAATGACGGGATCCCAGTAGGAGAAGTCACTGAAGTTGCCGAAGGTGGTGCCGGGATGGTTGAACTGGCTGATGGAGTCCACGCCCTCGGCCTGACTCAGCAGAGCGTAGTAGGCCTTCATACCGGCGTCGTCGGTCTTGTTGTTGAGGGTGGTGTTGTTGCGGGAGACCACGCCGGGGGTGTTGAAGGTGTTGATGTGGCCGGGGCCGCCGGACCATGTCATCTCGAAGCCGCCCAGTGCCACCATGGAACCGGCGTTCTCGGCGTTGAAGGCATCGATGGTGCTCTTATAGGTGCTCCAGCTGTGGTTGGCGTCGGAATCCTTCACCAGAGAGGTGTCATACAGAGCGCCCTCCACGTTAGCATTGGTCTTGGAGTCGAAGTAGTTGGAGTGGTCGGTGAAGGCTACGAACTGCACGTTGGCGCTGGCGGGGATGCTCTTGATGTAGTCCAGCGCAGAGGTCAGCGTACCGGAGCCGTCGGAATACTGGGTGTGGCTGTGGAGCTGACCGAAGTACAGCTGATACTGGGTCTTGCCCACGGTGAAGAACCAGTTGAAGCTGGCCTCCTTGCCGTCGGCACGCTTGGCGGTGACCACCACCTCCGTGCGGCCGTCGGTGAGGTCGGCAGCGGGCGTGTAAGTGACACGGCCGCCTTCATACACAGCATCCACGGTCTTGCCGTTCACCGTCATGGTGATGGTGGGCTCCGTCCCGGCATTGGCCAGCGCCACGGAGATGGCGGGCCGCTTGTCGCTGCCGGTCTGAGCGCCCCGCATGGGCATGGGATCGGAGAACACCGGCTCGTCCTTCACGGGGATCTCCACCGTGCGGGTGATGGCCTTGCCCTGATTGTCCACGCCGCTGATGGTTACGGTGAGCTTGTCGCCCGTCACCTTCTCCACGGGGATGGTGACGGTGTAAACACCCTCCTCCTCGGTGACAGTCAGGGCCTCGCCCGCCAGCGTGGCGGTCATGTCGCCCTTGACACCGAAGGGAGCATCCACGGTGAAGCTAAAGGTGTAGGCCTGCCCCACATAGGCGTCATACAGGTGGTCGATGACCACGGCGGGCATATTCACGATGCCGCCGGTCAGCTCCGTCCCCTCCGCCACGGGGTAGAAGGAGAAGGAGTAGATGGTGTAGTCCAGATCACCGGTGGAGCTGTACATACTGTACACCTTGAAGCTGTCACTGAAGTACTCCAGCCACTGGCTGTGGCCCTTATACTTGGCGGTGCGGCTCTCCATTTCGTAGCCGCCCACGTTGCCGGAGCACTCCCGGACCAGCCAGTCGGCGTCCTCGCTGGCGGTGGGGGAATAGAAGGCGTTGTTGCCGGTGCCGTTGGCGCACAGATAGCCGTAGGTGTCGTTGCGGAAGCGATAGTACTCGCCGCTGCGCTCCACGGTAAAGACCACGGCGCCGTTGGAGCAGACAGCCTTGCCGTTGGCAATGGTAGCGGCCGCCTTGTTGATGGCGGGGCTGTCGGTGTTGTCATTTTGCTCCGCCAGAACCGCCTCAGCGTTCTGGTTGTAGATGACCACCTCATCGCCGGCCTGAGGCAGCTGGCCGGGGGTGGGAGGCGTCACGTTGGTGACGTAGTCGGTGCTGGCGCCGTTGCGGAGCTGATAGGTGCCGTTGTAGGCGGAGCAGCAGGCATACAGGGCCGTGACGTCGGCCTCGGTGACGTTGGCAGGCAGCGGCACACCCTTGAAGAGCTTGGTGCTGCCGGTGGCGTCGGTGACGGGGGTGCTGCCGGAAGCGTTGTAGGTACCCAGTGTCACGTCCTTGATGTAGACGTACTCACTGAGATAGTCGGCGCCCATCTGGGAGACGGTGATTTCCTGTGCGGGGATGGCCTCCACACCGGCCTTTACCACCTCCATGGCAGGGGACTGCATCTGAGGCACGCCGCCGTAGGGGTTAACGGTGCCGGTGACCTTCACCACGTCGCCTACCTTATAGTTGGCGTGGTTGGCGTAATCATAGATCTGGAAGCCGTAGATCTCACCGCCGATGACGTCCTCCAGAATGATGGAACTGATGCTGGCAGCGCCGTTATAGGCGTTGCCGTAGTGATACACCACCTGACCCACCACGGAGACATTTTCGGTCTTGGTGGTGATGGCCCCAGCCTCCTTGACGGTGAGCGCCCCGTCGGGGATCATGCCGTCCGTGATGGGGTCATTGACGGAACCGGCGGCCCGGATCTCGTCGGCAACGGTATTCCGCAGCTGCAGGGTGCCGTTGTTGGTGCCTACGGCGGCGGTAACATCTACCTTGTCGCCCATGGCAAAGGCCCAGCTGTCGCCGTTCTTGGCCAGAACTGCCTTATAGAGCTGGATGGTCTTACCGTCGGCATCCTTGAAGGTGACATTGGGGTTGGCGTACTGACCGTTGTTGTCATAGATCTCGGTGATCTCCAGCCCCTTCAGCTGCACATAGGTACACACATCGTCGGCGGTCAGGGCGGCGATGGTGGTGGGCTTGGCGTTCAGGGTCAGGCCGCTGGACTTGACGAAGGTGCCGCTGCCCAGCTGCGCCATGCCCCTGAACTCGGCCCGCTTGCCGGTACCGATGATGGTGTCGCCCAAGGCGATCTCGTCGGTCTTGGCAGCCAGACGCAGACAGATAGCACCGGTGGCGTCCTGCAGATAGTAGTTCTGCCCGTCCACCAGCGTCACGACGCCCTTGACGGTGAACTCGGTGTCGGTGGCACCCTCTAGCGCCGTGCGGATGGGTACGGCGGCGGGCTCCTCCGGATCAGGCTCCGGGGTGGCGTCCACGTACTGCTTCTCCTGCGTCAGCTTGTAGAAGGTCATGCCGAAGTCCGCTTCCTTCAGCCGGTCAGTGCTGGTGCAGTAGGCGGAGAACTCGGTGAACTTGGCGAAGTATTCCAGGTAGACCTTGCCGTACTGCCCGGTGACGCCGCTGCCGGAGAGATAGTAGGAGGCGTTCTCGGCATTGCAGGTCTCCACATCCCAGCGGGTGGTGCCGTTGGCGGCCACGTTGAGATTGTACTTGCCGTCATTTTCGCCCAGCGTCAGGGTCTTGCCGCCCTGCGTAAAGGTGTAGGTGCCGTCATCGTTGGCGGTGACATCCCAGACCAGCGCATCCATGGTGCCGGCAGTCAGCACGTTATTTTTCACCGTGGCGGCCACGGGGGTCAGGTAGTAATTGCCCATCACGGTGGAGCTGACGGCGTAGCCGTTACCGGCGTTGAAAATGACCACCTTGTCGCCGCCGGTGAGGGCAGCGGTCTTAACATACTTGTCCACCAGGTGATAGGCCTTGTAGGTGAACACGACCTCCTGACTGTCGGTCATGCCGTCCTTCACAGCCTTGACGGTGATGGTGCAGGAGGCGGTGATGGTCACAGGGCCGGTGTAGTCCTGATAGGCGCCGTCATCCACCTTGTACCGCAGGGTGGCATCCGCCGTCTTGCAGGCAAAGGCCACGGTGTCGCCCACCTTCACATCGCCGGAGGCGGTGCCGGTGGGGGCAGCTACCTGCTCCAGCCCGCCGCCCAGCTTATAGAGGGTGAAGTGGCAGGGGTAGCCGCCGGGAGACTTCGTAATGGTTTCATTTTTGTAAGCACGGAACTTGTTCTGGGAGGCGGCATTGCTGGCCAGCTTGACCGTGTCATCGCCCTGTCCGGCGAAGGTAAAGGTTTCATCGGTGGCATCGAAATCCACGGCCCACCGGTAGCTGCCGCTTTTAATGCCATTGTTGTTGCCGCCTTTGGGAGCAATGGCCTTGCCGTTGGCGTCGCTGAGAATGGTACCATTCTTGTCCACGGTCAGCGTCCAGACGCCGCCCGTGGGATCAATGACCTGATCGTTGGCAGCTGTCACGGCCACTGCCGTGACCCATGAGTCGTCAAGCACACCGGGGGCGTAACCGTTGTTGGCTACCATCACATACTCGCCGGTGACCAGTTCATCGGCGGACGTGACCTTGGTGTAGGTCTTTGTCGCTGATTCGTCTGCCAGAACTGCTGTGGGCAGCAGCGAGAGCAGCATCATCAGCGACAGCAGCACGGACATGATCCGACTGCTGAGTCCTCTCTTCTTCAATGAGATCCCTCCTGTTCAATATTACACGTTTACACGGCGGCCTGCTTCTGTCCTTCCGTTCCCCCGGAGATAGTATAAAGCCGCCTGACCCGCATCCGGCGGGCAGACGACCTTCCACAAGCTATCCTGTTTTTGGCACGGAGGCAGCGTCAAGGGCTCCGATCAGCTGAAACAGGCAGACTGTGGGGGATACCGTTGAGCAAAGACAAACCTTTCGTGTATAGTGCCGCCGGTCAAAACCGTGTACGCCGCTTTTGGCCGTACATACCGCCTTTGACCGATGGTAACAGTCTATCATAAAGCTACCCAAATGGCTACCCCTTTTCAATGATTTTGTCAGAAACGTGCAATAAGTTTGTATAATATTTGCAAAGTATATTGACAGATGTAGCTGACTAGTGAACACTATTGACATCAGGGACGGAAGTTGCTATGCTGTAACCAAATATCATTGACGGAGGAAACGCCCATGAAGCGGAAGAAGGGGAATGCGGACCGGCTGACAGCCGGGGGCTGGTGGAGCAGGAACCGGTGGAGCTGCGTCATTCTGGCGGCGGCGCTGGTGCTGTTCATCGTCGTGCGGATGGCGGCTGTGACCTTTGAGCAGCCCCAGCCCCGAGGGGATGAATATGCCGAGTACGAGACCGGCGTCGTTACGGATATCCTGTCGGACAGCACCGAGGCGGATACCGTGGCCGACGGCGGCTATCGGGGGGAGCAGCTGCTGCTGGCACAGGTGCGCTCCGGTCAGTACAAGGGCGAGACCATGCAGGTGTATAACTATGTGGGCCCGTTGTACGGCCAGCCCCTGAAGGTGGGGCAGCGGGCGGTGCTGCTGATCTCCACTTATAGCGACGGCAGCCACACCGCCACGGTGTACGAGTATGACCGGGCGGTGGGTCTGGCGGTGATCGTGGGCCTGTTCCTGCTGGCAACGGTGCTGGTGGGCGGCAAGGTGGGAGCCAAGTCTCTGGTGGCGCTGGCGGTGACGCTGGTGTGCCTGTTCTGGATCCTGATCCCCCTGCTGATGAAGGGAGCGTCCACTCTGCTGACGGTGTTTCTGGTGTGCGCCTACATCACCGTGGTGACGATGGTGATCTTGGGCGGCGTGTGCCGCAAGACGGTGTGTGCTGCGCTGGGTACGGTGGCCGGTACGGCGCTGGCGCTGCTGTTCGGCCTGCTGTCTCAGAGCCTTCTGCGAATCGACGGTCTGCGGCTGACGGATGTGGAACCGCTGCTGCAGCTGCGGCAGACGGGTACGCCCTTGGGCCTGCGGGGCCTGCTGGTGGCGGGGATAGTCATCAGTGCGCTGGGCGCCGTGATGGACGTGGCCATGAGCATCTCCTCTGCGCTGACGGAGGTACATACCGTGGCCCCGGACCGGGACGGCCGGGCTCTGTTCCGCTCCGGTATGAATATCGGCCGGGATATGGTGGGTACCATGACCAACACCCTGATCCTGGCATTTTTGGGCAGCGGCCTGTCCTTCATCATCTATCTGTATTCGCTGGGGCTGGATCCCCGGCAGCTCATCAGCTCCCCCTATATGGCCACGGAGGTCATCAGCGGCATCGCCAGCAGCATCGGCGTCATTCTGGCGGTCCCCCTGACGGCGCTCATCACCTCGTTGATTTTGGTGAAGGATAAAAAACCGAAGACCCCCTGCGGATCGAAACCGGAGGATAAGAAGCTTCCCAAAGAGGTTCAATAAGGGAGGCACCACCGGCGGCTGGACAAAAAGGCGTCCAATGCTGGACAAAAGCTGGACAAAAACCGGGACGATCAAAGAAGCCGGAGAAGTGCAAAAGCCGGTTCGGCAGCAGTGCCGAAAGCGCAGGTACCGGAACGATAGCAGAGCCGTGAGCGCGAAAATACGGAGCAATGCCAACGCTGAAAATACGAATACCGGCAGAATAGAAAAACAGCAAAAAAAGGCGGGGAAGGCAAAATTGCCTTCCCCGCCTGCTTGCCGCCGGATGCGGCTATACAGGAGGAGAGCTCACCTGCTTGCGGCGCAGGGAGGAATGACCTATATATTTCCCAGTATATACGAAATCCGGAGAAATGGCAATGTTTTTCCGGAAAAATTTTCCCGATGGGAGCATGAATTTTTTGAATATTTCGCATGGAGAAAATACTGAGGCGCAGAAGGGTCACAGAGCCGCTCCGGATTTTTCGATTCTGGCAGCGTGGCGGCATCAGGGAAAAGTGGCGTCAAAAATCGAATCGTATCAGAAGATGAAACGCTATCGAGAAAATCAGGAAGCAGCGGGAAATCGGGCGCCGGCGGAGAAGCCGGGCGGATTC
>ULZU01000641.1_pt1 | contig 9260 bp, 10 predicted proteins | sample 1963491 | NCBI WGS metagenome assembly ULZU01 (sample SAMEA4835900, study PRJEB28245) | human gut metagenome | biome: gut microbiome; material: fecal sample | place: Denmark | collected 2008 | reverse complement strand
ACAAGCAGGATAATACCTGCCATTAATAAAAAACACTTTTTCATGTTCGTTTTGTTTAAAATGAGACATCTGTTTATTCTGTTTGAATAAGTCATGTTTAAATAAGCCGTCAGGGAACCACCACATTTATCTCTCCGTCGAAACCGGGGTTGATACCGATGCCGGGAGCGAACTCACGGGTAAGAAACGCATCACGCACCGTAGTAATCCTATTCCGTCTGACGGGCACTTCCACGCCGCCGACCCGGTTCACCTCCTGTCCCTTTTCGTTGCAGATAACCATTTCCAGCGTAACGGAAGACTCCGTACCATTCACCAGCACATAGTCGAAAGCCAGACAAGCCTCATTGTTGGAAATAACAACGGGAACGGAAGTAAATTGTATACCTGTGACCGCCTCATTGGGACGGTTGGAAACGACATTAAAACCTGTGGGGAAATAACCGGTGTAACCCAGTTGCACCGTAAAATCTTCTATGCCTGCAGGACGGACAGACTTCATTTGTTCCAACTTGTTGAGGTACTTGATGACATCGGTAGTAATCAACTCTATTTTCGCCAGCGGACGTTCCAATTGTATCTCTTCGCGATGACGGGCTGCCAAACGGCAACGATAAGGAGTAAGGTCGAGGGTTGCCTGCCCGCAAAACACATCTTTATAGTCGGTTCCACCCGTATAATCGCCTTTCAGCTTGACGGCAGCAAAATCGGAGGTGGTGTAAAAACAGTCGGCAGCAGTGTTGCCGGAAACCTCGGCAGCAAGTACAAAGTCCCGCCATGCCACCACCCGATAGTTACGTGCATGAAGCTCACATTCCAATGCCACTTCTCCTGCATCTCCTTCCTCACAAATCAACTGACGGCGGAATTGCAGGCTTTGGTCGAACCTGTCATCGGCATATACTTCCACAATATAACGCACCTTGTACTTGTGCACACCGGCGGTACGTGTAGAGAACTCCGGAACATCGAACGGCATCATATCAGCACCGGGTAGCAGGACAATTTCGGTATGTACGGTTGTAGGGTCTATCCCACCTCCTTCCGGCAATTCGCGTACGCTGCATCCTCCCCACAAGAGTGCAGACAGCAAGCTACAGACAGCCACAAACAGTTGTTTCATCGCCGGCCTCCTTTCCAATCAATACGGTAGCCCACTGAAATACCCGCATGGTCGATGCCGAAAAAATTCTTATGACGAGTATCGACATAAGCACCACCGGGAATATTGAAAAAGCGGTCATAATCCAGATAAGCATATCCCGCTCCCAAAGAAAACTCCAGACACCAACACCCGCCTTTTCCGAGTGAAAGCCGGTAACCGGCAGTAAGCCCCATGTTCAGCAATGGAGTACCCGTATCGCTATTCTGATAGCGATATGTACTGTTCTTAAGAGCATAGTTGTAAGAAGCCACCCCGATATGCACACCGGTAAAAAGACCATCCACCTGCCCGAACCAATAACGCACTTCGGGCTGCACGCAGAAAGTGCGCAGTTTGCGGGAAGAAGTAAAATAATTGAAAGGAGAATAGTAAAAAGGAATAAGGACAGAAATTGCAGGCGAAATATCATACTCCACCGCTACGTTCATAACCGCCATTCCCCACGCCACAGCATTGGTCTTCAGCAACAACGAATGGTTATTGCGCCCGATACTCGAATTCGGACTGAATGTTCGCCCAGCGTAGTACAAGGTATCTTCCCCATTACCGGCTTTTACATACCCATCAATCGGAGTCATGAGAAATATGCACAACAGAAACAGCAACAATCTTATCTGCATAAACGTCTTATAAACTTCTGTCTGCACAGGCAGACCGGAAGCATGCGTCCTCCAAACTCCGAAAGGACCGGTTAGAAACAGAAACGTGGAGCTGCGTGCTGTTTCTAAATGGAGGCCCTAGGAATAGCCCTTTAACGAAAACAGACAGCAGTCCCACGCTACAAACGTGAGAATCCACTGTGCTGTCCTTCGTTAAATAATGAAAATTTCCTAGGTTTCCATTTAGAGGACAAAGCACAACGCTTCTAATATATTTTTCTCCTTAAAAAATCAAGCTACAGTCGCTACCGAACTTCAATGCAAAGTTATAGAAATATAATTAGAATGAAAATTTTCACGCCATTTTTTGCAAAAAAGCATAGAAATCGTGCTCCACGAGTTGTAGAACAAAAATATTATCCATAAGTTTGCATGAGAGACTATTTTTTCGTTTATGAAAAGCTACATATTTTTAGACCGGATATGCTTTTTCGCCCACCACGGTGTAGGCGAACAGGAAACATTGGCAGGTAACGAATTCACCGTCAGCCTGCGACTGCAAGTAAACATCGCACCTGCCATGCAGACCGATGATGTAGCGGATACCGTGAGCTACGCAGATGTGTATGAAGCCGTAAAGGCAGAAATGAAGGTTCCTTCCAAGCTATTGGAACATGTCGGAGGACGTATTGTGAAACGGTTGTTCGGCGATTTCCCCCAAATAGAAAATATTGAATTAAAGTTATCAAAGCGCAATCCGCCAATGGGGGCAGACATCGAAGCGGCGGGAATAGAGATTTGCATCTCACGGGAAGCGACAGCAATAGCTACTTAAAACAAAAGCAACCCTATACAGGCACTTCGGACATCCCCGCCTCATTATATGCACAGAATGAATTATTGCTTCTTCTTTCTTTTCTTAGCCGATTCAACCGCCTCGGCAACGACTTGCTTGTTCTCGAACCTCTTGGCATAGTTGCTATAATCGGGAACAGTACGTTCATAAGTAGGATCAAGGAAGAGCGGACTCGAAATGATATGGTCTGCCGTACTGCGGTTACAGCAAAACACGATGTTCTCCACGCTGGCAAGACGGGTCAAAGCCTTAACATCCGTATCGTGCGGCTGCAAAGTCATGGGATCTGTAAAGAAGAAAAGATAATCAATTTCCCCGTCCACAATGCGCGAGCCCATTTGCTGGTCACCGCCTAAAGGACCGGATTTGAGAATGGTAAAATCCCATTCGACATCGGGATGCTTCTCTTTCAATGCCGCCAAAATAAGGGTTCCCGTAGTACCCGTACAATAGAACTTATGCCCCATAAGCAATTCCGAATTCCAAAGTACCCACTCTATGAGGTCTTTCTTCATGGCATCATGCGCCACCAGGCCAATCTTTCTAACCAATTTTTCCATAAGCAAATAACTTTTACAAAACAAACAATCAAGAATAGATAACAGTTCCTACAACTGAGAGAAAAATTTCTTCCCACGCAGATAAAACCCTACCAAGATACTACTTTTTACCCGTTCGGGAATCATCGGGAGTGATGTTTTTTTCAAGTTCTCTTTACGGGCATCCGCAAACGAGGGACGGAGCAAATGGAATGCATGACGTGCGCGAAGCACTGCCCACATATTGGGAAACTGCCCTTTAAGCAGAAAACTCAAAGCCGCAACATAATCAAGCACTGCGCGCACACGCATTACAGGCCCCAATTCTTCTTGCGGCAGATTCTTATAGAGCATTACAAGATTGTTACGGAAATTGAGAAAAGTCTTATGAGGATTCTCCTTTTTCAAGGTTGCACCGCCTACATGATAAACGGTACTTTGGGGTACACAAACCAGCATCCGCCCGCGGGCACGAAGTCGCCAGCACAAGTCTATCTCTTCCATATGAGCGAAAAAACGTCCGTCCAATCCGCCGGCATCCAAATAGTCTTTCCGACGGATAAACAAGGCAGCGCCTGTAGCCCAAAACACAGGAACGACAGTATCATACTGCCCGTTGTCTTTCTCTACTGCACTCATTATCCGCCCCCGGCAAAAGGGATAACCGTAACGGTCTATAAATCCGCCGGCCGCTCCTGCATATTCGAACAGTTCCTTTTGCCGCCAACTCCGGATTTTAGGCTGGCATGCCGCAACTTCAGGATGAGCGTCCATGTAGCTTACAAGTGGCACCAACCAGTGTTCGGTCACTTCCACATCGGAATTAAGCAGCATCACATACTCTGCAGATACCTGCTGCAAGGCAAGGTTGTATCCTTCGGCAAAACCGAGGTTCTCTTTTAATATAATAAGATGCACGTCAGGAAACTCTTGGCGAAGCATATCAACGGAAGCATCTGTCGAACCGTTATCCGCCACATAAATTTTCGCACCTTCCGTCTTGGAATAGCGCACTACGGAAGGAAGAAACGAACGAAGCATTTCACACCCATTCCAGTTCAATATGACAACAGCAATCTTATCCATGTTGTATGGTATCCTCACGCTTTAGTTTCCAACGCTTATGCGACCAGAACCAATAGGGCGGTTCTCTACGGATTGTCTGTTCCAGGCGACGGGCAAAACATTCCGTTATCTCCCCGTCTGCCGTTGCTTTGGGCGTTTCGGTTATCAAGTCAAACCGAACCCGGCAATATCCCCTTCCCTGCTTTTGCAGTTCACAGTAGAATACAGGAAAGTCCATAAGTTTGGCAATACGTTCGGCACCATCCATAAAGACGGTATCCTGATTCAGGAAAGTTGTCCAGTAATGCGCCTCGTTAGGATTGGGCGACTGGTCGGTTATCATTCCCACCGCCACACGCTTGTTGTCACGGCACAGTTTTATAATCTCGCGCGCCGTAGAATGTTTGGCCACATTGTAACCGCCAAAACGGGTACGGATGCGTTTAAACATAGCATCCATATATTTATTATGCAACGGTTTATAGATTTGCACCGGTATATCTCCCTCTTGCATGATACTGCTCATTCCCGTAATCCACTCAAAGTTAGCATAGTGCGGTATCAGCAACACAATACCCCCATGTTTTTCAATCATGGCAAGACACTCTTCCTTATTGTCATATTCCATGCGTCGGCAGAGTTCCTTGAAAGACATACGCAGCATCTTCACCTCCTCCAACATATAATCACAGATATAACGGTAGAACTCACGTTCTATATCCCGCAGTTCAGCCGCGGATTTTTCAGGAAACGCATTGCACAAATTAGCACGTACTACTCTGCGCCGATAGTGCACGACGTGATGCATCAAAAAGCAAAGCCCGTCGGACAGTATATAAAGTACCTTAAAAGGCAATAAGGCCAACAACCACATGCCCGCATAAGTCAACCAATAAATCAATCTTGATTTCACCTTGTCAATTCCTTATTACAGATTACTGAGTAAATCACTTATCGCCAAACGCTCCCGAAAGCGCCGTGCCTTCTTCATTAAAATCGCCCATACGCACCGGAATTACCTGATTATCCAGCGCATCATCATGCGGCACTTCCACCCGGATGTAATTCGGAGTGAAACCGTGCATCGGCGTTCCCGGTTTAGAACGTTCCAACAGCACAGGCATTGTCTGCCCGATATGGCGGGCATAAAACGCACGTGTCTTTTCGTCCGACAAATCCAGCAGAAGCCGGCTGCGTCTGTGCTTTTCCTCGGAAGACACCACATGCTCTATCTTTAAAGCCTGCGTACCCGGACGTTCGGAATAGCTGAACACATGAAGCTGCGTCACATCCAGACTTTGAATAAACCGGTATGCCTGCTCAAAGTATTCTTCCGTTTCTCCACGCGTTCCTACGATCACGTCCACACCGATAAAGGCATCGGGCATCACTTCCTTTATCCGTTTCACTTTAGAAGCAAACAACGCCGTATCATATCGTCTGCGCATCAGTTTCAGCACTTCATCACTACCCGATTGCAACGGAATATGGAAATGAGGCATAAACCGCTTGGAACGGGATACGAACTCAATGATTTCGTCCGTCAGCAAGTTAGGTTCAATAGAAGATATGCGATAGCGCTCAATGCCTTCCACATCGTCCAACGCCTTTACCAGGTCGAAGAAGGTTTCTCCCGTCGACTTTCCGAAATCGCCGATATTTACCCCTGTCAATACAATCTCCTTACCGCCTTCGGCGGCTGCCTGACGAGCCTGTTCCACCAAAGATGCGATGCTTCCGTTACGACTGCGGCCGCGGGCAAAAGGAATGGTGCAATAAGAACAGTAATAATCGCAACCGTCCTGCACTTTCAGGAAGAAGCGGGTACGATCACCACGCGAACACGACGGAGCAAACGACCGGATATCTTTCAAGGCAGAGGTATGTGCCTCTCCGCTTTCGTGCTTCCGCAAATCGCCCAGATACTGAAGCAGGTCTTTCTTCTGCTCTGCACCCAGCACTACATCCACACCTTCTATCTTTGCTACGGCATCCGGCTTCAACTGGGCATAACACCCCGTTACCACCACAAAAGCTCCCGGATGCTGCTTCACCAAACGATGAATTGCCTGGCGGCACTTCTTATCCGCCACCTCGGTGACCGAACAGGTGTTTACCACACATATATCCGCCTTCTCTCCCTTGCGCACCGTACGCACGCCTGCCTCCCGCAAAACCTTACCGATAGTCGAAGTTTCCGAGAAATTCAGTTTACACCCCAACGTATAGTAAACCGCTGTCTTATCTTGAAATATACTGGTATCTATCATGAGTCTAAATCACATTTTCACGACAAAGGTACACATTATTATTATATTTTTCCTACTTTTGCACAATTCATCAAAAAACGTGCAATGATACAAGAAAACTTTATCAAGCTATACGAGCATAGTTTCCGCGAGAATTGGGATCTCCCCTGTTACACCGATTATGGAGAAAACGAAAGTTATACCTATGGAGAAGTAGCGCAGGAAATTGCCAAATTACACCTTCTGTTCAAGTATTGCAGCCTGCGCCGCGGCGATAAGATAGCGATTATCGGCAAGAATAATGCCCGTTGGTGCATCGCTTATATGGCGGTTATCACCTATGGCGGCATCGTGGTTCCTATTCTGCAGGATTTCAACCCCAATGATGTACATCACATCGTCAATCATTCCGAATCGGTATTCCTCTTCACCAGTGATGCCATCTGGGAGCATCTGGAAGAAGAACGGCTTACCGGATTGCGCGGTGTGTTCTCTCTCAACGATTTTCGCTGTTTGTACCAGCGTGACGGAGAGACTATCCAACGTTTCCTCAAACATCTGGGTGATAAAATGGAAGAAACTTATCCGAATGGTTTCACACGGGAAGATGTAACTTATACCGACCTCTCCAACGACAAAATAATGTTGTTGAACTATACTTCGGGTACAACAGGCTTCAGTAAAGGCGTCATGCTGACAGGAAACAATCTGGCAGGCAACGTAACTTTCGGCATACGTACCGAACTGCTGAAGAAAGGAGATAAAGTACTCTCTTTTCTACCACTGGCACACGCTTATGGTTGCGCTTTCGACTTCCTGACCGCTACGGCCGTGGGTACACATGTCACACTGTTAGGAAAAGTTCCTTCTCCCAAAATCCTGATGAAGGCGTTTGAAGAAGTAAAGCCAAACCTGATTATAACCGTCCCCCTTGTTATCGAAAAGATATACAAGAACGTCATCCAGCCTATTATCAACAAAAAGTCCATGAAATGGGCGCTCAGCATTCCTTTGCTGGACGGACAGATATATGGGCAAATCCGTAAGAAATTGGTAGATGCGTTAGGTGGCCGATTCAAAGAAGTGATTATCGGTGGCGCTGCCATGAATCCGGAAGTGGAAGAATTCTTCCATCGCATCAAATTTCCTTTCACCATCGGCTACGGCATGACGGAATGCGCCCCGCTTATCAGCTACGCTCCCTGGAACGAATTCGTAACCACTTCTTCCGGACGGGTACTTGATATTATGGAAGCCCGCATCTATAAAGAAAATCCGGATGACAGACTTGGCGAAATACAGGTACGCGGTGAGAATGTAATGGTTGGATATTATAAAAATCCGGAAGCCACCAAAGAGGTTTTTACTGAAGACGGTTGGCTACGTACCGGCGACTTAGGTACTTTGGACGAGCATAACAACCTTTATATCCGTGGGCGCAGCAAAACTATGATTCTTAGCTCCAGCGGACAAAATATTTTCCCGGAAGAAATAGAAGCCCGCCTCAACAATATGCCGTTCGTTTTGGAAAGCCTTGTGATTGAGCGCAACAGGAAATTGGTAGCTTTGGTCTATGCCGACTATGAAGCACTGGATTCTTTAGGGTTGAACAATCCGGAAAACCTGAAGACCATCATGGATGAAAATCTCAAGAATCTGAACAACAGCGTTGCCGCTTACGAAAAAGTCAGCCAAATACAGCTTTATCCTACAGAATTTGAGAAAACCCCGAAAAGAAGTATCAAAAGGTATTTATACAACAGCATTGCAGAGGATTAATATGTTATAGAACATGCTTGAAGAGGGCAAAATGGGCTTTCCTCAAAAAAAATATAAAAAAAGTTGGGGTTTCGAGAACAACATATTCAAAAAGTACATACCTTTGCAACGTTTTAATAAAGCAATTGATTGTATTACGTTTTAAAAGTAAAGAAAATGAAAAAATTAGTTTTGATGGCTGCAGCTATCGTAGCAGTATCTTTCGCATCTTGTGGTAACAAAGCAGCTAACGCTGAACAAGCAACAGCTGATTCAATCCGTATCGCTGACTCAATCGCAGCTGTAGAAGCTGCAGCAGCTGAGGCAGCAGCATCAGTAGCTGATACTACTGCAACAGATAGCGCAGCAGTTGTAGCTGAATAATTTCAGAACAACAATTAGAGAGAATTGAAAGTCTGACGTACGAAAGTACGGACAGACTTTTTTTATATCCAATCAGCACAAGAAGACATCTTGCCATTTAAACATCTGTCTTATCATGAAACATCACTCCATCCCAAATGAATAACCGGGAAAAGGAGAAAATCAAAAAAGTCCGGCTTCTTTTCAGAAACCGGACTTCTCCTTTTATATAGAATTCTATATTTATGCTTCCTCAGCAACTACTTCAAAAGGAATTTCCACAGAAACTTCCTTGTGCAGCTTAACGATAGCCTTGTAGTTACCAACTTCTTTCACTGCGTCCTTAACAACGATAATCTTACGGTCGATGTTGTGACCCAGTTTAGCCAGCTCGTCAGCAATCTGGATGTTGCCTACAGAACCGAAGATAGTACCTGCAGCACTAACCTTAGTAGCAATCTTCAAGGATACGCCTTCCAGCTTAGCAGCCAGTTCTTCAGCATCCTTTTTGATTTTCTCCAGCTTGTGAGCGCGTTGTTTCAGCTCTTCAGCCAGCATTTTCTTTGCAGAAGGAGAAGCGATGACAGCTTTTCCTGTCGGGATGAGGTAGTTACGACCATAACCGGATTTAACGGTTACGATGTCGTTCTTATAACCCAAGTTTAC
>ULZU01009530.1_pt1 | contig 9297 bp, 9 predicted proteins | sample 1963491 | NCBI WGS metagenome assembly ULZU01 (sample SAMEA4835900, study PRJEB28245) | human gut metagenome | biome: gut microbiome; material: fecal sample | place: Denmark | collected 2008 | reverse complement strand
CGGGCGGCAAACTCTGCGAGGCTTTTTTGACACACTGAAACGCCCCACCGGCCATGCCGATGGGGCGTTTCCTTATAGGGAGATACAAAGCCTGCTTACTTTCCGTAGATCACGCCGATGAGCCAGTTCAGGAACCTGTAGGGCAAAATGCGGGTCAGCAGGGCCAAAAACTGATAGTCAAAGCGGATGGTGTAAATGGGCTTTACCCGCTGCTTCATGGCCACCTTAGCGATGAAGGCCCCCGCCTTGGCCGGATCCATGCCCGTCTGCTCGTCGTGCTCCATCCGGGCCACGGAGCGGCTGATGCGGCCGCCGTACACGTCGTCGCCGTCGATGGTCTTTTCCCGTGCGGCGGTGAAGCCCGTGTGGATATCCCCCGGCTGCACGGCGCACACCGTGACGCCGTAGGGCCGCAGCTCGTTAGCCAGCGCCATGGTGTAGCTGTTCACCGCCGCCTTGGCAGCGGAGTAGTAGGCCTGAAACGGGATGGGAGCCGCCGCCGCCACGGAACTGAGGTTCACGATGCGCCCGGCGCCCGCCTGCCGCATATGGGGGATCACCGCCCGGTTCACGTTGACCATGCCGAAGAAATCTGCGTCAAAAAGCCGCTTGGCATCCTCCGTCTTGGTGAACTCGATGGCGCCGCTGATGCCGAAGCCGGCGTTGTTCACCACCACGTCGATGTGGCCCTCCTGCCGCAGCACCTCCCCGATGGCGGCATCCACCAGTTCCTCACGGGTGATGTCCGCCACCAGATGGTGCAGACCCTCTACGCCCTGCGCCCGGCGGCTCAGCTCATATACCGTATAGCCCGCCGCCTTCAGCGCCAGAGCCGTCTGCTTTCCGATACCGGAGGTTCCTCCGGTGACAACCGCTACCTTACTCATGCTTTACCAGCACCTCCGCCATAATGTCCATGGCCTCATCCAGCAGGGCCTCCGTGTGGGTGGCCATGTAGCTGGTCCGCAGCAGGGCCTCTCCCTCCGGCGTGGCCGGGGGCAGGGTGGGGTTGACGTACACGCCCCGGTCGTAGATCTCCTTGGCCACCTCCAGCGTGTGATACGTCTCGTAGGTGTAAATGGGGATGATGGGCGTGGGGGCGTTCAGGGCCGACTCCCGGATCTTCATTCCCCGGTCCGTCATGCCCTTCCGGGCGTACAGGCTCAGGCTCCGCAGCCGGTCCACCAGCTCCGGGTGCTGCTCCAGATGCCGCAGGGCCGCCAGTGCCGTGGCGCAGTTGGCCGGCGGGATGGACGCCGAGAAGATGAATGGCCGGGAGGCGTGGCGCACATACTCCGCCACCTCCTCCGAGGCCGCCATGTAGCCGCCCAGCGATGCCAGCGACTTGGAGAAGGTACCCATATACACATCCACCTGATCCTCCAGCCCGAAGTAGCTGGCGGTTCCACGACCGCCCTCACCCAGCACGCCCAGTCCGTGGGCATCGTCCACCATGACCCGTGCGCCGTACCGCTTGGCCAGCGCACAAATTTCCGGCAGCTTGGCGATGTCGCCGCCCATGGAGAATACGCCGTCGGTGACGATGAGGGCGCCGTTCTGCTCCGGCACCCGCTGCAGCTGCTTCTCCAGATCCGCCATATCGCTGTGGCGGTAGCGCAGCATCTTGCCGTAGCTCATCTGACACCCGGCGTAGATGGAAGCGTGGTTCTCCCGGTCGCAGATCACATAGTCGTGCCGCCCCACCAGTGCGCTGATGATCCCCACGTTGGACTGGAACCCCGTGCCGAAGGTGACGATGCCGGGCTTACGCAGAAACTTCCCCAATTCCTCCTCCAACTCCAGATGCATCTGGAGGGTGCCGTTGAGGAACCGGGAGCCACTGCACCCGGTGCCGTACTGCTCCAGGGCATGGATGCCCGCCTCCACCACATCCGGGGCCGTGGTCAGACCCAGATAGTTGTTGGAGCCCAGCATGATGCGGCGCCGGCCCTCCATCATCACCTCCACATCCTGCCGGGACTGGAGGGCGTGGAAATAGGGATACACCCCCGCCGCCTTCAATTCCTTCGCCAGAGACGGCTCATAGCATTTCTGAAAAATATCCATAGCTCTCTCCTGTTATGTAATATAAAATATTAGTTATTTTCGTTTTGCAAGCCATATTATGTGGCTTTTTGCTTCAATAAATATTATATAGTGTTGTGAAAAATTTGTCAACCCCCCATCACCTTCGTCGGCTGCGGCAGGGGTACTTTCTCCCCCCGTCCGCCGTGTCCAAACAGGAGGTTTTACCCTCTGTCCAGCCGTACAGATCCGTCCGGAAAAATGTCCATCGGACGTCCACCTCGACCTTTGAAAGCGTCCCATGTCCGGTGGGCCTTGAAAACCGTCATGGCACAAAACGAGATCGGCAAAGCTGCGCTGTGTGAAATAGAGTATCAAAAAAGCAGAAAGGCAGGCGTCGGTCAGAAAACCATAGAAATAAAAATGGCATCGGCAAAATGCCGTGCTGCAAAACCGAAGTACCCAAAAACGGTGCCATGAAAAAGCAGGGCATCGGCAGAAATGCCGATGCCCTGCTTTCAAAAAATCTTTTGCGTAAACTTCCGCTGCCGCAAAGCTTATTTGCCCAGAAAGCTCTTTGCCAAAAACCATTCGGCAACCGATCCCATCGGGCGGATCCGGTAAGATTTCTTCGGTCAGAGCCGCCTGCCCGGAGTGGTTGGTCCGTTTGTTCAGCGCTGCTGCGCCGCCTGACGGCCCGCCCGGAAGGCCCGGAGGTTCAGCTCCCGCACCTTCTCCGGCACGGTGTCCGCCACCACCTGCTCCCAGTCGATCTGGGGACAGCCCAGACTGTCACACATAGCCCCGAAGAGCACCACGTTCATGCACTTGGGGTTGCCCAGCCCCAGCGCCATGTCGCTGGCCGGCACGGTAATGGTGCGGAACACCTTTGCCATGGCCTCCACGCAGCCCTCCGGGTAGGTCTCCGCCCCGGAGGCAATGGTGGTGGACTTGATGGCGTAGTCGTTGATGACCGCCACGCCGCCGGGCTTCAAGAACTCGGCATAGCGCACAGCCTCCATCTTCTCCAGCGCCACCAGAATGTCCGCCTCACCCTTACCGAACACGGGGCCGTACACCTTGTCGCCCCAGCGCACCTGCGTCGAGACGCTGCCGCCCCGCTGGGCCATGCCGTGTACCTCGCTCTGCTTCACGTCGAAGCCCGCCTGCATGAAGCCGTTGGCCATGATTTTGGAGATCAGGATGGCTCCCTGACCGCCCACGCCCACCAGCAGCGCACTTTTCACACCAGACATCACACTTCCTCCTTTACGATGGCACCGAAGGGGCAGACCTGAGCGCAGACGGTGCAGCCCACGCACTGGGTACGGTCGATGACCGCCTTGCCCTCCTCCATGGAGACGGCGGGGCAGCCCACCTTCAGGCAGCTGCGGCAGCTGCGGCACTTATCCGGCTCCACACGGCACATTCCCTTTTGGAACCTATCCCGCTTGATGAGCAGGCAGGGCCTCCGGGTGACGATGGCGGGATGCTCGCCCCGCTCCAGCGCCGCCACGGCCCGGTCCACCGTCTCCTTCATAGCCGTCAGGTCCTGCGGGTCCACCGTCAGCACCGGGGCAAAGCCCATGGCCGTGAAAATTTTCTCCACGCTGAGCATGGGGGCCTCGTCCCCCAGCAGGGTATAGCCCGTGCCGGGGTTATCCTGATGGCCGGTCATGCCGGTGATGCGGTTATCCAGCACGCAGGGGATCATGCGGCCGTTGTTGTAGATGATCTCCGCAGCGCCGGTCATGCCGCTGTGGAAGAAGGTGGAGTCGCCCATGACGCCGAAGACGGTCTTATCGGTGACGCCCTCCCGCTCAAAGCTCTTGGCAATACCCATGCCGGCGGAGAAGCCTGCGCCCATGCACACCACGGAATCCATGCAGTTCAGCGGGGCGGCGCTGCCCAGCGTATAGCAGCCGATGTCGCCGGTGACGACATAGTTTTTGTTCTTGGACAGGGTATAGAAGAAGCCACGGTGGGGACATCCCGGGCAAAGGGCCGGAGGACGGCTGGCCGGGGTCACATCAGTCTTGCGGAAATCTGTTTTCTCGCCCAGCACCCGCTCCCGCAGCAGCTGGGTATTCAGCTCGTACAGAAAGCCCGTCAGCTCCTTGCCCACGCAGGGGATGCCGGCGGCCTTGATCTGATCCTCCATGAAGGGCTCCAGCTCCTCGATGACATAGAGCTTTTCCACACGGGAGGCAAAGTCCCGGATCAGATCCATGGGCAGGGGGAAGGTCAGGCCCAGCTTCAGGAAGGACGTCCCCTCCGGGAACACCTCCTTGGCGTACTCATAGGACACGGAGGCCGTGATGACGCCCACCTTGCCGTCGCCCAGCTCCCGCTTGTTCAGGCCGTTTTCCAGCGCACGGGTGCAGCCGTACTCCTCCAGCCGCCGCAGCCGCTCCTCCACCAGCGGGTGGTTGGCGTAGGCGTGGGCGGGGGTGCAGACGAACTTGCGGACGTTGCGCCGGTAGGGCGGCGCCGTATGCTCCCGGCGCTCCCCCCACTGCACCAGCCCCTTGGAGTGGCAGACCCGTGTGGTGGTGCGGTACAGCACCGGGGTATCGAACTCCTCCGACAGCTCACAGGCCAGAGCCACGAAGTCCTTGCACTCCTGAGGGTCGCTGGGCTCCACCATGGCGATCTTGGCCGCCCGTGCATAGTGGCGGTTGTCCTGCTCATTCTGGGAGGAGTGACAGCTGGGATCGTCCGCCGTCACCACCACGAAGCCTCCGCCTACGCCCATATAGCCGGCGGTAAACAAGGGATCCGCCGCTACGTTCAGGCCCACCATTTTCATGGTGCAGAAGGAGCGGGACCCGGCAATGGAGGCCCCGTAGGCCACCTCCACCGCCACCTTCTCGTTGGGCGCCCACTCGCAGTAGACGTCCTTCTGATAGGGGGGCAGGTTCTCTAAAATCTCTGTGCTGGGAGTGCCGGGATAGGCGGAGCATATCTTGATGCCTGCCTCGTACACGCCTCTGGCCGTGGCCTCGTTGCCGCTCATGAGATGCTTCATATGATTTTTCACCTTTCTGTTCCGGTTGGTATCAACATGACTATGCCGGGATGTATTTAATATCTTTCCGCCTGTGCCTCACCGTGGAGCACCCGCAGGGCACCCTCCGCCAGCGCCCGCATCTCCTCCTCGCCGGGAAACCGCAGGACGGGGGCCAGCCGCCCCACATAGGCGGTGATATCGTCACAGAAAAACTGCTCATAGGCCATGCCACCGGTGTAGACGATGGCATCCACCTCGAAATGCAGCACCGCCGCCATGGCGCCGATGTCCTTGGCCAGCTGGTACACCAGCGCCCGGTAGGCCGCCGTGAACCGCTCGTCTCCGGACACCACCCTGGCGCAGATCTCCCGGAAGTCCGTGGTACCCACATAGGACAGCATCCCGGAGCGGCGGCCCAGCGTCCGCTTGACCTCCTCCCGGCTGCGCCCGGCATAACAGTAGTCGATGAGCTGATTCACCGGCAGGCCGCCGCCACGATCCATGCCCATGGCCCCCTCATCCTTGACGTTGAACACGTCCACCACACGGCCATGGTCATGGGCCGCCACGGACACGCCACCGCCCAAATGGCAGACGATGAGCCGAGCCTCCTCGTAGGACTTGCCCAGCCGGCGGGCCGCCTTGCGGCCCACGGACTTCTGGTTCAGGGCGTGGAACTGGCTCAGCCGCCGGAACTCCGCAAAGCCGGAGACATGGGCCACCTCCGTCATCTCGTCCACGCACACCGGGTCCACGAAAAAGGCCGGGATACCGACCAGATCACCAATGCGCCGGGCCAGATACGCCCCCAGATTGGAGGGATGCTCGCCGTAGGGGGCCTGCTCCACATCCTGCATCACCCGGTCGCTGACGGCGTAGGTGCCGGAGGGGATAGGGCGGTACAGGCCGCCACGGCCGCACACGGCATCGAAATCCTCCAGGCGGAAGCCGCCCTCCGCCACCGCCTCCAGCACAGCCCGCTGGCGGAGCTCCGCCTGATCGATGACCCGGTCGAAGCCCTCCAGCTCCTGCGCCGTGTGGACGATGCTCTTTTTCAGCAGCTCCTGCTCCTCCTCAAACACCGCCACCTTGGTGGAGGTGGCGCCGGGATTGATGACCAGTACCTTCATCCGTTCCCCCTCTCCCGGTGATGTCTTTCACCGAATTACTTAATGAATGATTTTATTATGGCAGTCTGCCGCCGGTTTGTCAATGTCCGGCGGGGAATTTTCCAAAACCCGTCAAAGCCCACAAAATTCTCCGCCGGAAGCTGGTGGAAACGCAGAAAAGAGGAGCCGGATGGCTCCTCTCTGGGATCATTATTCGTTGGGCGGCAGACGGTATACCTCCAGCCCGCCGCTGCGGCCCACATAGGCAAAGCCCTTTTTCTCAGCGATGTGCCGGGTGACGGTCTGCTCCGGGACGCACTCGATGACCGCCGTCTTTCCCGCTCGGTGGGCCAGCTCCACCAGCCGGTCCGTCAGCCGGGAGGCATAGCCCTTCCCCCAGCAGTCCGGGGAGAGCACCCAGCCCAACTCCATGCTGTCCGGGTCATAGGCGTGGTAGATGACGTAGCCCAGCAGACGGCCGTCCTCCTCCGTGCCATACACAAGGGGCGGCTCCGAAAGCCCCGCCTCCCGGAGGAACTGCTCCGTTTGAAGGCGGTCATAAGGCGGCTCCAGATAGCGCATCACCTGCCGGTCGGACAGAATCCTATACAGCGCTTCGGCGTCCGATGGCCGAAGCCTGCGGATGGTCAGGGCCTTCATCCCCGCATCCCCTCCAGCAGATGCTCCGCCATGCGGCGGCCCCGCTGGGCCAGCGGGAAACCGCCCTCATAGATGCGCCACTCGAAGAGCATCCCCCGGTGCAGCGTCACCAGTTCCTCCACCACCTCCGCCGTGGTCAGCTCCTGCCGGATGCTGCCCTCCCGGCGGCACAGATCCACCAACTCCCCCAGCAGGCGGTAGTATACCCGCTTCTCGCTGCCCTTCAGTACGCCCTGCTCCGGGTAGCGCAGCCCGTGGATGAAGGCCTTATACAGCACCTCGTCCCCCACGCTGATCTCCAACGACCGGCCCACGAAGTCCAGCAGTTTCTCTCGGCCGGAGCGATCGGTGTCCGCCAGATACGCCTGCTCCAGCACCTGATACGCCTCGTCCACGTGCTGGGTCAGCTGGATGGCCAGTTCGTCCTTGCTTTTGAAGTAGTGATAGATATTGCCCACGGAGCAGCCGGCGGCCTGTGCGATCTCCTCCACGGAGACGTTTTCAAAGCCCTCCCGGTCAAACAGATCCAGCGCCGTCTCCTGGATCCGGCGGCGCATCTCCATGGCCTGCCTCTTTCGTGCGGTGATCCTCTCTGCCATCGTACCTTCCCCTGTATTGTAAATTCTGCCTGTATCATACCGTTTTGACGGCGGAAAGTCAATATCCCGTTGACGCAGCGGCCTTTGACGGCTACAATAGAGAAAAAACGCAGGAGGCAGCCATGGCCCACATCATCTCCATCACCGATTTCGACACCCCGGAGCTGGACGTCTACGCCCGTCTGACGGAAAACCAGCTGGTCAACCGGGCAGACCCCGCAAACGCCCTCTTTATCGCAGAAAGCCCGCTGGTCATCGGGCGGGCGCTGGAGAGCGGCTGCGTGCCGGTGTCCTTTCTCATGGAGCCACGGCACCTGACGTCTCAGGCTCTGCCCCTGCTGGAGCGCTGCCCGGAGGACATCCCCGTCTACACGGCTGCGCCGGAGGTGCTGACCCGGCTGACGGGCTTCCATCTGACCCGTGGGATGCTGTGTGCCATGCGCCGCCCGGCCCTGCCCACGGTGGAGGAGGTGTGCGCCAACGCCCGGCGCATCGCCGTGCTGGAGAACGTCATGAATCCCACCAACATCGGGGCTATCTTCCGCTGCGCCGCCGCTCTGGGTATGGATGCGGTGCTGCTCACCGCCGCCGGGAGCGACCCCCTGTACCGGCGGGCTTCCCGTGTCAGCATGGGCAATGTGTTTCTCATCCCATGGACGTATCTGCCGGAGGAGGCTCCGTGGCCGGAGCGGCTGCGGCGGCTGGGCTTCCAGACGGTGGCCATGGCCCTGCGGGAGGACTCGCTGCTTCTGAACGACCCCCGGCTCATGGCGGCGGAGAAGCTGGCGGTGGTGCTGGGGACCGAAGGGGACGGTCTGTCCGACGGTACCATCGCCGCCTGCGACTACACGGTCCGCATCCCCATGACCCACGGAGTGGACTCCCTGAACGTGGCCGCCGCCAGCGCCGTGGCCTTTTATCAGCTGGGGCTGATGAGCGGGGGCGCTCCGACGTAACGAAAATTGCTTGCTGCACTCTGCAAAAACCAGCCCCATCGTATGGATACGATGGGGCTGGTTTTTATTTCTTAATCCGCCGGGGTGATTCGCTTCGTGCGGAAGTAAACGATCATGGGGATGAGAGTCAGTACCAGACACGGCAGCCAAATCAGCAGGGTCGTGGCCGGAGGCCCACCGAAATAGTGCAGCGGCATTTCATCCCGGTAGGCGGTGAGTCCGCCGTGAGCCACCAGTTCATAGACGGAAATCAGAAGGATGATACCGTTAAAAATGCAAATATCCCGCAGCTTTGTCCGGCGCTCCACGGCACTTTTCCACCAAACATGGATGACCATCAGCAAGGCAATGAGCGCAGCCACCATGGCAAGGGTCTCGGCAATCCCCATCAGATGATTCGACAGGAAAAACTGATGGAAAAATTCCTCATTCCGTTCCATCTGCGTGTTGGCCGCCTCATAATGAAGATCGCCGCCAGCGTAAGCCCCTGCACCGCAGAGATGGATGAACAGCAGCACATTGCAAATCAGGCAGATGACCGCCGGCACCGTAAAACGATCCTTTTTAGAAATCTCAGACAAATCGTCATCTCCTCTCTATTCCACGGATGGATGGCTACTGACAATTTCAATATATCAATCCCCTCATCATTTGTCAATATGGTGCAATGATTTTGTATAATATATGCAATATATCGATTAAGAATTAGCTGTCTTGACAAAATCTGAAGCAATCAGCTTGTGGGAGTTCTCTCCATGAGAAAGCATAAAAAGGACCGCAGAGCTTTCTGCGGTCCTTTTTAACATCAGAACTTATCGCCACGGCTGAAGATCTTCAAAATCTCGTCGAAGGAGCGATCCACGTCGCTCTCCTCTGCCTTCTCGCCCTCGGCCTCGTCCAGAGGCTGGGGGGCGGCGGCGGGGGCAGCGGCATCATCC
>ULZU01006119.1_pt1 | contig 9433 bp, 9 predicted proteins | sample 1963491 | NCBI WGS metagenome assembly ULZU01 (sample SAMEA4835900, study PRJEB28245) | human gut metagenome | biome: gut microbiome; material: fecal sample | place: Denmark | collected 2008 | reverse complement strand
CAATGCTTTGTGGGCGTTCAATGCGCGAGTATCCTCTTGCCACCCCATGCCCCGCCCTCTTTCTCTGACCGTAAGACCCTATGGAACAGCGTGGAGCTTTACGAAAAATCGAATAACGCGCAGCTTGCGCGGGAGGTGGAAATCGCCTTGCCCGTCGAGCTGTCCAGAGAGGAACAGACCCGACTTGTCCGGGAATACTGCTCCTCTCAATTTGTTTCCAGAGGAATGTGCGCCGACTTCAATATCCATGACACAGGCGGCGGCAACCCTCACGCCCATATCCTCTTGACTATGCGCCCCATCGACGAGCGCGGCGCGTGGGCGGCGAAATCCAAAAAGGAATATGTCCTTGACGAACAGGGCGAGCGCATACGCTTGCCAAGCGGCAAATTTAAAACCCGCAAGGTTGACCTTGTGTATTGGAACAGCCAAGAGAACGCCGAGCATTGGCGCAAGGCGTGGGCTGATATTTCAAACGACTACCTTGAACGCGCCGGAAGTGCAGAGCGTATCGACCACCGCAGCAACGCAGAGCGCGGCATTGACGAGCTTCCCACCGTTCATTTAGGTGTCGCCGCTTCCCAAATGGAGAAGAAAGGCGTCGCCACCGAAAAAGGCAAGATTAACCGCATGATACGGAACACCAACCGCCTTATGCGGGAAATCCAGGCGCAGATCGTCAACCTCAAAGAATGGATTGCCGAGCTTTTCCAAGCGAAGAAATCTCTGCAAGCCGCCCCCAAATCCCCCGACCTTGCCACCTTGCTTTTCCGCTATATGGATATTCAGAGAGAGAAAGGCAAGAAGTATTCGCAGAGTTGGCAAAGGCAGCACACCGCCGACGAACTAAAAGCCATATCCAAAGCTGTCAATCTGCTTTCCGCAAAGGGCATAGCTGACCTTGCCGGACTGGACGCAGCCCTGTCCTCTGCCGCCGATAAGACGGGCGACATTAACGACGGGCTGAAAGAAAAGCAAGCCCGTATGAAGAAGCTGCAAAAGCTGATAGAACAGGCGCAGAACTTCCAAAAGACCAAGCCCGTCCATGACGAGTACAAACAAATCCGATGGAAAGGCAGACAGGAAAAGTTTGCGGAAGCCAACCGCGCCGACCTTGCGATATGGGAAGCGGCTAACCGCTATCTGCGGGCGAACTTGCCGGATATGAAGCTGACCCCCAAAGCGTGGCAGACCGAGCTTGCGAAGCTGACCGCAGAGAGCAAGGCGGGCTATGAGGAACTGAAGCAGAGCCGCGCCGCCCTTGCCGAGCTTCAGCAGATCCGCCGCTATGTCGATGTAGCCTTGAAAGTCGACGCGCGGTCGCAGACCCGCAAATATGAACAGGAACGATAAGGAGGATTTTAGATTTTGAATAAGCAGAATACAAGATTTTTTCGTAATGCGGACGGCCATCTCTGCGTGAGAAATCTCTCTGCATTTTGGCTGCCGGAGTTTACCTTGCAGAAAGAGATCGGCGGGACGCTCTACTCCGTTTCCGGCACCTATACCGGGACGGAAACGCTGGACAGAAAGTTAAAGCGCATTATGGAGCAAAACGCCAGCAGTATGGAGGGACACCAATGACAAACGCCGGGACTTGTGCTATAATGGAAACAACCAATCCTGTACTGACAGTTGCCCCATTAAAGGAGGAAACAGAAATGTTACGGGCAACTGAAAAAATCACAGCACTATACTGCCGTTTGAGCCAAGAGGACGCGCTGGACGGGGAGAGCAATTCCATCGGGCAGCAGCGCATGATTTTGGAACGCTTCGCCAGAGAAAAAAGGTTTTCTAATCTTCGGTACTTCGTGGATGACGGGTACGCGGGGACGAGCTTTCAAAGGCCGGGCTTTCTGGAAATGCTGGAACTAATTGAGGCTGACCGGGTGGGTGTTGTCATTGTCAAGGACTTGTCGCGCTTTGCAAGAAATTCCGCAATGGCGGGAATGTATATCAACTTCACTTTTGCCGAGCATGGCGTCCGCTTTATTGCCATCAATGACAACTTTGACACCATCGACCCCAACAGCGTTGACAACGATTTTGCCGGGATAAAGAACTGGTTTAACGAGTTTTACAGCCGCGACACCAGCCGGAAAATCCGGGCGGTCAACAAGGCAAAGGGGGAGCGCGGGGAACACCTCGCCACCCATGCTCCATACGGCTACAAGAAAGACCCGGACAACCCCAAACGCTGGATTGTGGACGGGGAGGCCGCCGAAGTTGTCAAGCGCATTTTCTCCCTCTGCATGGAGGGGCGTGGGCCAAGCCAGATCGCAAAGGTACTGACAGCGGACAAGGTACTCAACCCCACCGCCTACCACCGCAGGGAGGGCTTGAACACCCCGCAAAGGCCGACGGACAACCCCTGCAAATGGCATTCGTCCGGCATTGTGGCAATTTTAGAGCGCAGGGAGTACACAGGCTGCACCGTCAATTTCAAGACCTACACCAATTCCATTTGGGACAAGAAGCAGCGAGAAAACCCCATCGAGAAGCAAGCCATATTTCCCGGCACCCACCCTGCCATCATCAAGCAAGAGGTTTTTGACAAGGTACAGCAGATACGGCAGCAGCGGCACCGCCAGACGAGGACGGGCAAGAGCAGTATGTTTTCCGGGCTTGTCTACTGCGCCGATTGCGGGCAGAAGATGTACTACTGCACCAGCGCGAAGTTTCAGAAGCGGCAGGATTTCTTTGTATGCTCCACCCACAGGAAGAATGACGAGAAGTGCAGCAATCACTATATCCGGGTGGTTGTCCTTGAGGACATGGTTTGGATGCACATGGAGGCGGTGATCTCCTATGTGCTGCGGTACGAAGAACACTTCCGGGCGCACATGGAGAAGCGGATGCAGGTCAAGGGCGCGGAGGCCGTAAAGGTATGCCGTAAGAAGCTGGGAAAGGCTGAGAAGCGTCTGGCCGAGCTTGACCGCCTGTTTGTCCGGCTTTATGAGGACAATGTGGGCGGACGGATTTCTGACGAGCGGTTTGCCATGATGAGCCAGACCTACGAGGACGAACAGGCGCAGCTTAAAGGCGAGGTACAGATCTTGCGGCAGGAGATTGAAGTACAGGAACAGCAGACCGATAATCTGGAAAAGTTTATCCAGCGGGTACACAAATACGCCGATTTGCGGGAGTTGACCCCTTATGCTCTGCGGGAGCTTGTCAAGGCAATCTATGTGAATGCCCCGGACGAGAGCAGCGGCAAGCGGCGGCAGCACATTGATATTGACTATGACTTGATAGGCTATATCCCTCTGGATGAACTGATGAAACAGGAAACGGCATGACCCATAGGCCATGCCATTCCTGCGAAAACACTATGCTACTGTTTTACGACCACCGACTAAATGCCGGGCCTTATGTAGAAAAGTATTCAATTTAGCGCATTCCTGCCACTATAACAAGTATAGCAGGTCGGAAGTCGGAAGGGAGTAGGGATTAGGTCGGGGATTTGTCGGGATTTAGTCGGGATTTAGTCGGGGCAGCTCCTCCAGGACTTCTGGAATAGAATATCCAAACAAGCAAACAGAAAATAAATAGATGGCTTCTCGTTTTCGGTCATAAAAGACACTGCGCTCTATATTTAGTTCTTCCAGCAATTCTTTCTCTGTACTGTTGAACCGATAGATAAATTGCTTAGTCAAAATTTCATAGTAAAGTTCTCCTCGATCCGGATACCGTTTCAGACGAAGGAGTGCACGGTCAATAATATTGACTAGCATTTGATTTTGAACAAGGCAGCAAACTTTTTCTTCAAAGGCTTGCAGTTCAATATCTGGTGCAAAATTTTCAAGATAGCAGAGGCCAGACTCTATATCTTGTTCTCCCATAATCCAAGCAGTTTCTTGTAATTCTTCTGCCCGTTCACTCAGAACCCAGACTACATCACGGTAAATCTTTAGAATCAGCTTACTTCTATGAAACGCAGCGTCGCTGTTAAGCCCCAAAGCTGTTAGCCTGCTGTTACATTTTTGGATTGTTGTGCTTTCTTTTCTCATAGAACATCCCTCCTTGTTCGCAATATTGCGAACATATTAGGTACAAAATAGCATAGCAGAGGAGCGTGAGAGAGGGCAGTGCCTCTCTCTATTCCCCCATTTGGTTATATCAGGTTTCTGGATTTTAGACGAATCTGCATTGCTTGCTTGGAAACCTCAAAAATATTTGCCATTTCAGCAATGAGCTGTTCATCTGTCCGGCCTATTTTAAGCCGGTAAAAACATTTTTTGATCTGCGGTAAAGGCATCAGCAGAGCAGAAGCCAGAGTATCCGCCTGACGCTCAATTATGCCATGACTTTCGTCGGAAGAAATATTTCCGTTATAAGCAGCAACATCTCCAGTACCAGAGTACAACTTCTTATGTAGTACCCAATGAGCCAGCTCATGGGCACAGGTAAAACGGAGCCGCCCTAATTTTGACGGATCACAAAGCCGTTCATCAATTAAGATTGTACCGGCTCTTACTGCAATCATTCGATACTGTCTCTGTATCTGGTCATATAAGACAACAGCACCGTCATCGAAAATTGTTTCCCCTAATATCTTGGGGTTTTTTCTTAGTGTATGAAACTCCAGGATTAGATCAAACTTTGTCTCGATAATGGTTTCGATTGGCACAGGACATGGTTGCCCGGATAGCAGAGAGGGATCATATTCCATCAGGATTTTTCGCCCTACTGCCTCGATTGCTTCTGTACGGATTTGTGGAATTGACAAAGCTCTCCCCCCTATCGTTTACGCTCCTTTAGCATTTTCATAAATGTCTGCCATTCTTCATCGGTAGCATCTACTTCTTTTGCCACACGCAAGGCTGCCCGAACAATATCTTTTTCCATGATATAGTCTGGCAAATCAGCAGATACTGTATTGCGTGATTTTGCAGCCAGATCCAAAAGCAACTCATGTTCTGATTTATCCAAATTCAGAAAGGCAGAGATGCGTTCCACAAAATCTCCATTGGGTGCAGGACGGCGGCTTTGCTCAATATCACACAGATAACCGTAAGCAATATTCAAATGCTTGGCTGTATCGCGTAAATTGAATTTGTGCGCCTTGCGTTTCTCGGCTATAAATGATCCAAAAGTTATATTGCCCACAGCATTCACCTCTCATTTGTTCGACGAACTGCGAACATCTTGCTTATATTGTATATCGAACATCTGTTCACTTCAAGGATAAAAATTTCATTTGAAAAGAGGTGTTAAAAATCAATAACACCTCTTTTGCGCTATATAAATTCCTGAGCGATTTGCTGCATTTCCGTAATGCACTCTTTGGGAGAGAGAATTTTTATTTTCCCTTTGAATTTGAATATCCAGCCATAAAAAGTTCCACTGGGGTTCACTTCAATTTTGGCTGTGAAGTGTGTATCATCATACCTATCAACAGCAGCATCTTCTCCATAATGATCTATGATTACTCTCATCAATTCGTTTTCACATAGAAGGGTTACTTCCTTCGATGACTCCGATGTAAACATATCAACCATTTTATTTGTATAGGAGGCTACATCAAATCCCTCTATCGGCATAAAGTAAGTTTCCAGATTTTCTACACTTGTTAGCCGATCTACACGGAAGTGAGCAATTTTCTGATGCTTCAGAGAAAATCCAATCAAATAGTAATGGTCATTTTTCCATTCAAGCGCATAGGGATTTACGACATAATAATATCCATCGTGCTTTAAGATTTTCTTTTTTTCCTGAGTATATTCATAGTATTGGAACCGAATTTGCTGATGGTTTCCAATCGCTGTTTGGATATTATCAATGATATAGTAAACCTTTTCATTATGCGGTTTGACACGGCTGGATAAAGCAGCAAATTTTTGAAGCTGTTCTGCCTGATGTGTGCTGGTCAGACGGCATAATTTCTGTACCAGTTCCTCGGATTTCTTGGCAGAAATGATCTTCGAGGATGCTACTGCGTCTGTCAGCATTTTCAGTTCAGGATACTCAAACGGTCGGCTTCCCATAAAATATTGGTTTTGGGTACTCTTGACCACCACAATATCAATCCCTGCATCGATCAGCGCATTGGTATCTGCGTAAACAGTCTGCCGCACTGCCTGAATTCCTTTTCCATTCAGATGGGCAATGATGTCAGATACTGTGGCGGGATGGTTTTCATCGGTCCTCTCATAGAGAAACCGGAGTAATTCCAGTATCCGCATATTTGTTGAATTCTGCATACTTCACCTCCTCGATTCTTAAAATGGCCTATTTTGTATGGTGTCCAGCCCCAAAGACCAGAAGCAGGGCGACAGCACAGAGAAGCAGGCCGATCCAATTTCGATCTATAATCAGCTTGATCACCGCCACAAGCAGAAGTCCGCCTGCCAGGAGCACAACGCCATTCATTCAGCGTCCTCCCGAAGCATAGTTTCCCATGTTGATGTCCAGCACCCCTCTGGGCGGCTGGATCAGGGAGTCCTCATACTGGCACTTCCACTGGACCTCCCGGCACATCTGGCTATCCGCCACGCCGTCTATGGTTTCCCCATCCTGAATGGGGTTATCATGCTCCAGAATATAGGACGCTGCATTATAGGCGTGGTTTACCACCCAGTTGGGGTCCATGCCGTGGAAGTGGTACTGGAGATCCGGCAAAAACAGGGTGCTCATGCCCACCGTGTCGATGAGCATATCCTCCGTGCCCTCGATGTTGAAGAAACGGACATTGACGCCAAAGCGGATGAACCGATCCGGCCCCTCAATCTGATGGGAGCGCACATCCTCTGCCAGAAACAGCTTGCCGCAGTTCTGGAAATAGAACGCCTCACAGGTGGGGTACAGCTCTGCCAGAGCCTCCAGAAAGTCGGCATCCAGGTTGGCACGCTCCAGCGCTGGAAGCGCCGCAGTCAGCATATCGGTGGCCACCACCTGATATTTGCACTCCCGGAAGATCCGGTCACGGTCCTCCTGGCAGTCCCACATCTGGCTCATCAGAAAGGCATCAAAGCCTTTGCCCTTGAACTTGTCGCATTTCATCACCATCAGCTGTACCGGGTACTTGCCGTCCTGAAATTCCGCGACATGATCCAGGGCGGCAAAGCCGGCCATTTTCTTATCATAACAGAAGCACTCTGTTGATCCGATGTGCTTCTCCATTATGGCAGTCATTTTTTCTTTATCCGGCATTTCTACCGGCTCTTTGAACAGCATCTGAATGAGATAGGGACCTCCGGGCTGGGGGCCTTTTTTGTCGTCCAGATTTTGCTGGAAAGCTTTATTGCTCATTTGGGTTCCTCCTTCTTTTCTGGGAACAGTTTCCACCGAAACTCCAGCTCTTTCTGGACAAACTCTTTCGGCAGGCCGCGGGGGTTGGCGATGAGATACCATACCCGAAAGGTGCGCTTCTTCGGATCTGTTTCCTGCCGGTAGAGCTGATAGCCCGCCTCATCCTCCTGTGTCCACTGTCCTGTCTGCCGCTTGGCCTGCACAAAGGGTTCCACCACCTGGTCCAGTTCCTCTCTGGTGCGGCTTGAGGCCCAGGCTTGATCCACATCATTGGCGTGGGAGAGGTGGAACAACATCGAACCCATCCAGTTCTTTGCCTTGTGTCCAGGCGTTCCGCGCAATTCCGCCTGACGGCGGTACTCCTCCATCTGCTCCGCCGTTCCGTACCGTTCCACCATCTGCTCCCGCACATAGATGAACCAGCTGTAGTCCTCCGCCTCGGTGAAGGGGGCGCAGACCGGCTGTAATGCCTCCACGGGGTCTGCCTCGAAGCGGTCGATGAAGTCGAGGTAGTTGGCTTTGACCAGGGGCAGAAAGGTGTCCAGCAGCCCGGTGTTCAGCCGCAGGTCCTCTGTCAGCATCCGAAAGAATGAACCGCCTGTTGTGGGTTCAATTCTGAAAGAGTAGAGGTAGTCATCTCCCTGCTTTATGATACAGCTGAAGCTCACCTCCACATTCCCATGGCCGATTTCGTAGTCTATGTAGTTGTAGCGGCTCCGGTCAAACCAGATCTGATAGGTCAGCCCGTTTTTCATTTTCTTTTTGAAGTCGCCCTTTTTCAGACGCTTCCAGCCCTTTTCCTCCAGGCCCAGGCCGTTCCACAGGTAGTCCAGAAGTTCCTGAATTATATCTGCCGGCCGTTTTTGTTCCACGGTCTCCACCCCCTGACGAATTCTCTTTAATAGTCAAGCAGGATAGGCACCTGCTGCTCCTCGGCAAACCGCATGGCCCGCCAGAACATGGAGAAGGCAAACTTGGCAAGGGATTGAGTGTCATACTGGGTGTGTTCCGGGATGTCTGCCTTGCTGTACTGTCCATCTGAGTCTACGGTTCCGTCTACCGGGTATCCCTCCGTGTCTGCCCAGCCAAGGATAGTGTCCTCATCGGCCTGCCACGCCAGCTGGTTCAGCTTTTCCAGCTCCTTCCGCAGTCCGCCCAAGGTGGCGATAGCGGCGGTGTCATCGGTAGGCAAGGACCCTTGGAACAGAAAGCTGTCAGAAAGAGGGAGCCACCAGGTAGCCCCACGAAACAGGGACCACACCCGCTCCTCATCTGATGCAAGGCGGGCGACCAGAGGATGCTCCCCGAAGATCCAGTCCTTCTCCACGGTGGAAGGCACCGGTTCCTCGTATGTACGACAGGCGGCCACCAGCAGCATAGCGCCGAAGGCATCCCAATCCGGCTTGTCGGTGTAATAAGGTTTCTCATTATCTTCAAGCCAGGGAGCGTAGGGGGGCTGGCCCGGCTGAGAAATGGCGCTCAAGATCTGATCCCGCCAGTTCTCCACCGCCGCCTGGACCTCAGCCGGGGACATTTCTTCCTCGTTATCAGCAGGTTCCCCGTCCGGGGTGATGCGGTTGAAAGAGTATCCGTTTTCCTCCGCCCACTGCTGCACAACAGTTTTCCAGTTGTGAGAATAGTACCGGGTCAGCGTCCCGGCGTAGATGTCAAGTCCCATAGTAATGTCTCCTTTTCAATCAAAATCCATCCAGACCAGGTGTTTTCCGCAGTGGAGGCACTGGAACAGATAGCATTGCAGATGCCCGCCATTGACAGATTCCCGGATCATTTCTTTTTGCTCATCGTCCCACATCGGATCGTCCAGTACCTCCTCCAGCACACCCAGGGCCCGCAGTTCTCTGGCACCCACATGGCCCAGGTAGGCGCAGTAGTCGCCGCAGTGGGCGCGCCAGTATTCCTGCTGCCAGCCGGAGTAGCCGGGGGTGCGGTGGATCAGCTCGTCCAGCTTCTCCGGATCGTCTACACCATCGTCCACAGAGAAATCATCTTGAAAACTACCGTCATATTTCCGGGCTGCTTCGCCGTTGGCGATGCACTCTGGGCACAGATATGCAATATCCTCCACTGAAAAGAACGGATTGGTATAGAAAATATGGGTCGTCTTGCCACAGCAGTCGCAGACAACGCCGTCTGCGGATTCCTCAAAAGCCCCAGTTTCCAG
>ULZU01017343.1_pt1 | contig 9445 bp, 10 predicted proteins | sample 1963491 | NCBI WGS metagenome assembly ULZU01 (sample SAMEA4835900, study PRJEB28245) | human gut metagenome | biome: gut microbiome; material: fecal sample | place: Denmark | collected 2008 | reverse complement strand
CAGCGGCTTTAAGAAAATCACGGAAACCTACCGCGCCGCTCACAATTACCGTGACGAACTGGAGCCAAAATTCTATTCCGATGCCAGTTCGTTCCAAGTTACGCTCTATAATCTGAATTATGGAGCGGCGGCAAACACAACCAAGATTACGATTGAAGATGAAAATGTTGCGATTGAGGTTGCGATTGACCGGCTGAACGCAAGCCAAGGTACGATTGCAAAGGCGAAAGCGGTATTTGCAAATATGGGCGTCGATGGTGTCTTTGGCCGATCCGATATAGCTGCTATCACAAAGGATTCTGTTACTGCCGCAGGGAATCTCATTACAAAACTGAAAAATGCGGATTTGATTGAGCCTGTCAGTGGCTTTGGAAAGGGCAAGTATAAGTTTATACCGCCTAAAGAATAAAGATAATGCCCGTTATCGGCCATGCTGCCAATAACGGGCATTTGTCATTCATATACAAGCTCGGTCAGGACAATTTCCTCCGCACGGCTGCGGATGCTGTTCATGCGGCGCACCCATTCCATTTGGTCGGCGGCTTTCAGAGTTTCTGTCACGCCTTCCTGCTTCGCCATTGCAGGAACGATGATTTCCATACGCTCATTGCAAGCTTGGCCGATCTCGGCAAGGTGCCGATGCAGCGTTCCGCTTGTGAGCAGGTTTGCGTAGAGAACAGGACGATGTTCTTTCAGATAGCTGCGACGCATACGCCCGTACTTTCCGATCTGGTATTCCGGTTCATCTGTCAGCGCAAGGTTCGGGATGAGGTAATCACCTTCCTGACGGTAAGTGCCGCCCATTTCCTCAAATAGAGATCTCATAAGAATCAGCTCCTTTTTGTGTTGATTTTTAGCAATTATAAGGATTTTTCTACTCCTTTCCTACAACTGCTGTTCCATTCACCACAAATGAGCCGCAGTCATATGTATTAGGTGGGAGAAACCACCCTCTACATAGTAACTCTTGGTTCGATATAGAGTTACTCTCACCTTCACGCCCATCATCTTGTGAAAGACGGCAGTAGAGAGCCGTAATTTTGGTTTCGTTCTGCCCTTTGATATAGTTTGCTGTTGCCATTGTCATATCTCCTTTCCGACAACCGGGCATTGCAAAGGCATAATTATCTTACCGTGCCTTTGCATTTTCTGCAATTATGCGATTTTCAAGCAAGTCCTCTGAAAGTATCAGGTCACGGAATTGTTGCAATACACACTGGCTACCTTCGGGATCAAAATGAGTCGAAATCTCATATACCGTTCCACCAATTTTCATTTTGAAATCGCTGTCGCAGAAGCCAGAGGAAAATTCAATGGCTGGGTCGCTCCTCTGCGAAGTATTCTCCATTAACGCCCCTCCTTGCTTCTTTCGATGACAAGGTAATCATAGCCGAGATTCTGACACTTATCGCATTTTTCCTTGACTCTTGCAAACGGGTCAAGGCGCTTCACAATGAAGTTTGGATTGTTTTTATAGTCCTCCAAGCATTTCACGCAAAGGCAGCGAATATCTGTGGGGTTGCGATAAGGCTTATCCACCCAAAGTCCCATTGCTTTTTTGATACCGATATTGATCTTTTTCATATAATGTTCGTCGTCGATTTTGCCGATATACTCAATGAGATCGGATTGATTGACGGTTTTCAGTTGTTCAAGCATCACCATAGATGGTTCTTTCAATCCGAATCGGTCGCCTAAAATGATGTGGGACGGTAAATACTGCTTTTTGATAATGGAGGTCATTGCGGCAATTATCGTTGTGCTGCTTGCCGCATTGCCTTCATCGCACTGTACGACCAAAGCAGGACGCACCCCGTTTTGGATTGACCCTCCGTTATTTCCGAAATCATAAAGGTAGATTTCTCCACGCTGAACCTTGCCGTTTGTGCCCTTGTTTTCCATAATGTATAACCTCTCATACTTTTATTTTTTGAAAGGCGTTCCTGACCAGATCAGAAATAACCCCTTCACTTACTCTGAATAAGGTGTGTCTTTTGGCAGGGTGTTTTTCAAAAATTTTTTCATCTTTTTGATTGCGGCATCGTATGACTCCTGAATTGTGTTCTTTGCTTTACCCTCCGAAGCGGCAATTTTGGCAAAGGACTTTTTCCCGAAAATGTGCTGTTTCACACGGCTTTGTTGGATGGGAGTAAGCAGTGAAAACGCTTTTTCCACAAGCCGCTGCGGAAAGCACTCCCGAAACAGCGCTTCAGTAAAATCGGGGATACAGCATTCAATGTTGTAGCGCTCGGTCGTGCCGTCCTCAAAGCTGTAACAGGCATCTTTCTGCATCCGCTTAGAGAACTTGTCCTCGTTGCGCTTAAAATCTGCGATGACCTCGCCAGCAGCTTTGCTGAGAAGCAGAAAGGGACAATAGTGCTCCGCAACAGGCGCATAGCGTTCCATAATCTGTGCATAACTGAGGTCGGTGACAATGGCATACTTTTCTGTGCCTGTGTAGCCGGGATACTCGTAGCCCAGCTTGATAACCTTGCAATGCACCTTAAAATCCTCTGTCAATGCGTCGATGTCGATATTGATTGTGCTGTTCGTCATTTTTGAGTTCTCCTTGAAATTCGGATTTTTTTAATGAAGTCAAATTAAAAATTTCATTCCGAAAATCAGGGATAACGGGACACGGCGCTCTGCCAATGTAGCAAAAACATAACTTCCCCCTTTCTGCTCAGGAGAAAGCGAAAAGGGTACAAAAAAAGCCGCTGTAGTTTTCAAGTCAATGCTTGATGGCTACAACGGCTTCTTCTTTCAGCTCGTCCTATTCAATTCGCTTCGCCTAAGCTGCTTATAACTTGGTGAAAGATGTGATCTCGTTTCAAGAAAACATCTTTCACGGCTGCTGTCGGCAAACAGGCAAAAAAAGCAGCTACAAACCTTTGAGGCTGTAACTGCTTCGTATAACCTGTTCATTTGCCTGCCCGATCGGATTGCAGAGAGAGTATGGTGGGCAGAAACTTTTAGGCGTGTAAATTGCTTGTGTTTTTTGACGATACCATTATAGCACGACTACTTTTCCGTGTCATCGGCGTATCCGTGCCACTATCTCGCCATTTTTCTGCCAAGCACCAAAGATGGCTGCAATCCGTCAGCATAGACAGTATAGCAGAGGCAAAGTCGGACTTTCAGTAGGAAATCGGTCGGATTCTCATCGGACTTTCGTCGGACAAAGGTCGGACTAATCTGTGCTGGTAAAAAATTCAGGGATCTCGCTCTCATCTCCTTCCACATCAAAAATGCCACGAAATACGGGGATCGCATAACCCCATAGAGCTATTCCAAGCAGCATAACAGCCTCCTTCTTTCGGTCATAAAAGGTACTGCGTTCTAAATTCAGTATCTCCAGCAGCTCGCTTTCGGTATAGCGGAAAGCGGTCAGATAACTCTTGGAGAGTATCTCGTGGTAAAGTTGTCCGTTATTATAATAGTCATAAACCTTACTCATTGCCTTGTCGATGAGGTCGATCATCCACTTATTTTCAAACAGGTTGCACACACGGCGCTCAAACTCGCTGCGTTCTATATCGGGCGCAAACTCCTCCAAATAGACCAAGGCATCCGTCAAATCGTCGCCGTAGTAATAGATTTCCTCATTTACGCAGTTACAATCCGAAAGCGTCGCCCAAACCACATCACGGTAAATGCTCAAAAGCAGCTTTGTTTTATGGAATATGTCGTCCTGCGCCAAACCCAACTGCTCGTACATCTTTGTGATGTTCTTTACTGCTTTTGTATTGTTTCTTCCCATTGCTACTCCTTTTCTGTATGAACGCACATATTAATAGAAATTGTGAATATTCGGATGGACTTAAAAATTATTGCAGTATCTTTCTGAACCCCCTTGACAAGATACGCAAGTTCGAGTAAGATAAATACGCAGTCTAATTGCGTGTTTCTATTATACGCAGTTTATATGCGTTTGTCAACATATAATGGCAATTTAATTTCTAACATGTTTTGAACACTACGGAGGACGGTACAATGAGGTTTTGCGAGAAATTAAAAGAAGCCCGCACAAAGGCAGGCTTGAAGCAGGAGGAACTGGCGAAGGCTCTTGGAGTCTCCCTCAGAACGATCACCAACTATGAATCCGGCGAGTGCTATCCGAGGAAGCGGGACATCTACCACAAGCTGGCGGAGTTGTTTCATACCGAAGAAAACTACTTTCTGAATGAGAACGAGGAGTTTCTCCTTTCTGCCGCAGAGAAGTACGGTGCAAAAGGCGCAAAGCAGGCGCAAGCGCTGGTAGATGAGGTCAGAGGTCTTTTCGCTGGCGGTAATATTGCCGATGAAGATTTGGATGTGATGATGAAGGCTTTGCAGGATGCGTATTGGATCGCCAAAGAGAAGAATAAGAAGTTCACGCCCAAGAAGTACCGCAAGGACTGATTTCATTGTGTCCGTTTAATGGGACACAGCTTATGTTAGAATAGAATTGCCAAAACAGGCAGAAGGGGGTGTTCACTCTTGGATATTCAGACTTTGGAGATCGTACAGACAGCAAATAGGCTGGTCGATACGCTCGGCACGAGAGATCCGCACAGGATCGCCCGTGAGCTTGGCATCGAAGTCGTCCCCGTGGATTTCAAACGGCAGCGTGGAGCCTATAAGGTTCTGATGCGTAACCGATTTATCTTCATTAAAAATGATCTGCATCCGGTGATGGAATGCATCGTTATGCTCCACGAGATCGGACACGATGTTCTGCACCGAAAGGAAGCCGTAAAAGCAGGCGGTTTCAAAGAGTTCAACATCTTCAATATGCAGGAGAGCCGGATGGAATACGAAGCGAATGTGTTTGCTTCTCAGGTATCCTTGGGCGATGAAGAAATCCTCGAATATATCCGTTACGGCTATGATATACAGCAGATTGCCACTGCAATGCACTCGGACACAAATCTTGTTGCGCTGAAAACAGATGCGCTGATTGCACAGGGTTATTGTCTGCACCATCAGGAGTATGAAAACAGATTTTTGAAATAGGAAAACGGAGGGTGCTACAATGTTGATGAACAACAATGAGTACATTAAAATTATAGAAACCATAAAAGGCGAGATCCGAGGAGCGCAGTACAAGGCAGCGCTCAGCGTGAACCGCGAACTGATCATGCTCTACTACCATATCGGTACGGTCATAAACGAGCATAAGACTTGGGGCAGCAAATTTATTGAAAATCTTGCCGCAGATATTCGCATTGCTTTCCCGAATGTCAAAGGCTATTCCGTGCGAAATCTTAAATATATGGCGAAGTTTGCAGAGACCTACCCTGACGAAGAATTTGTGCAGACGGTGTCTGCACAAATTCCGTGGTCGCACAATACGGCTATTTTAGATAAGGTCAAAGACGCTGAACAGCGGATTTGGTATATCAAAAAGACTGCTGAAAATGGCTGGTCGCATAATGTCCTCATTCATCAAATCGAAAGCGGCTTGTATGAGCGTCAAGCTCTTGCGGGAAAGATTTCAAATTTTGAGACTCGTCTTGCCTCACCGCAAAGTGAGCTGGCAGTACAGACCATGAAAGACCCGTATATCTTCGATTTCATCCCGTTCAGAGAAGATATGGTCGAGCGAGATATAGAAAACGCCTTGGTCAAGGATGTTACTAAGCTGCTGCTGGAACTTGGCACCGGCTTTGCTTTTCTTGGCAATCAGTATCATCTCAATGTGGGCGGCGATGACTTTTATATCGACCTCTTGTTCTACAACCTCAACCTACGCTGCTATGTGGTGATCGAGCTGAAAACCGGCGAGTTTAAGCCGGAGTATGCCGGACAGCTCAATTTCTATCTGTCTGCGGTGGATGGCATCATTAAGCACCCGGAGGACAATCCCTCTATCGGACTGTTGCTCTGTAAGAGCAAGAACGACCTTGTTGCCGAGTACGCATTGAAGGATATGTCTAAACCCATCGGCGTCAGTGAGTACAAAATCACCAGTAGTCTGCCAGAAGCATTGAGCAAGCAGTTACCCTCCGTTGAGGACATTCAAAAGCGGATCAAGAAGTGACTGCTACGGCAGCGGAGGACGATATGGACGACTACATTCTTAACACCGTCGATTATAACTATACGACCTTGAACCATGAAGGCTTCGGCGGCGTATGCAAATATATTGCCACACCGAAAAGGGTTGGGTACTCAAGACTTCTTGTCAAGCACGAAAAGATACAGTCCGCCTGCAACGCCTTTATGTGCAGTCGGCTTACCGAACTGTGCGATGTCTATCCATTTGAGAACGAGGCCGAGCTGTGCTTGCAAAGTGCAGCAGAGCATATGACTGCGGATGCTAACAATCTGCGCCCAAGCTATATGCAAGCAATGGAACGCATTTGTAAAGTGACAGAAGAACAAGTAGCAGATCTGACTGATGAGCTTGCCGACATCTATCCAATGGGGCTGATTGTTTATTACGAGGAGTACATAAAGTTACTGCAAGCAAAAGTCAAAACCTATATAGGCACGATGTAAGTCGCTGAATCTTGCTCACATAGGCACAGAAGTCAGCAAAGCCGCAGTGGAGCAAACTCCGCTGCGGCTTCTCCGTTTTTTGTGCTTTTTATAATTGCTCTATTGATATTATCCCCCAAATTATTATATTATCATTCTTCTATAAATTCTGACGGTTTAAAATCTGTAATAATCTGCGCCGAGTTCCTGCAAGCGTGCTACACGGTCATTGCTATGTGGGTGTGTTGAATTGTCATTGAGCTAAAAACAGGCGAGTTTAAGCCGGAGTATGCCGGACAGCTCAACTTCTATCTGTCCGCTGTCGATGGCATTTGGAAGAAGGATGCTGACAATCCTTCCATCGGTTTGCTACTCTGCAAGAGCAAGAACGATTTGGTAGCAGAGTATGCTCTGAAGGATATGTCGAAGCCAATTGGGGTCAGCGAATACAAGGTTACAAGTAACCTGCCGGAAGATTTGAGTAAGCAGTTGCCGTCTATCGAGGACATTCAAATGAGAATCAAAAGATAAACTACAAGGGGCTGTAAAAAACTCAAATTTTGAGGTTTTGATTTCTTCATAAAGTCGGAAAAATCGGCAAAAACAGGGTGAATTCCTGTATTTTGCCGATTTTTTGTTTAACCAAATTTTACGAAAAGGGACTTTTTACAGACCTTTGTAGTACTATAGATTTATAATTGTTACCTGAAAAGGCTAAAAAACAAGTCTATTACGATAGTTGGTAATATTTGTTCATGTCATTGGCTCAAATTGTTTTGCAGTAAAAATAGAAATAATACTGTTTGAAACAATTGCAATATCTGCTATGTCAAGCGTGCTTTAATCCGTTGCGCCATCTCTTGTAGTGATGAGTACCCTGCAGATTTAACAATTGTTGAATATATGTACAGCATTTCCTTTTCAGCCATCCGGCACAAGCAAATAACTTTTTCACTTGCGCTATCACAGAAATGAATGGATAGCTTCGGGGGGCAGAAGAATTTCATAAAAACGCAGCTCGCATGATATTTGTTTGTCCCTATTATATCGGATTGTATAAAGTCCAGCTACGTGCCCTTGAAATGGCTGCTCAAGTAAGAAGTTGCAATCAAGAAATCATTATGTGTGCCCCAATTTTCAGAACATAAGCTGAATCAAATGGCAGAACACGTCCAGTGGATGAGTAGGATTGTATTAATCGATTGACTTGTATTGCTTTGCTTTCAATGCCCCATGAAGGAAAGCATGTCTCAGACATTGACCATGCAGCAAACCATTTGCGCGTAGAGGTGCTGAGTGTAGTTTGGGCAGAGATGCACAAGACAGTTCCCACCCTGAAAAACATCCAATGAGTTTATATTATTCTGTACTTTTTCCAGAAAATATGCTATAGTATCCATAGATTGTGACTATTATTACGAATTCCTTTGCTGTTATCTCCCCAACAAAGCCGGGAACTGAAAAACTAGGTATATTATAGCATATTGCTTTACTCCATATAAATTAGCACACGAAAAAACAATAACCGGAGCCAGCCATGCTGAAATGATCGCTATTTCCGTGCGGAACACAAAAAAAGAATGCCTGATTATCTAGGATAAGCGCATTTTCTGTTAAAAGAATCAGGTAGTATTACAGACAGAGGATAGCACATGCACGACATAGGTGGTTTGGAGTATTGTCATGGGAGAACACTTAGGATAATGGTATGGTTCAATTTTTTCAATGAGAAAACTGTTTGCCATACCTGAGCAAAAGATTGTTACATTTTAACCGCACGTGTACAGTACCTGTAATCCGATTTTTTCAAGTGGGTTTCTTTATATCACTATTATAGACAAGAGCACAAAAAGGATAGGTACGGTGGGGATTAACCCGTCAGATTTTCCATTCAATTTCTACCTTTTCATTTGTTGCCCGGATGACCGTTATCAGTGCGTCCACCACCTGCCTCTTGTCCTCAAAGCTGACATTCTCCCAGTCATCCAGATACCCGGAAATGCTTTCCATCTTCTCCATCGGCACAGCGTCCGCAGAGAGTTTTGCAATCTCATTGGCAATGGACTGCCGCCTTGCGTCCAGCTCCTCAATTTTGCTGTTGGCATAGGAGAGCAAAACAGGGCTTGCGCCCGTCAGCGTGTCAAGCAGCTTTTCAATCTCGCTTTCCACCTGCGCCAGTTCCAGCCGCTTTGCCGCCAGCTTCGGGGAGATTTTCGCCGCATTTTTCCGGCCTGTCAGCGTCTTAAAATCTTTCAGCTTTTTAACCATCGCCCCATAGACTACCGCTTCCAGTTCGTGCAGCTTCACGCACCCGCAGCCGGGACACGCCTTGCTGTCCGCATGGACGGTGCAGCGCAGGTAAAGAATACCGTTGGAGTGCGCTGACATGAGCGCATAGCCGCATTTCCCGCATTTGATTTTTCCCGCCATCCATGTGTTCCGGGCTTTCCTTGCGGGCTGGTAAGTGTGGCTGGCAAGCAGCTTCTTCCGGCATTTCAGCCACAGCTCCGATGGGATAAACCCCTCATGTGGAGCCAGTACCAGCGTCTGTCCTTGCAGGTGCTTGTGCTTGTCCTCTGTATTCCCCTTGCCCTGATAGTAATAGCAGCCGTTTGTCCCGGCAAAGTCGGCGGCATCATTGTAAATATCCGTCCCCTGGCTTTTGTAAAACTCGTATATGTCGAGGTCAGCCATGACATAAATCGGGTTTCGGAGAATAACGCTCAAAGTAGCCCTTGACAGCGGCCTGCCATGATAAGTACGCATACCGTCCGCCGTCAGCTTCTTTGTAATGTCATGCAGCGATACCTGCGGGTCAGCGTACATCTCATACATCTGCCGGACAAAGGCCGCTTCGGTTGGCTCTATTACCAGCTTCTTTGTGCGCACCCCGTCCATCACATAAGGCTCTGTCCGAAATCCGTAGGGCGTTTTGCCGCCCATTTTGAAGCCCCGCTGACAGCGGGAGTACCATGCGTCCTGC
>ULZU01009602.1_pt1 | contig 9500 bp, 9 predicted proteins | sample 1963491 | NCBI WGS metagenome assembly ULZU01 (sample SAMEA4835900, study PRJEB28245) | human gut metagenome | biome: gut microbiome; material: fecal sample | place: Denmark | collected 2008 | reverse complement strand
GGGCGCCGGTGTGGACGGCCGGGGCGGCCAGCCTGCGGTGTTCGACGGACTGCCTGCCCAGCGCCCGGTGACGCCTCTGACGCTCACCGGCGTCAAGACCTATGACAGCGGCGCCGTCTGGCTGCGCTACCGCACCGTACACGACTGAAAGCAGGAGGAAGTCATCATGAAATACGAAACCAAAGAGGCCTTTGAAGCGGCCAATGCCTTCGGCACCGGGGAACCCAACACGGCGTATGCCCGATTCTTTCAGGGGGATTCCTTCCTGAACCTCCTGACGGACCCCAAGAGCGGCCTGTTTGCAGCCAACGTCACCTTTGCGCCGGGCTGCCGCAACAACTGGCACATCCACCATGCCGCCAAGGGCGGCGGACAGCTGCTGCTGTGTACCGCCGGCGAGGGCTGGTATCAGGAGGAGGGCAAGCCCGCTGTTTCCCTCCATGAGGGCAGTCTGGTGATGATCCCGGCAGAGGTGAAGCACTGGCACGGCGCCAAGAAGGACAGCTGGTTCAGCCACATCGCCGTGGAGATCCCCGGCGAGGAGTGCCGCAGCGAGTGGTGCGAGCGGGTCAGCGACGAAGCATACAGCAAACTGTAAGGAGGAGAGCCATATGGCAGTCAAACAGACGGCGGGGCGGGACGCCCTGGGGGAGTTCGCCCCGAAATTCGCAGAGCTCAATGACGATGTCCTGTTCGGTCAGGTATGGAGTCGAGAGGACAAGCTATCCCTGCGGGATCGCTCGCTGGTGACGGTGGTGGCCCTGATGGCGCAGGGCTTGACGGATGAATCCTTCCGCTACCACCTGCTCAGCGCTAAGAAAAACGGTATCACCCGTGAGGAGATCGCAGAGATCGTCACCCATGCGGCCTTTTATTGCGGCTGGCCCAAGGCGTGGGCGGTGTTCCGCATGGCCAAGGAGATGTGGACGGAGGAGGATGCCAAATGATTTTGCAGGAGACCTATACGCTGGCAAACGGTATAGCCATCCCCAAGCTGGGGCTTGGCACATGGTTCATTGACAACAACAAGGCGGCGCAGGCCGTCCGCACGGCGGTGGAGCTGGGCTACCGGCTCATCGATACGGCTCAGGCCTACGGCAACGAGCGGGGCGTGGGCGAGGGCATCCGCACCTGCGGCCTGAAGCGGGAGGAGCTGTTCGTGGCCAGTAAGGTGGCGGCGGAGCACAAGACCTATGAGGACGCCGCCCGCTCCATTGACGAGACGCTGGAGAAAATGGGCCTGACGTATCTGGACCAGATGCTCATCCACTCTCCCCAGCCGTGGAGGGAGTTCCGGGCCGAAAAGCGGTATTTTCAGGAGAACAGGGCCGTCTGGCGTGCGCTGGAGGATGCTCAGGCAGCGGGAAAGGTGCGGGTCATCGGCGTCTCCAATTTTCTGCGGGACGATCTGGAGAACCTGCTGACCGGCTGCCGGGTGCGTCCGGCAGTGAACCAGCTGCTGCTGCACATCGCCGGTACGGACCTGCCCTTGCTGGACTACTGCACCCAGCAGGACATCCGGGTGGAGGCCTATTCCCCCATCGCCCACGGCGAGGCCCTGAAAAATCCGGCCATCACCGCCATGGCGGAGAAATACGGCGTTTCCGTGCCGCAGCTGTGCATCCGCTATATCCTGCAGCTGGGGGCGGTGGCCCTGCCCAAGACGGCGGACCTCGGCCATATGCGCTCCAACGCCGCCGTGGACTTTGCCATCTCCCCGGAGGACATGGAGACGCTGCGGAGCATGGAGCGCCTGACGGATTACGGCGATTACAATGGTTTTCCGGTGTTCAGCGGCAAGCCGTTGGCGTGAAAGGAGAAGAATGATGCGTAAGCTGAAAAAATGGAGCTGCCTGCTGCTGGCTCTGCTGATGCTGCCGGCGCTGGCCGCCTGCGGAAAGAAGCAGCAGCCCGACAGCAATGCCTCGCAGAACGAGGTGCAGAACACCGATACCCCACAGGATGGCACCCCCACCGAGGAGCAGACCAAGGTGCTGGTGGTGTATTTCTCCGCCACCGGCAGCACCAAGGCTGTGGCGGGATACATCGCCGAGACACTGGGAGCCGATACCTTTGAGCTGACACCGCAGGAGCCCTATCTGGCGGCGGATCTGGACTACAACAACAGCGAGAGCCGTGTCTGCCGGGAGCACGCTGACCCCGCCCTGCAGGATGTGGCCCTCACCTCTACAGCTGTGGAGAGCTGGGAACGATACGACACGGTGTTTGTGGGCTATCCCATCTGGTGGGGCGGCAGCGCATGGCCTGTCAACGGATTTGTGAAGGCAAATGACTTCACAGGGAAGACGGTGATCCCCTTCTGTACCTCCGCCTCCTCCGCCCTCGGCCAGAGCGGGGAGACGCTGGCTCAGCTGGCCGGCACCGGCGACTGGCAGGAGGGCCAGCGCTTCGGCAGCAGCGCCGCCCGGAGCGACGTGGCGGACTGGCTGACGGGGCTGGGCTTCACTGTCCGATAAGCACCCATTTCCGGGAAAAGTGCCTTGCATCCGCCGCCCTCGGCTGATACAATGGGGGAGAGCGGGATGTCCCGCCGCCCGGAGCGATCCCGGAGAAATGTTGAAAGGAGCATACACATGAGCAAAATTCTAGTTGCCTATTTTTCTGCCAGCGGCGAAACGGCCCGTCTGGCCAAGACGCTGGCGGGTGTCATCGGCGGCGATCTCTTCGAAATTCGTCCCCAGACGGCCTACACTGCAGCCGGTCTGGACTGGAACAACGCCAAAAGCCGCAGCAGCGTGGAGATGAACGACCCCAAGAGCCGCCCGGCCATGGCGGAGACCCCTCGGTTGGCGGGGTATGACACGGTGTTCGTGGGCTTTCCCATCTGGTGGTATCAGGCGCCCCGCATCATCCAGACCTTTCTGGAGAGCGCCGATTTCTCCGGCAAGACCGTGATTCCCTTCGCTACCTCCGGCGGCAGCGGCATGGGCAAGACCGTGGAGCTCCTGCGACCCTCCTGCGCCCCCGATACCCGCTGGAACGAGGGCAGGCGCCTGTCCAGCCATGCCTCCGCACAGGAGGTCTCTGCGTGGACGAAGAGCCTGTCCCTGTAAAGTAGTTTCCCTTGAAAGCCTATCCGCCTGAGCGGATGGGCTTTTTTCTTACCCGTCGTTGACGGAACCGGCAAAACACGGTACAATAGCTTCATCTGATCATGTGAAAGGAGCCCGCCGCCATGGAACACACCAACCGCACCATCCGCCCCTTGACCCAGCAGGATCTGGAGGCCTATCTGGACATCTACCTCAACGCCTACCCGGCCTATAAAACGCTGGACGAAGCGTGCCGGGAGCACTACCGGGAGAAGCACCGTCTGGAGTTGCGGGAGGACCGCCAGGTGCAGACGGTGGGCCTGTTTGAAGGGGACGTACTCATTGCCACCATGAAGCTGATCCTCTTTTCCATGAACTGCTTCGGCCGGATGCAGACGGCCTGCGGCCTGATGGCGCTGGAGGTACATCCCCTCCATAAAAAGCAGGGGGCGGCGCTGGAGATGATCCGCTACTTCGAGGACTACGCCCGCCGCCACGGCGCTTTGCTGACGCTGCTGCTGCCCTTCCAGATCTCCTTTTACCGCCGCATGGGCTATGGCTTTGCGGGGAAGCTCTACGAGTACCATCTGCCCACCGCCGTGCTGCCCAAGCCCGAGGGGGAGGCCCGCCGTCATCTGCGTCTGCTGCAGCCGGAGGACTTTGACCGGGTGCTGGCCTGTCACAGCCGCTTCGCCGCCCAGAACCACGGCATGGTGGAGAAGTTCGAGGAGGAGGTTCGGGCCGCCCGCACGGATGTTCAGGTGCGCCGCATCGGCTATTGCGCCGACGACGGGACGCTGCGGGGCTATGTGGCCTATCGCTTTGAGAGCGCCAGCGACACCAACTACACCCGCAACCGCCTGTCGGTGGAGGAGCTGGTGTACGACGACGGCGTTGTCCTCCGGGCGCTGCTGGGAGCGCTGAAGCTGCAGGAGGATCTGGCCCAGACGGTGCTCCTCCGCACCGGAGAGGAGGACTTCCACCACCTGCTGGAGGACCCGCAGGATGTTTCCGGCAACTACATCGACTACGGCTTCCTGCAAACCAACGTCTCCGCCATCGGCACCATGTTCAAGCTTCTGGACCCGGCGGCCTTCGTGACCGCCACCGCCTATCGCACCCTCCCGCAGGGGACGCTGACAGCGGCCTTCTGCTACCGTGATGAGCTGGCCCACCGGGACTGCCGCACGGTGCTGCGCTTCGACGGCGGCCGCTGGTCTGCCCTCCCGGAGGAAGCACTCGCCGAGGTAACGGTGACGTGCCGGCAGGGGGATCTGGCATCCCTGCTGATGGCCTCCTGCGGATTGGAGGGCATGGTGCGGCTGGGAGCCGTCGCCGTCACCGGCCCTTGGCAGCAGCTGGCGCAGCTTCTTCACTACGGCCAGAAGCCGTGGCTGAACTCCGACTATTGATCCCTCCGTTTAGTTTACTCAGCCGTCTGGCTCACCCCGCCGGTTGACGAAAAAGAGAGTGTGTTCCATCCGGAACACACTCTCTTTTCGTATCGGGTATCATTACACGGAGAACAGGATGTCTGCATAGGTGGGATAGGGCCAGTAGTCGGCCCCCACCAGCGGCTCCATGCGGTCGATGATGCTCCGCATCTCCTCCAGCCGGGAGGCCACCTGATCCCGGTAGTACCGGGCGGCGTCGATGCCGGCATCGGCGGCGGGAGCGGCCTCCAGCGCCCGGCTCATAGCCTGGCAGGCGTCCAGCAGGTCGCCGCTGAGGGCGTCCAGCTGCGTCACCAGATAGCTCTCCACCCGGCAGGGGGTGGCCATCTCTGCCTGCCGCTTCCTCACAACGCCCTTGGCCAGATCGCCGGTGTAGCGGGTGACGGCGGGCAGGATGCCCCGCAGGGTCATATCCCGCAGGGTAGCGGCCTCAATGGCCGTGACCTTGCAGTAATTCTCCAGATGGATCTCATATCGGGCGTGCATCTCCTCCGGCGTCAGGATGCCGAAGCGGGAAAACAGCGCCACATTCTTCTCGTCGATGTAGGCGGGCATACAGTCCACGGTGTCCCGCAGATTGCTCAGCCCCCGGCGCTTGGCCTCCTGTACCCAGTCGTCGTCGTAGCCGTTACCGTCGAAGATAATGCGCTGGTGATCCCGGAAGGTATCCCGCAGCAGCTCCTGCAGGGCCTGATGGAAGTTCTCCGCCTTCTCCAGCCGGTCGGCAAACTGCTTCAGCTCGTCGGCCATGATGGTGTTGAGCACCACATTGGGGCTGGCGATGGACTGGGAGGAGCCCAACATCCGGAACTCGAACTTGTTGCCGGTAAAGGCCAGCGGGGAGGTGCGGTTGCGGTCGGTGGTATCCTGCGGCAGCTCCGGCAGGGTGTCCACGCCGATCTCCAGCTTCTTCTTGGTGATGTCCACATACGCCGTGCCGTCGATGATGGAGCGGAGGATAGCCGTCAGTTCGTCGCCAAGGAAGATAGACACAATGGCGGGAGGCGCCTCGTTGCCGCCCAGCCGGTGGTCGTTGCCGGGATAGGACACGCAGCAGCGCAGCATCTCCTGATACTCGTCCACGCCCTTGATGAAGGCCGCCAGAAACAGCAGGAACTGTGCGTTCTGACTGGGGGTGCGTCCGGGCTTGAGGAGGTTCTCGCCGGTATCCGTGGCCAGCGACCAGTTGTCGTGCTTGCCGCTGCCGTTGACCCCTGCAAAGGGCTTTTCGTGGAGCAGGCACACCAGATCGTGGCGGTCGGCCACTTTCTTCAGAAACTCCATGGTCAGCTGATTGTGGTCGCAGGCGCTGTTGGCGTCGGAGTACACCGGGGCGATCTCATGCTGGGCGGGAGCTACCTCATTGTGCTCCGTCTTGGCCAGCACGCCCACCTGCCACAGCTCCTGATCCAGCTCGTGCATGAAGGCCGCCACACGGGGCTTGATGGCACCGTAGTAGTGGTCGTCCAGCTCCTGCCCCTTGGGAGGCTTGGCACCGAACAGCGTGCGGCCGCAGAGCATCAGATCCTCCCGGCGGCGATACATGGCCTTGTCGATGAGGAAATACTCCTGCTCCGGCCCCACCTGAGCGGTAACGTGCTGCACCGTGGTGTTGCCGAACAGCCGCAGGATGCGGACGGCCTGTGTATCCAGCTGCTTCATAGAGCGCAGCAGAGGCGTCTTTTTATCCAGCGTCTCGCCGCCGTAGGAGCAGAAGATGGTGGGGATATACAGGGTCTGATCCTTGATGAAGGCATAGGACGTGGGATCCCACGCCGTATAACCGCGGGCCTCGAAGGTGGCCCGCAGACCGCCGGAGGGGAAGCTGGAGGCGTCCGCCTCACCCTGCGACAGCTCCTTGCCGGACAGCTCCATCAAAATGGTGCCGGGGACGTTGGGGGCGATGAAGCTGTCGTGCTTCTCGGCGGTAAAGCCCGTCATGGGCTGAAACCAGTGGGTGTAGTGGGTAGCGCCCTTTTCGATGGCCCAGTCCTTCATGGCGGCGGCGATCTCGTCGGCGATGGAGCGATCCAGAGAAGTTCCTTGGATCAGGCACTGCTGCCATGCGTCATAGACCCGTTCCGGCAGACGCTGTCGCATCTGAGCCTGGCTGAATACCATGCTGCCAAAAAGCTCCGGGATGCTTCGTACATTCTTCTCGTTCATGTGATGCTCCTTTCGCCGCACGCTGCGGCACTAAAGTTTTTACAGAAACAGCTTCAAAAGCTGCGGTGTCACATAGGCCTCTATCACCGCCGCTGCCACCAGCAGGGGGATGATGTGCATGACGAACAGGCGCAGCAGATCCTTCATCAGGGGACCCATAACGCCCTTTTTGTTGTGCCGGACATAGTCTGTGACCTTGCGGCAGAGATAGATGCCGCTGCTGAGGGCCAGGATCAGGGCCGGCAGCTCGAAAACGCCGTGGGGGACGATGCCCGCAAAATACGCCAGCAGGGAGATGCCGTTGTTGACGTACACCCCGGCAAACAGCCCCAGCAGCAGGGAGTTGATGCCGATGGACAGGGCCGGGAGATAGATAAAGGGGATAAAGCCATAGGCGATGCTGAACACCGTCGCCCGGACGTTGTTGCCGAACAGCGCCAGCACATCCACCCGACCGGTGGTGTCCATGATGCCCAGCTCCGCCATCTGCTGGGCGAACTGCAGGAACAGCTGGTCTGCCAGATCCGGCAGCAGCAGACTGACGGCAAAGCCCAGCAGGATCAGTGCGCCGAAGGCGATGGCGGTGATGCGGAGGGAGTAGCGGTACTCCGTGCGGTAAAATCCGTGCAGCCGGGTGCGCTGCTGTTCCAGCCAGTCCATCATGCCCCCAGCATGGCGAGACCGGCGTTCAGGCGGCGCAGCGTCTCATCTTTGCCCAGAATGCGGCAGATCTCCACGGCTCCGCCGGGGGTCACCAGCTTACCGGCGGCGGCGATGCGGACAGGCCACATGAGGGTGGCGTTCTTCACCTCCAGCCGCTGCGCCAGATCGACCAGTGCGTCGTGAATGGCCTCGTCCGTCCACTCCGTCAGGCCCTCCAGCACGGGGATGACCGCCTCCAGCATGGCGCGGGAGACGTCGGGGTTGGTCTTGGATTTCTTATTGGTATAGTAGTCCACGGGATACTCCGGCAGGGCATCGAAGAAGTCCACCTTCTCCGGGATGTCCGTGAGCTTCTCGCACCGGGCCTGCAAAAGAGCGGCGATGGCGGCGGTGTCGAATCGGGGGTCCTTCACCGTCTGGCGGATGTAGGGCTCGGCGGCCTTGGCGAAGGCCTCCGGGGCCATGCTCCGCAGATAGACGGCGTTGAAGTGATCCAGCTTCTGCCGGTCGAAAATGGCGGGGGATTTGGAGATGCCCGTCATGTCGAAGGCCTTTACCAGCTCCGGCAGGGTGAACAGCTCCTGCTCCGCCAACTCCCCCTTGGGGCTCCAGCCCAGCAGGGCCACATAGTTGAGGATGGCCTCGGTGAGATAGCCCTCCGCCTTCAGATCCTCATAGGAGGGATCGCCGTGGCGCTTGGACATCTTGTTCTGAGCGTCCCGCATGACGGGGGAGCAGTGAACATAGGTGGGGACCTCCCAGCCGAAGGCCTCGTACAGCAGGTTATACTTCGGGGCGGAGGCCAGATACTCGCTGCCCCGCACCACATGGGTGATGCCCATCAGGTGGTCGTCGATGACGTTGGCGAAGTTATAGGTGGGCAGACCGTCCCGCTTCAGCAGCACCTGATCGTCCAGCGTGCTGTTGTCCACGGTGATGTCCCCGAAAATGGCGTCGTGGAAGGTGGTGGTTCCGGCGGGGATACGCTGGCGGATGACGTAGGGCAGACCTGCCTCCAGCTTTTCCTGTACCTGCTGGGCCGTCAACTCCCGGCAGGGATCGGCGGCCCGGTCAAATTCCCCTGAATCCTCCTCAGACTCCGTCTTTTCGCAGAAGCAGTAGTAGGCGCCGCCCTTTTCCACCAGCAGCCGGGCGTACTTTCCGTAGGTGTCCCGGCGCTGGGACTGGATATAGGGGGCCACGGGGCCGCCTACGTCCGGGCCCTCGTCATGGGTCAGGCCGCACTCGGCCATGGTGCGGTAGATGACATCCACAGCGCCCTCCACCTGACGGCTCTGGTCGGTGTCCTCGATCCGCAGGATAAACGTGCCGTCGTGGCTGCGGGCGATGAGCCAGGTGTACAGCGCCGTCCGCAGATTGCCCACGTGCATATAGCCGGTGGGGGAGGGGGCGAACCGGGTGCGGACCTTTCCGTGGGGGATCTTGGCCTCCATTTCCTCGAAATAGCTGTGATCCAGTGTCATGGGCTTGTCCTCCTAATATCGATTCATCACGTTGCAAAAATTTTCACCCATATATTATATTTCACCTCCGGGAAAAGTCAAGAATGTTTGTTGCATTTCTATGGGAATCATGGTACCATCCATAGAATAGACCATATCACTTGAATATGTCTGATATTTTCCCCGCATATCCGGTTGGCTGCTGGTCAAGAGAGCGGGGTAAAACAGGGTGGCCCGGCCGCCTGATAAGGAGGAAAAAGCAATGCTGCGAAAGGATCGGGAGCGGGATGCCGCCTTTGCCTGGGAGGTATTCCAGAAGGCTCCCTATGCCACCCTGTCTCTGACGGATGAGGTGGGGAAGCCCTACGCCATCCCCATCTCTCCGGTGGTGGATGAGGCGTACCATGTGGTGTATTTCCACTGCGCCGGTCACGGCGAGAAGTGGGAACTGCTGGCGAAAAACCCGCCGGTATGCCTGTCGGCAGTCTCCTATGCGGCGGCCATCCCCAACGAGTTCTCCATGGCCTATGCCTCGGCGGTGCTTCATGGCCGTGCGGAGGTGGTCACCGATGAAGCGGAGCAGGTGAAGGCCATGCTGCTGCTGTGTACCGCCTATGACCCCAAGGGCATGGGCCGGTTCAGCGAGTATATGGAAAAATATATGTCGGCCACCCGTGTGGTGAAGATCGTGCCGGAGACGG
>ULZU01006051.1_pt1 | contig 9875 bp, 6 predicted proteins | sample 1963491 | NCBI WGS metagenome assembly ULZU01 (sample SAMEA4835900, study PRJEB28245) | human gut metagenome | biome: gut microbiome; material: fecal sample | place: Denmark | collected 2008 | reverse complement strand
CTCGTCGGAGCCGCTGCTGCCGCCACCGCCGCTGCCTCCACTGTTATCGCCGCCGTTGTTCCGGTTTTCTTCCTCCCTCCGGGCCTGGATCTGGGCGTCCAGCTCATCGGCTGCCGCCTTCTCCTGAGCGGCCAGATCGTTCAGGCCGTCCGCCGTTTCGTTGTACTTGGCAATGAGCTGGGTGGCTGCCTCCAGCTGGCTGTTCAGCTCCGTCTGGCGGCTCTCCAACTGGGAGCGCTGCTCCTCCAGCGCCTGCCGGTCGGCCTGCATCTGCTGGCGCAGCTGCCGCAGGTCGTTGATGACGCTCTGGTCGTGCTCGGCCACCTCGTTGATGAAGTCGATGCGGCCCAAAAGATCGCTGAAGCTGGTGGCCTTGAAGATCACCGACCAGAAGGAGGCGGTCCCCCGCTCCTCCTCATCCCGCACCTGACGGCAGAACAGGTCGTACTGAGCTTCTTCCTTCTGCTGGTTGTCCGCCAGCTCCGCCTCCAGCGCATCGATCTGCTGCTGGGCGTTGGAGATCTGGCTGCGGAGGACATCCGCCTGCTGATCCAGCAGGTTTTTCTGCTCCAGCGCATCGGCCTTGCTGGCCTCGGCCTCCTCGATCTGCTGGTTGATCTCCTCCAGCTTCTTCTGGTGCTCCTCTGACTGCTCCTGCAGGTCTGCGATGGTCTCGGCATAGACGTTCACCGGGCGCAGAGCGCCGCTGGTGAACACGATGCTCGCCGCCATGAGAATGGCCAGCAGGCCGCACCATTTTTTCTTACTCATGCTGCACTCCTCCTTATACTCTCAGGAACTTCCGGATGGCGGTCAGGCTGCCGCCCACGCCCACCAGGATCCCTACCAGACCGAACACACCGGCCACCGGCCCCCAAATTTTCCGGAAGGACACCACCCGCAGCAGCTGCAGGGTATCGGACCCGGAAATGCCCTTGGAAATGGCCTCATACAGCAGCCACTGCAGCCCAAAGGCGATGACGGCGCCCATCAGACCGATGAGCAGACCCTCGTAGACGAAGGGCCATCGAATGAAGCCGTCGGTGGCGCCCACCATCTTCATGATGGCGATCTCATCCCGCCGGTCAAAGGTGGTGAGCTTGATGGTGTTGGAGATAATGAATACCGAGATCACCAGCAGCACCGCAATGAGGGCGATGCTGATGAGGCTTGCCACATTCCGCACCGTCAAAAACCCGTTGGAGATGGTCTCGTCCGCCCGGACCTTTACGATGCCGGGGGTGGCCTCCAGATCGGATACCACCTGCTGCATCTGTGCGGCGTCCGTCAGATGGATAACGTACCGATGGCGAAAAATGGAGGGATCCAAGTTGCTATACAGGTCGTCCTCATCGTACTGCTCCACGTAGCTGTCCCGTGCCTCCTGCCGGGAGACGAAGGTGCAGTCCGCCGCACCGGGGATCTTCTCCAGCTTGGACTGCAGGGCCTTGGCCTCGTTGTCAGAGAGGTTCTCATCCACGAAGGCCAGCACGGCGTTCTCCTTCTGCAGATCCTTCAGGTTCTCGTTGGCGTTATAGGCCACCAGCGAAAAGGTCCCCATGATCACCAGACACGCCACCGTCACGCCGATGGCGGCGAAGGACATGAATCCGTGGGAGAACATATTGCGGATGCCCTCCCGGAAAAAATATCGAAAATCGTGCTTCATCTGTTATACCTCATACGTTCCCACGCCGTCGCCGTTGACCTGCCCGTGATCGATCATGATGACCCGCTTGTCGAAGTGGTTCACCAGATCCCGCTCGTGGGTCACCACCACCACGGTGGTGCCAAGGGCGTTGATGCGCTCCAGCAGGGTCATGATCTCCAGCGAGCGGTTGGGATCCAGATTGCCGGTGGGCTCATCGGCCACGATGGTGCTGGGATTGTTCACCAGCGCCCGTGCAATGGCCACACGCTGCTGCTCACCGCCGGACAGCTCGTCGGGGTACCGGTCCTCCATACCCTTCAGCCCCACCAGCTCCAGCACATAGGGGATGCGGGTGCGGATGTCACGGGGCGTGGCCCCCACCGCCCGCATGGCAAGGCTCAGGTTGTCGAACACCGTCTTTTTGGGGATCAGGCGGAAGTCCTGAAAGATCACGCCGATGGTGCGGCGCATATAGGGGATCTGCCGGTCGGAGATGCGGCTCATGGAGAAGCCGTTGACCATGACCCGCCCCGCCGTGGGGATGACCTCGCCGGTCAGGAGCTTGATGATGGTGGACTTGCCGGAGCCGGAGGGTCCCACCAGAAACACAAATTCCCCGTCCTCAATGGTAAAGGAGATGCCCTGAAGGGCCTCCGTCCCGTTTTCGTATGTTTTTTCAACGTCCTTCAATCGAATCATATCATATCCCTCGTTGCCGGAGACCCGGCCCGCTGCATTTGAAACGGCGAACCCTGTCGGGCTGCGCCGTATTATGTCACCATAAGGTATTATATAAAAAAAGTTACAAAATGGCAACAGGAATAATATGAAAATTTTATGAACAGATGGGGAGGCCCTCCGGCAAAGATCCCGGTAGCCATCAGTGAACTGCACCCCACTTGTTAGATATCTAACAAGTGGGGTGCTGTTCAGCAGCGCCGGGAATGGGGCTGTTGCTCTGATATGTGCTTTATTGGGCGCTGCCCTCGCCCAAGATGCGGGCGGCGCTCTCCTGAGCGAACTGCTTGCTGTATAGGTCGTGGTAATAGCCCTTGCGCCGCAGCAGCTCCTCATGCTTGCCCTGCTCCACGATGTGGCCGTCCTTCACCACAAGGATCACGTCCGCCTTGCGGATGGTGGAGAGACGATGGGCTACCAGAAAGGAGGTGCGGTTCGTCAGCAGATGGTCAATGGCGTTCTGGATCAGCTGCTCCGTCTGGGTGTCGATGGAAGAGGTGGCCTCATCCAGCACGAAGATGCGGGGGTCGGCCAGCACGGCACGGGCAAAGGAGATCAGCTGCTTCTCGCCGGTGGAGAGACGGTCGCCGCCCTCACCCACATCGCTGTCCCAGCCATTTTCCAGCTTTGACACCACCGTATCCGCCGACACGGCCCGTGCGGCGGCCTCCACCTCCTCGTCGGTGGCGTCCAGCTTGCCGTAGCGGATGTTCTCCCGGACGCTGCCGGAGAACAGGTGGGGATTCTGCAGCACATAGCCGATGTTGGAGTGGAGCCACAGCTGGCTGCGCTGGCGGTAGTCCACGCCGTCAATGAGGATCTGCCCCTCCGTAGGCTCAAAGAACCGGCAGGCCAGATTGATGAGGGTACTCTTGCCGGCTCCCGTCTCGCCCACGATGGCCACCGTGGTCCCCTGAGGGATGTGGAGGGAGAAATGCTCCAGCACGTTCTCGCCGCCGTCTGGATAGCGGAAGGTCACATCCCGGAACTCGATCTCGCCCCGCAGCGGCTCCCAGTTCTCCCGCTTGGGGTGGAAGGCGTCGCCGTACTTCTCGATGACCTCCGGGGTGTCCTGAATTTGCGGCTGTTCGTCCATCAGATCCGTCACCCGCTCAATGGAGGCCTGCAGCGAGATGAATTCCGCCAGATTGGCGGCGGTCATCTGGATGGGGTCGAAGATGCTGACGGCGTAGGCGGTAAAGGCCGACAGAGTGGCCAGCTCCAGCGCCTGATCCAGCACCATGTAGCCGCCCCGCAGCAGCACGATGGACACCGCCATGGTGCCGAAGAACAGCACCAGCGGGATAAACACCGCATTGAGCCGGGCTGCCCGGATGCCGGAGTCGTGCATCTGCCGGGTGAGACTGCGGAAGGCGTCGGCGGTCTGCTCCTCCGTCACCAGCGTCTTGGTGGTGCGGGCGCCGGTGATGCCCTCGTTGAAGGCTCCGGTGATGCGGGAGTTCAGCTTACGTACCTTCCGGTTCCAGTGGAGGATGCGGTTCTGGAAGTACCCCGTCAGAATGGCCATCACCGGAACGATGGCGATGACCGCCAGCGCCAGCCTCCAGTTCAGAGCCAGCATGGCCGCAAAGGTCCCCAGCACATAGAACACCGCCCACAGGATATCCGTGAAGTTCCATGCCAGCATACTGGAGATGCGGTTGGTGTCGCTCATGACACGGGTCAGCAGATACCCCACCGGGGTCACGTTATAAAAGGAGAAGGACAGGGTCTGCAAATGGTGGAACAGAGTCCCGCGCATATCCTTGCCCAGATTCATCTCGATGTGCATGGAGTTCCGGGCGAAGATCACCACCGACAGGGCCTGCACCAGAATGACCGCCAGATACGCCAGTGCATAGGGCACCAGCCCCGTCAGGGTGTTCTTTTCGATAAAATTCTGGATGGCGTACTTCTGGAACAGGGGCAGCACCACGTCCACCAGAGCGCAGATGCCGTTGAACACCAGCATGGACACGAAGGCGCCCCGATAGGGCCGCAGGAACGGCCCCAGCCGCTTCCAGATCTTCCAGTCGAAGGATTGGGTATATTCCTTTTCGTCAATGGCTGCCATGCTCGCTCCCCCCTTCCTCCAGCAGCGCCCGGTCGGCACTCTGCATCTGAATGTTGTAGATATCCCGGTAGATGCCGGGCTTTTCCACCAGCTGGGCATGGGTCCCCAGCTCCGCCACCCGGCCGCCGTCCAGCACCAGAATGCGGTCGGCCTGCATGAGGGTGGTGACCCGGTGGGAGATCAGCAGCACCGTGGCATTGCCGGTGGACCGGCGCAGGGCGGTGCGGATCTTCTCGTCCGTCTCGGCATCCACGGCGGACAGGGAGTCGTCGAAGATCATCACCGGGGCCTGCTGCATCAGCATCCGGGCGATGGCCACCCGCTGCTTCTGTCCGCCGGAGAGAGTCACGCCCCGCTCCCCCACGATGGTGTCATACCCCTCCGGGAAGGAGGTCACCGCATCATCCACGCAGGCGATGGCCGCCGCACGGCGCATGGCATCCTCCGGCGCATCGGGGCGCACGGCCCGGATGTTCTCTCCAATGGTCTGGGAGAACAGGAAGGGCTCCTGCAAAACAAGACCGATGTGCCGCCGCAGGTCGCTGCGCCGGATATGCCGCAGGTCCACGCCGCCGATAGTGATGCGGCCGGAGCCCTCCGGCACGTCGTACAGCCGGTCCAGCAGATGCACCAGCGTGCTCTTGCCGGAGCCGGTGCCGCCCAGCACGGCGAAGGTCTCTCCCTCCCGGATGGTGAAGGACACGTCCTTCAGGACCGGCTGTCCCTCGTAGCCGAAGGTCACATGGTCAAACACAATGTCCCCGCCGGGGAAGGGAACGTCATCGGGCTGATCCTGCTCCTCCGGGGAGCGGAGGATGTAGCCCACACGGTCCATGGATACCCCGGCCTTGCTCATATCCGACAGCACCCGGCCCAGAGAACGCACGGGCCACGCCAGGGACTCGTTGTAGCTGACGAAGGCCACGAAGGCGCCCAGAGTCATGGCCCCGGCCACGCTCTCGTGGATGCCCGCCAGAATGATGACCATCACCTGCAAGCACGTCAGCAACGTCCCCGACGCCCAGTATACCGACAGGAGCTTTCCCAGATGGATCCACAGTCCGGCGTACCGCTCGCTCTTGGCCTGAAATTTGTCCTCCTCATACTTCTCCCGTCCGAAGGCCCGCACCACCCGCACGGCGGTGAGGTTCTCCTGGGCGCAGGTGGTCACCTCGCCCTCGGCCTCGTCGGCGGTCTTGAACCGGGAGGAGATCTTCCGGTAGAACACCCCCGACGACAGGCCCACAATGGGGATGAAGGCCAGAGCGATCAGGGACAGCTTCACGTTCATGCGGAACATGATCCACAGATACAGGATGATGAGGAACACCGTTCGCACCACCTCCACCAGCTGGTTGCACACGAAGGTGCGGATCACGTCCACATCGGAGGTGCAGCGCTGGATGATGTCGCCGGTGGGGTGCTGCTTGTGCCACGCAAAGGGCAGATACTGGATGCGCCGGTACAGGTCATCCCGCAGCCCCTTGACGTAGGCCTCGGACCCACGGGACAGCTGGGCCCGCTGCCCGAAGCTGCACAGGCCCCGCAGCAGCGCCGTCACCATGACGGCCCCCGCCGCCCACCACAGCGCCGTGACAGGCTCCTGCCGCAGCGTCTCCAGCGGCAGCACCCGCAGCAGCAGCGCCGGCAGCTTGGCCTCCTCGGATCCCAGAATGGAGTCCACCGTGATACGGATGATCTGGGGCGTCAGGGCGTTGAGCGCCATGGACAGGCACGCACACAGCAGCGCCGCCGCAAAATGTCCCCAGCAGGGGCGCAGATAGTGCCAGATGAGCCCGGCCTTCTCCCGCCCCGACAGCTTGAATGTCGATCGATTCTCTTCCATAAGCCTCCTTCTCTCTCCCGGCGGCCCGCAGGCCGCCTGTCCAAACGCCGCCGGCGTCCGGCAGCGTACAAAAAATGCGCCCCCGGACGGGGACGCACACAGGGTACGGTCACATCGACCCCTTTATCGGGCCGATCCGGCGGCGCACACAATGATCCCCTTACTGGTCAGCTTGCTCTTCGTCATGGTGTACGCCTCCTTTCGTTTATATTGAGTACAGTATAACGCCGTATGAGTATCCTGTCAAGAAAAGTTTTCCGCCCCGGCGGTGGAGGGCCGTCTCCCCCTCTTGCATTTTTGGAAAAATAGGGTATGATATAAGAGAAAGATTGTCCTCTGCCATGGCGGAGGAGAAAAGAAGGGTTGTTTTATGACAAAAATCGACATTGTATCGGGTTTTCTGGGCGCCGGTAAGACCACGCTCATCAAGAAGATGCTCAGCGAGGCCTATCAGGGCGAGAAGCTGGTGCTCATTGAAAACGAGTTTGGCGAGATCAGCATCGACGGCGGTTTCCTGAAGGATTCCGGCGTGCAGATCAGCGAGATGTCCTCCGGCTGCATCTGCTGCTCTCTGGTGGGCGACTTTAACAAGGCCCTGCGCCAGGTCCATGAGCAGTTCGCTCCGGACCGCATCCTCATCGAGCCCTCCGGCGTAGGCAAGCTCTCCGACGTGATCGTGGCGGTGGAGAACACCGTTCGGGACGAGCCGGACATGAAGCTGAACTCCTTCGTCACCGTGGCCGACGCCACCAAGGTGAAGGTGTATATGAAGAACTTCGGTGAGTTCTACAACAATCAGATCGAGTCTGCCGGCACCATCATCCTCTCCCGGACACAGAAGCTGTCTCAGGAGAAGCTGGAGGCCGCCGTGGCTCTGCTGCGAGAGAAGAATCCCACCGCCGCCATCCTCACTACCCCGTGGGACCAGCTGGACGGCAAGACTCTGCTGTCCGCTGTGGAAAAGGTCTCTCTGGCCGATGAGCTGCTGGCCAGGATGCAGGCCGAGCACGAGGCGGAGGAGGCGGAGCACCACCATCACCACCATGACCATGATGAGCATGATGACCATGACGAGCATCACCATCATCATGACCACGACGAGGACGAGGGCCACTGCTGCTGCGGCCATCACCACGACGATGATGACGATGATGACGAACATGAGCATCACCATCACGAGGGCGGCTGCCACCATGACCACGAGGAACACGAGCACCATCATGACCACGACGAGCATGAGCATCACCATCACCACGACGGCGAGTGCGATGACCCGGAGTGCTCCTGCCACCACCATCACCACCACGCCGACGAGGTGTTCACCAGCTGGGGCGCCGAGACGGTCCACTCCTACACGGAGGAGGACATCCGCCGCATCCTGACGGCGCTGGATACCGGCGACTACGGAGCCATCCTCCGGGCCAAGGGGATCGTTCCCAGCGGCGGCAAGTGGCTGCACTTCGACTATGTCCCCGAGGAGCAGGACGTCCGCTACGGCAGCGCCGACTACACCGGCCGTCTGTGCGTCATCGGCGCCCAGCTGAAGGAGGACAAGCTCAAAGAGCTGTTCAGCCTGTAACACCTGTAAGGAGCGAGGAACTATGGATATTCCTGTCTATCTCATCGCCGGCTTTCTGGATTCCGGCAAAACCGGCTTCATCAACGGTATCCTCCGGGACGGCTTTGCCGAGGAGGATCGTACCCTGCTGATCTGCTGCGAGGAGGGGGAGCTGGAGTACGACCCCCGTGTGCTGGGCAATGTGTTCACCTACACGGTGGACGAGCAGAGCCAGCTGACTCCGGAGCTGTTCAAGAAGCTGGAGAAGCAGTACCGGCCCAAACAGGTCATCATCGAGTATAACGGTATGTGGATGATCGAGCCTCTGTACCGGGATGGCCTGCCTGCCAACTGGATCCTCTACCAGATCATGTGTCTGGTGGACGCCAGAAGCTTCGAGATGTATGTGAAGAATATGGGCCAGCTGATGATGGAGAAGATCAGCAACGCCGATATGCTGATCTTCAACCACTGCAACGAAGAGTTGCGGGCCCAGCTCCGCAGCCGCAACCTGCGGATGGTGAACCGCCGGGCCGATATCTATCTGGAAAACGAGGACGGCACCAGCGAGGAGTACGTCACTCCGGAGATGTCCCCCTTCGATCTCTCCGACGGTCATCTGGATGTGCCGGACGACGACTACGGTGTCTGGTATGTGGATATGATGGACAACCCCGACCGCTACGACGGCGTCACCGTGCGGTATAAGGCCGTCATGTGCCACTCCAAGAAGTTCAAGGGTGTCCACTGCCCCGGCCGCTTCGCCATGGTCTGCTGCGAGAACGATATGCAGTTTCTGGCTTTGGTGGCCAAGGGCGAGGGACTGGAGAGATTCAAGAACCGCCAGTGGGTGGAGATCACCGCCACGGTGAAGAAGGAACCTAACGACGCCTATCAGGGCGAGGGTCCGGTGCTGTATGTCACCGCCATCGCCCCCTGCGAAAAGCCCAAGGAGGAGGTCGTCTCCTTCTGACGATCCTCCGGCCTAATTGTGTGTAAACCATGTGAAAGAGAGAAAAGGAGAGCTACCCCATGACCCAAAAAGAAAAGACCTTTCTGGACCAGACCGCCCAGCGCCTGCACCTGACGGTGGACGGCGAGAGCAGCATCCTCTTCGGCAGCGTCGGCGGCTACCAGACCATGCTCTGGCGCAACGATCAGGGCCTTGCCGTTATGACCCTGTCCCTGCACAAGCTGGGGCAGGAGCCGGATCAGTCTGCCATCCGCCAGTTTGTAAAGGGGACCCGTCTGGTGATGGGCTTCTCCGTCCGGCGCAGCCGGGTGGAGCTGACCCTGAATGTCCGCTTCGGCAATCCCAATCAGGTGGAGAAGCTGGCGGAGGCTGTAGCCGCCGTGGTGGAGTTTCTGCACGCCTCCGGCTATGACAACTGCTGCCAGAACTGCGGCAGCGCCGTGGAGACGGACCCCTGCATCATGACCGGTGTCCCCTCCCTGCTGTGCGACAGCTGCTACCAGCAGCTGGGCCATCTGCAGGAGCAGAACCAGCAGGCGGAGCTGGGCAAGACGGAGAACGTGGTGGCCGGCACCGTGGGTGCGCTGCTGGGTTCTCTGCTGGGCGTGGCGTGCATCGTGTTGCTGGGCCAGCTGGGCTACGTGGCGGCAGTCAGCGGTATCGTCATGGCCATCTGCACCATGAAGGGTTATGAGCTGCTGGGCGGCCGGTTCTCCACCGTGGGTCTGGTGGTCAGCATCGTGCTGATGCTGGGCATGACCTATGTGGGCTACCAGCTGGATTGGTCCGTCGCCGTCTATAACGAGCTGAAGGACTACTACGAGCTGAGCCTGTTGGACTGCTTCCGCATGATCCCGGAGATGCTGCGTCAGGAGATCATCGATTCCTCCACCTACATCGGGGAGCTGGTGAAGCTGTATGCCTTCACGCTGCTGGGCGCTATCCCCACGGCCATCAGCTCCATGAGAAGCCGGAAGCTGAAGAAGGTCACTTACCGTCTGCGCTCCCAGCGCACCAACGCCGCCCCGGAGCTGT
>ULZU01001659.1_pt1 | contig 9906 bp, 7 predicted proteins | sample 1963491 | NCBI WGS metagenome assembly ULZU01 (sample SAMEA4835900, study PRJEB28245) | human gut metagenome | biome: gut microbiome; material: fecal sample | place: Denmark | collected 2008 | reverse complement strand
CCCCACGGCGATGCCGGCGGCCCGGCCCAGCTGTGACATGGTAAACTCTGTCACGGCAGGCACTCCCACTGCACGGCAGGCCGCCAGCAGCGGCTCCACCAGTGCCGGGTCGGCATCCTTTGCCAGAAAGACCCGTCCGGCATGACCGGCAGCCAACAGGCGGCGTGTCTGCTTCAGGCCCACCACCCGGTTTTCGCAAGACAATTCTTCCAGCATGGAGAGCCTCCTCGTTGAAATATCGCCCTGCATGGCAAAATTCGCAGGCTCCAAGCCCACGCAATTCAGGATTATAGCATAAACCCGTCCCAGCGTCAAGTAGATTTCCGGCAAAAATTTGTGCGTTTGGCTGAATTTCTGCCGTGTTTTTCTGGGAAATACACAAAGCCCGCCGGAGCGGATTTTCCCCTGTACTTTCCCGCCTCGACGTGGTATCCTAATATATATTAAGAATCGCCGGATATCATCCGAGCCTATGAAAACAGGAGGGATCGCCATGATCCTCATTCAGAACGCCCACATCAAGCCCATCGTCGGGCCGGAGCTGCCCAACGGCTGCCTGCTGGCAGAGGATGGCCGCATCACCGCCGTCGCCCCCCACATCGACGCCCCGGAGGGCTGCACCGTCATCGACGCAGGCGGCCGTCTGCTGACCCCCGGCTGCGTGGAGGCCCACTGTCACATCGGTCTGGACAATGAGTGTCTGCGCTGGGAGGGCATGGACTACAATGAGATCGTGGACCCCCTGACGCCACAGCTGCGGGCCATCGACTCCATCAATCCTCAGGACGGTGCCTTCCCCAACGCCCTGCGGGGCGGTGTCACCACCGCCTGCACCGGCCCCGGCAGCGCCAACGTGGTGGGCGGCACCTTCACGGTGCTGAAGCTGGCCGGTAAACGGGTAGACAATATGCTGCTGAAGGAGCCTGCCGCCATGAAATGCGCCTTCGGCGAAAACCCCAAGGGCTGCTACGGACAGGGCCTGAAGAAGAGCCCCATGACCCGGATGGCGGTGGCGGCGCTGCTGCGGGAGCTGCTGTTCAAGACCCGGCGTTACCGGGATGACAAGCTGGCCGGGAAGAACCCCCCCTTCGACATGAAGCTGGAGGCCATGCTGCCGGTCATCAACGGCGAGATCCCCCTGAAGTGCCACGCCCACCGGGCCGACGACATCCTCACCGCCGTCCGTATCGCCAAGGAGTTCGGCGTCAAGGCCACGCTGGACCACTGTACCGACGGTGAGCTTATCTCCGACGAGCTGGCCAAGGAGGGCCTGCCGGTGTTCGTAGGTCCCACGCTGGGCAGCAAAAGCAAGGCCGAGCTGCGCCACAAGAGCTTCACCACCCCCGGCGCCCTGTACCACGCCGGACTCACCGTCAGCATCATCACCGACGCCCCGGTGATCCCGCTGGAGAAGCTGCCCATGTGCGCCGGTCTCGCCGCAAACGCAGGTCTCCCCATGGAAGAGGCGTGGCGGGCCATCACCATCAACCCCGCCCGCAGCTTGGGCATCGACAGCCGTGTGGGCAGTCTGGAACCCGGCAAGGACGCCGATCTGGTGCTGTGGACGGCGGATCCCCTGACCACCATCGGGGCCGAGGCCTACTGCACCATCGTGGACGGCAAGGTGGTCTATCAGGCGGAGTAAGCCAAAATCACCAATATTTTACCGAAAACCCTCAAGATAACATAGAAAGATCCGCACTGTGACACTTCACAGTGCGGATCTTTTATGGTTCTTCGGATGCTCGTTCAGCGCAGCCACAGCCAGCCCGCCAGCGCCAGCTGCACCACCAGAATAGCCGGGATGCCATAGCGGAAGTACCAGTGCCGGGTCTTGTGGTGAAAGGTCCACATCCCCAGCAAGGCCCCCACGCTGCCGCCCACGATGGCCAGCAGAAACAATGTCTTTTCCGGCACACGCCAGCGTCCCTGCTTGGCCCGCCGCTTATCGGCTCCGTACACGGCGAAAGCCGCCGCATTGATGACCAGCAGATAGACACCCAGCCAGTCCGGCAGGACCGCCAGCAGCTCCTGCATCAGTCCTTCAGAGCGGCCAGAGCGCAGGCGGTCTTGGCGCCCAGAACGGCGTTGTTGTACACCAGCTGGATGTTGCTCTCCAGACTGTCACCGCCGGTGAGATCCTTCACCTTGGCCAGCAGGAAGGGCGTGGTCTCCTTGCCGTGGATGCCCTGCGCCTTGGCCTCGGCCAGAGCCTGCTCGATGGCCTTGTCGATGACCTTGTGATCCATGGAGTACTTCTCCGGGATGGGGTTGGTGACCAGCATACCGTTCTTCATGCCCAACTCACGCTCGGCATGGAAGGCAGCGGCCAGCTCCTCCGGGGTATCCAGCTCATAGTCCACGCCGAAGCCGGACTTGCGGGTGTAGAAGGCGGGCAGTTCGTTGGTGCCGTAGCCGATGACAGGCACGCCCTTGGTCTCCAGATACTCCAGCGTCAGACCCAGGTCCAGAATGGACTTGGCACCGGCGCACACCACCATCACAGGGGTCTGGCCCAGCTCCTCCAGATCAGCGGAGATGTCCATGGTGGTCTCGGCGCCACGGTGTACGCCGCCGATGCCGCCGGTGGCAAAGACCTGGATCCCTGCCATATGGGCGATCATCATGGTGGTGGTCACGGTGCAGGCGCCGTCGCTGCCCTTGGCCACCAGCACCGGCAGGTCACGGCGGCTGGCCTTAGGCACAGCGTGACCGGCACGGCCCAGATAGTCGATCTCCTCGGCGGTCAGACCAGCCTTCAGGCGGCCCTTGATGATGGCGATGGTGGCAGGCACAGCGCCGTTTTCACGGATGAGCTTCTCCACGTTCATAGCGGTCTCCACATTCTGGGGATAGGGCATACCGTGGGAGATGATGGTGCTCTCCAGCGCCACCACGGGCTTGCCCTGCTCCAGAGCCTCTTTGACCTCAGTGGAAATGTCCAGATAACGATTCAGCATGATTCAGTTCCTCCTGTTGATAAATTCGATTGGGTTCGGATTGAAGTGTATAGAAACAATAAGGAATGACTTACAGGGCCATGCGCCGCAGCAGCTCCGCCTCGCTCATGGAGGGGTGGATGGTCTCGGCGCTCTCCATGGTCAGGGAGGAGGCCGCCAGACCCGCACGGGCCGACCTCTCCAAATCGCTGCCCTGCAGATAGGCCCAGGTCAGAGCGGCCATAAAGGAGTCGCCGCAGCCGGTGGTGCTGACCATCTCCGCCTTGGGGGCGGGCAGGGTCACGCTGCCGCTCTGATCGGCGGCATAGACGCCGTCGGCTCCCAGTGAGATGAACACCCGATGCAGTCCCGTCTCCAGCAGGGTCCGGGCCGCACGGTGGAGGCTGTCGGTACCGGTGATGGGTACGCCGGACAGCAGCTCCGCCTCCAGCCGGTTTGGCTTCAGGGTGTGGAGCTTTCCCAGCACCGGCCGCAGCTTCTCGGCCTTCACCGTGGACACGGGGTCGGCAAAAATAGGGGCGTGGCAGTTATCCGCCAGCCATGCGATGCTCTCCGCCGGGAGGTTGGTGTCGATGACCACCACCTGACTGCCCTCCAGCAGCTGCTTGCGCCCCGCCAGCACTCGGGGCGTCAGATTCCGATAGATGTCCATATCCGACACCGCCAGCTGCATATCCCCCTGCTGGTCGTTGATGAAAAGATAGGTGGAGGTGTGACCGCCGGGGATCACCGGGGACTGGGAGATATCGATGCCCAGCTCGCCGCACACCGCCGCCAGCTTCTGGGCGTACACATCGTCGCCGAAGGCCGTCAGCAGCCGCACATCCAGCCCCATCAGGCTCATGTTGTGGGCGATGTTCCGGCCTACGCCGCCGGGGCTCATCCGCACCCGGCCGGGGTTGGAATCCTGTGCCACCAGTTCCTCACTGGGCCAGCCGCCGATGTCCATGTTCATACCGCCCACCACCGTGACGTAGGGGCTGCGGGTCACGATGTAGCCCTTTCCGGCGATGCAGCCTTTTTTCATCAGGTTGGAAATATGCACCGCCACGCTGGACCGTGTGATGCCCGCCCGCTCCGCCAACTCCTGCTGGGAGATCATGGGATCCGCTTCGATCCAGTTGAGTATCTGCCGTTCCCGTTGGGTCATGCCGCACCTCCATAAGCAAAACTTTACTTTCTAATCATATGCTTATTATACCATGTGTTCCCACCGTGTCAAGCCCTTTTCCATAGGCGGAAAAACTTTTTTTGCTCCCGATGGGACGGGCTCTTGCAAAAGTGGCGACGGGCGGTTATAATCTACGTTATACCGATTTTAGTGCAAGGAGGAACGCACGATGGAGCGAATGAAGATCGCTGCCCTTTTTGCCGACCAGGAACAGCTGGACGGCAAGGAAGTCACCGTGTGCGGCTGGGCCCGCACCATCCGGGATATGAAAACCTTTGGGTTCATCGAGCTCAATGACGGCTCCTGCTTCAAGAATTTGCAGGTGGTCATGTCCGCTGATGAGCTGAATAATTATAAGGAGATCGCCGGGCAGAACGTGGGCGCCGCTCTCATCGTCCGTGGCGCCGTGGTGCTGACGCCGGAGGCCAAGCAGCCTCTGGAGATAAAGGCCTCCTCCATCGAGGTGGAGGGCAAGTCCACCCCGGACTATCCTCTGCAGAAAAAGCGCCACAGCGTGGAGTTCCTGCGGACCATCCAGCATCTGCGGCCCCGCACCAACCTGTTCTCCGCCACCTTCCGGGTCCGCAGCGTAGCAGCCTACGCCATCCACGAGTTCTTCCAGAGCCGTGGCTTCGTATATGTCCACACTCCCATCATCACCGGCTCCGACTGCGAAGGCGCCGGCGAGATGTTTCAGGTGACGACGCTGGATCTCAACGACGTTCCCCGGACCGAAGACGGGCAGGTGGATTACAGCAAGGACTTCTTCGGCAAAAAGACCAGCCTCACCGTGTCCGGCCAGCTGAATGCCGAGAACTTCGCCATGGCCTTTGGTGACGTGTATACCTTCGGTCCCACCTTCCGGGCGGAGAATTCCAACACCCAGCGCCACGCCGCCGAGTTCTGGATGATCGAGCCGGAGATGGCCTTTACCGATCTGGCGGGGGATATGGATGTGGCCGAGGCCATGATCAAGCACATCATCCGCCGGGTGCTGGAGCGCTGCCCCGACGAGATCAACTTCTTCAACAGCTTCGTGGATAAGGGGCTCAAGGAGCGCCTGACCCATGTGATGACCCCCGATTTCGGCCGGGTCAGCTATACCGAGGCGGTGGAGATCCTGAAGCAGCACAATGACCAGTTCGACTTCAAGGTAGACTGGGGTACCGACCTCCAGACGGAGCACGAGCGGTTCCTGACGGAGCAGGTGTTCAAGCGCCCGGTGTTCGTCACCGACTATCCCGCCGAGATCAAGGCCTTCTATATGCGGATGAACGATGACGGCAAGACGGTGGCGGCGGCGGACTGTCTGGTCCCCGGCATCGGCGAGATCATCGGCGGCAGCCAGCGCGAGGAGCGGCTGGAGGTACTGGAGGAGCGCATCCGCCAGCTGGGCATGAACCCGGAGGACTACTGGTGGTACTGCGATCTGCGGCGCTACGGCTCCTGCAAGCACGCAGGCTTCGGTCTGGGCTTCGAGCGGATGGTGATGTACCTGACAGGTGTCAGCAACATCCGGGACGTGGAGCTGCATCCCCGCACCGTGGGCAATGCGGAGTTCTGATGCACTTCCGGGCTTTTGACAGCAATGCAAAGCTTCTGCCGTTCCAATAAAATAGCTGCATCGAGGGCGCTGGCGCAAGCCGGCGCCCTTTTTCCTTTTGACTCCAATGGATCACTCTTCCCAGCAGTTTTTCTTTTTTGTCTTGTCTCCGACGGGTGACTTTCTGCCAATAGCAGCAGAAAGTCACCAAAGAACGCCAGCAGAAACCCATGGTTTCTGCACTTCCTTCGTCATTTGCAAGAGTTGCTACCTAAAATTTGCCGAAGCAGGGAATTGGTCTGCTTCTACTCACGCTGCCGCTGCATTGGGAGGTTGAAGAAGCTTGCTATTCTATCGTGGGGCACGGATTGCCACATCAAGAAAGTAGAAGGTAATTGGGGCCGCTGGAAGTTCTCTCATAAGATAATTCTGTCATTCCGAGCTGGGGCGTAGACCCGGCGTGGGAATCCGTACTCAAAACCATAGACCCACACGCTCCTTCGCCTGAGTGGGAGCGGCAGCGGGTCTGTTGCTGAGTCAGTTCCCGCTACGGCCCATAACGAACGGTAGTTCTTGAAGGTAAAGGGAGTCCAGAGACCATTGGTCTCTGGCGGCGCTTTTTGCATACTTTTTGTCGCTGTTGACAAAAAGTATGCCGCCGGAGGCAATAAAAGAAAAAGCTACTGGGAACAGTGGGCCGCCGGAGGTAAAAGCCTGTGAAAGTCCCCTTCCCACATCATAGGCGCTATTTGGCCCTTCCGGCATATGGCAACTGATATTTCAGCAGGAAGACACTTTGTATTGCAAAATTGTACACATTTCTCTCTTCTCGGCGGCCCCCTCTCCCCCGTCTGCGAAAAATGCAAAAAAAAGTGGCATTTCTCTGGGCAGTCTGTTATAATAGCTTATTATGGAGTCAAATTGTTACTGGCCGCATCTAATATGCAGCACAACATAAACTTGTAAAAACAGATATTTCATAATAGGAGAAGTCAATGGAAACACAGAAAAAGCGCCGGGGCGACCGCAAGGACGGCCGCCTGATGCGGGAGCTGGACTCCCTGCACTACGTCACCGGCATCCTCTACCCCAACCGATGCGACAACGAGGCCTACATCTCCCAGCGCATCGACCTGACCAACATGAACGCCTATATCGCCAAGAAGAATGAGACGGAGACGGAGTTTCCCTATACCATGTTCCACCTGGTGCTGGCAGCCCTGATGAAAACCATCACCCTGCGCCCCAAGCTGAACCGCTTCATCGTCAACAGCAACTTCTATCAGCGCAACGAGGTATCCGCCTCCTTCGTGGTGAAGAAGCAGTTCTCCGATAAGGGCGCCGAGGCGCTGGCCTTCCTGCACTGCAAGGACGAGTACACGCTCTCCGACATCCACGACTACATCCGCCGTCAGGTGACGGAGTGCCGGTCGGACAAGGTAGACCCCTCCACTGGAGCCATGGATATCCTCAACAAGATCCCCCGCTTCGTCAGCAAGGCCGCCATCCACCTCCTCATGTGGCTGGATAAGCACGGTTGGGTGCCGGCGGACATCATCGCCACGGATCCCTATTACAGCTCCGTGGTCATCTCCAATCTGGGCTCCATCAAGCTCAAGTGCGGCTATCACCACCTGACCAACTGGGGTACCTGCTCCCTGTTCTGCATCATCGGGGAGAAGGCCGTGCGGCCCATCTACGCCCCGGACGGCACCATGACCATGAAGGAGACGCTGGATCTGGGTCTCACCATTGACGAGCGTTTGGCGGACGGCTATTACTATTCCAAGTCCGTCCGGCTGCTGAAGCATCTGCTGGAGCACCCGGAGGAGCTGGAGAAACCTATGAAGGAGGAAGTTATCTATGAGTGAGACGGTACAGATCAAGACCCCGTGGCTGGCATCCAAGGACCCTGAGGTGCCCGCCACCCTGAACTACTCCACCCTGTCCATGTGCGGCCGGGTCGAGGAGATGGTACGTCAGTACCCCAATTACATTGCCTATGAGTTCATGGGCAAAACCACCACCTACGCCGAGATGTGGCAGAAGATCAACGCCTGCGCCAAGAGCCTGAAGGCCATCGGTATCCGGGAGGGTGACAAGGTCACCATCTGTATGCCCAACGCCCCTCAGACCCTGTGTATGTTCTACGCCGTGAACATGGTGGGCGCCATCGCCAACATGGTCCACCCTCTGTCCGCCGAGAGCGAGATCTCCTTCTATCTGCGGGACTCCAACTCCGTGGCGGCCATCACGCTGGATCAGTTCTACCCCAAGTTTGAAAGCGTCCGCAAGACGGTGGATCTGCCCTGCCTCATCGTCACCTCCGTGGCCGATGAGCTCAAGCCCCTGCTGCGGGTGGGCTATCAGCTCACCGAGGGCCGCAAGAACCCTAAGGTTCCCCGTGGCCCCGGCGTGGTGCTGTGGAAGGATTTCCTGAAGCGTGGCGAGCACGTGGAGATCTACCGCATCAAGCGCAAGGACACCGATCCCGCCGCCATCCTCTACTCCGGCGGCACCACCGGCGTCACCAAGGGCATCCTGCTCTCCAACCGCAACTTTAACGCTCTGGCCGCCCAGATCGTGGCCACCAACCCCTTCTTCCATCCGGGTCACAAGATGCTGGCCATCATGCCCATGTTCCACGGCTTCGGACTGGGCGTGTCCATCCACTCCATGGTGGCCAACGGCGGCCACTGCATCCTGATCCCCCGCTTCACCCCTCAGAGCTACGCCGAGCTCATCAAAAAGCACAAGCCCAATCTCATCGCCGGCGTCCCCTCCCTGTTCGAGGCGCTGCTGCGGGTCAAGGAGATCGAAGGCGCCGACCTCAGCTGCCTGAAGGGTGTGTTCTCCGGCGGTGACAGTCTGTCCATTGAGCTGAAGAAGCGCTTTGACAAGTTCCTCCACGACCACGGCGCCACCGTCAGCGTCCGGGAGGGCTACGGCACCACCGAGTGCGTCACCGCCAGCTGCCTGACCCCCATCCACAAGCAGAAGGAGGGCTCCATCGGCATCCCCTTCCCGGACACCTATTACAAGATCGTCAAGCCCGGCACTCAGGAGGAGGTCCCCTACGGTGAGGAGGGCGAGATCTGCCTGTCCGGCCCCACCGTGATGCTGGAGTACGTCAACCATCCGGAGGAGACGGCCCAGACCAAGCAGACCCACGCCGACGGCCTCGCCTGGATCCACACCGGCGACCTGGGCATGATGGACGAGGATGGCTTCATCTACTTCCGTCAGCGCATCAAGCGCATGATCGTCACCAACGGCTACAACGTCTATCCCTCCCAGTTGGAGAATATTCTGGATGGCCACGACTACGTCCACCTCAGCTGCGTCATCGGCGTCAAGGACCCCATCAAGATGCAGCGGGTCAAGGCATTCGTGGTGCTCAAGCCCGGCTATCAGCCCACGGAGGCCTGCAAGAAGGAGCTGCTGGACTACTGCCGCAAGCACATCGCCAAGTACGCCATGCCCTCCGACATCGAGTTCCGTGAGGAGCTGCCCAAGACACTGGTGGGCAAGGTGGCCTACCGTGTGCTGGAGGAGGAAGAGAACGCCAAGCAGGCTCAGAAGGCCGTAGAGGACGCTAAGCGGGCCGCGGAGGATGCCAAGCGGGCCGAGGCGGAGAAGGCTGAGAAGCTCAGTGCCGCCAAGAAGCCTGCGGCCAAAAAGCCCGCCCCTAAGAAGCCCGCTCACCCCACGGCCAAGCCCGAGCCCGCCAAGCAGGCTCAGAAGGCCGACACCCCTCATGACGGCCAGAACAACGACATCAAAGAATAGTCGCTCCCATGGCGGGGAGCGCAGGAGGTTCCTATGGACAGAGAGATGAAACGCCACTACACCCTACTGGTAGACTTTTTGGGTAAAATTTTGGGGCCGGACTACGAGGTGGCTCTGCATGAGCTGCTGGATGACTCCAATGAGATCATTGCCATCGCCAACGGCGAACTGACGGGGCGGCATTTAGGCTCCCCCCTCAGCAACAAGATGCTGGAATTTCTGACCAGCCGCCTCTATGAGACGCAGGACTACGTGCTGCGGTTTGAAAGCACCTCCGTCACCGGAAAGAAGCTGTGCTCCAACTCCCTGTTCATCAAGGATCCCCACGGCCGTCTGGTGGGCCTGCTGTGCATCAACTTTGACAGCAGCCGCTACCGGGAGCTGTCCGCCCGTGTCATGGACCTGTGCGGCAGCCTGCTGACCCCCGGTGCCCCCAGCGGCAC
>ULZU01015875.1_pt1 | contig 10317 bp, 12 predicted proteins | sample 1963491 | NCBI WGS metagenome assembly ULZU01 (sample SAMEA4835900, study PRJEB28245) | human gut metagenome | biome: gut microbiome; material: fecal sample | place: Denmark | collected 2008 | reverse complement strand
CAATCCCAAGTCCCGGTCGATAGCCGCCAGTATCTCGATGAAGTCCGAAGCCCGGTTGCAATCCAATCCTTTTAGTTGTCCCACGAGGAAAAAGCAGTCGCCGCTGTAACTGTCATCGCCGAAGTCCTTCATCTTATACATGCCGCTGTGTCGGTCGAAGTAAATGTTGCAGGAAGCCTTGCTGTCCTCATACAGCGGGTTGAGGAAATTCCGACCGATGCGCCAGTTGCCGGGCAGGTAGTGTTTGAACACCGACAAGCCGTTATTTGTCCTGCTTAGTATTTCTTCTTTCCTTAGCATACAATTCATGATTGGTTATCAGGTTACGCATACATTCGTCATTGCTCTTTATCAACCGTTCTTCCAGCAGGCGTTTCAGTTCGCCTATCTTGTAATAACACCGTCCTCCTATGTTAGAAAAAGCGACTACACCTTTTGCACGCAAACGCTGCAAAGTACGGTCGCTGATTTGAAGGAATGTGCAGACCTCGTAACTGTCCACCCAGATTTCATCCTCGTTTTTCGTGTCCTCTTGTGAGAATACATAGTTGGCTATCACATCTATCTTAGCCACTATTTCCTTATAGGCTTTTGATTCAATCGTAATTACATCCATATTGCTAACTTGTTGATTTGCCACAAAATTGCATCTTTCTTGCAGATAAAAAATACAAGGTTCTATCAACTTGGTTGAAATTTTTTAGGGCTTTTCAAGGTGTTTTTTAGGTGTAAAAAGTAGTTTTTATTCCTGTTTAGATGCTTGATTTGTATAAAAAGAAAAACTACCAAGTTGGTAGAAACTTGGTAGTTTTTCAATCAGCTAAAATCCTTATTTAAAAATCATCATCATCCATACGTTTTTGTAGTTGCTCCACTATAAATGTGAAAAAAGCTGTTCGGTCTTTCTTTCGGTTTTTAAGACTGAGATAAGTTCGGTAATAGTCGCCCAACTCTATATCAAAAGCAGCTTCGATAAATGCCATAACCTCTTTTATTGTAGCGTTGCCATAATTCAGCGTTTTAGCGGCAAATAACCCATATCCCCATTCTATCGCTTCCGATTTTGTGCCAGTCCATTTTAGTTTGAAATCCGACAATGAGACTTTTATGTTATTTGCCTGTTGCTTTTTCTCTAATAACTGTAATCGCTGATTTAGGTAAATACGCAACATTTCATTGGCTAATATCTTGGCTACCGTATAGTCGTACCCTGTTGAAAAATTCGGGTCTTTATCGAATTGTGCACTATCAGCACATAGCCGAATATCAGCCTTTCCTCGTACAAAGTAGTATTTATCATACATAGTCGAGTGGGAGCGATAATACTGGTAAAAGTCCAAATTTCGATTAAAGAAATAAGTAAGATTATCCAGTTCTGCAATAAGATGCTTTCTGATAACTTCATTACTCCCATTAGGACATTGCATTTCTATACGACATATTTTATGGAAATAGAGAAGTCGCCCCAATAGTTCCGGCTTTTGACTTTTGAAAAAACGTATTTCATCCTCTTGTGTGGGGAAAGTGTAGGTTTGCAATTCATTTCTTAACTCAGTGATGATACCTTGTAGGTGACGTACTATTGAAAGAGAGGTTTCGATAATATCATTGCCGTAGAGGTCGATTTTAGCAATCTCTACATCTATTTCCGATAGAAGTTTATCAAAATCTTCGTTTATCATTATTTTAAATATATTAATGTCCGAATCTTGATGTATCAACACTTTTGGTTTCTCTTTTCTTATATCCACCAAACCGATAGGTAAGATGTATGTTGAATGCTCTGGAATAATACGCATTATCCATGTCTAAATATTGCCCTTTGAAACGTACTTTCAAATTGGGATTGCCTGTGTTGAAAATATCATTGCAACGGAGGGAAAGGCTGATTTTGTCTTTCGCTATATTCCATTTTATCCCGGCTGTGAGGTTATAGAAGGTTTCAATATCAAATGTCCCTTGTATTGTCGGAGTTTGTATATGTCCCATTAATTCAAAAAACAGGTTTTGCTTGATTTTAAATGTATTATCCAGCATGGCACTGAATGTCCATTGCTTTCGGTTGAATGGGATGTCAAAGAATTTATCACATCGCTGGCGCATCCGCATACCGGTTAAAGTCAAATGTGAATCCAACCAGTTCCCCGACTTGAGTGGCAGTATGATGTTAGCTCCAGCCAGTTGCATATAGTTCCAGTTGGTATATTTATAAATCAAGGCAAGCCGTTCGGTGGATTGGTAGGCTGTCTGTGCGAAATAGTCCGTTGAATGGAGAAAAAACAAGCCGAAAATATATTTCTGACGTAAAATATAGTTCCCGTTCAGACTATAAGTCGTCATGGGCTTTAATCCGGATGTGCCATGCAATTCCGTGTAGCCGTTCAGATGATTGACGGATGATTGCATCGCCCAATAACCCGGATAGGTTTTATCGGTAGATAACGATAGCTGGAACGTATGTTTGGGATTTAGGGAATAGGTAAACGATGCTTGCGGATAGACCGCCCATTTGCGGTAGTTTCCTATCGTATAATATTCTCCTGTTGCAGAAAGTGAAAAAGATGCTCCCGTTTGCGTATCCTTGCCGATTGAGAGATAGAAATTTGTTGTCTGCTCTGTTAAATCGGATTGTATGTCTTGGGTTGTGAGGTCGCCCGTCACCTGATTGTACGTTTGGTAATCATAATCTTTTGCCAAACGAAACGATGCGCCGTAGCCCACGTTCCAGCCTTTCGCTAATGGATGTTTTTGGTCGGCATAGATTGAATATCGGTTTATCTTTTGCCCGCTTACCATATCAAAGCCGTTTTGTTCGCCACTCTGAAAAAGAGTATGCAGGTGTTGGTTGTTGTCTGAACGGTAATAGGTATAATCACCACCGATATTCAATCCAAAGGCGGATTGATATTGCAAGGTGATATTGTGCATACGAGAATCCACATACTTATCTACATTCCCTGTCTGAAAGTTTCCCGTTGTTCGACTATTATTATGCTGGTCAGGGATATAATCGCCCGTATAGGATATGCTGATATGACTTTTATCACTGAAATTATAAGCGAATGAGGTTTGTAGACTATGTTCCCAATATTTACTACGAAGTTGTTCATTTTGTTCGATAGGATATACTTGTTCCGCTAAAGCATGTCGGGAATACAGGTTCATATACTCCATATTGTGAACGTTATTGGCACTATATACCATCTCCAAAGAGATTTTGGGAGTAGAATAGTGGAAGTTGGCGTTCATTTCGCCACTATTAAAATATTGGTTTTTGTAGTCCGCATTTATTTCTCCCTGAAACGAATAATCATTCGGACGCTTCAATACGATATTTATTACTGCTCCCTTTACATGATATTCAGGTGGCGCACTATACATGACTTCTGTTTTCTCTACCCGGTCGGTCGGTATGTTACGTAAGAGATTTTCTATTTGTTTGGCATCCATTGTTGTCGGTTTGCCATTTAACATGATGGTCAGTTTCTCCGTTCCTGCCAAAGCAAGCGAACCTCTGTTGGGTTGCACGCCCGGCAATTTAGTAATCGCTTCGTATGCATTGTTTGTTGTTCTGTTTTCGGGAAGCAAAGACAGGTTATAGGTTAAACGTCCATTTTCAGCCTTGACATAAGGACGTTCCGCTTTCACGATAATTTCAGCCAAAACATAATCTTGAGGAATCAATTGGATAACACCTATATCTTGTTTATTACTTACAATATACTTGGTTTGAAACAAAAGGTGCTGTACTATCAAACGGTATTCATTAGGCTGACCGTTTAGGACAAAAGTTCCCTCTGTGTCGGATATAGTCGCATCTATGTAGATAGAATCTATTGTTTGCATGACGATAGTAGCACCTTCTATCGGTTGCCGTTCATCGTTTATTACCCTGCCTGTAATTGTTTGTGCTTGGAGTATTCCGATATTACCCAAGAATAATATGAGTATCATAATCTTCTTTGTCATAATACCAACAATTTAAAAATTTATTGTAAATTTCAATCCACAGAACCATTCCCACTTCTTTTGAATGATATTGTATTGATAGTTGGTTTGTGTACCAATAACCATATTTTTCCCGACACGGTACGAAAATCCGCCTCCAATAGTATATGGAATAGCTGTTGGAGGAATTATGGCACTATTCATTTTGTATTGCGTATAGTCCCCATACAAATTAAAATTCAATCTGTTATTGAAAGGAATAGCTATATTCGTGTTTTGTTGAACATTTATAAAATAGAGATTTTTATCTGTCTGGCTATCTATTATAATGCTTTTGCGTTTGAAATTTCCATTTCATAAATTATTGTCATGGTTTAATCTGTTGTAAAACACTGTGCTACAATCGGTGTTTACCACATTCGGAAAATTGTCCTTGAAATCAATATCCAACTTGAAATCATTCCAATGCCTATTATCGTCAATTATTGGATGACCAATCATTGACTGTTCTAATTCTTTTTTAAAAGCGTCATCAATATGAATAGGAATTTCTCCATTCAACATTTTAGTCAATCGGACAGAATCGTTTGCTGTCCACCCGTTTTGTTCTTGTGCATCGACAGGACAACAAATCAAGAAAAACAGCAAAAACATTACTGATTTCCCAATATTTGCTATTATCTGATTAGTCGGCATTCACACCACATTTTCCAGTCTTAATAATCTTGTTCACTTTTCATTTTCTGATATTCTGCTTTGGTCATAATACCTTCCTTTGCTTCTTCCATATTTGCGGCATCTTTGAAGAATATCCAGTGAATAATAGAATTGCCGGAATAGAGGGAGGAATAGGCTTGCTGAAACTTCCAACCTCTTTCGACCATATAGTTAGCTGCATCAACCATACTATTGAACTTGATTTCTTCACCTTTATCATCTACAAATTTTAATTGACTGCTGAGGTTTCCCCAGATGTTGTAAGAAGCCTTTGTGCCAAAGTCAAAAATAATTTTTAGTCCGGCAGATAGTTCTTTTTCAACACCCTTTACTTCACAATAATATCTTTGCTGGGCATAGACATTTCCTACCGAAAAAAGTAGGCATAATACGAATAAACATTTACCTATAAATACCGCAATTTGCTTGTTCATGTTATTACTGTTTTAAATAATTGAACATTGATTTCTTGAAATGGCAAAGTACGGAAGAATAAATAAAAAAGGCCTTGACAATTTTCAAGACCCTATTATAATGGATGTTAAAGGATAGGTTATTTCCCCAGTTTGCGGCGTATGCGGCTGATTGTTTCCGGTGTGACCTGCAAGAAAGAAGCTATTTCTTTTAGCGTAATATACTCTTGAATATCGGGGCATCTGTCCAATAAGTCAAGATACTGTTCTTCCGTGGTCTTGCAGTGCATATCCAGTAATCTGTGATACATTAATAAGTATGACCGTTCAACAAGAATGCACTTTATTTGCATGGTTTCAGCATTTGTGGCAAAGAATTTCTCCACCTCCGAATGGAGTATATAACAAATCCTTGTATCACAAACAGCTTCAATGGTTACTAATGACGGTTGGTTGGGTGCTATAAGTGTGCATAAACTTCCTGCAAATTCGCCGGAGAAAGTATATCCTACGATATGTATATTTCCTCTTTCATCCACACGGGTATATCTCAATAAACCGTTTTCAATATAGGCTCCCCGATGATTCATTTTACCTTGAATAGAGAATAGTTCGCCCTTTTTGAGCTCGATATAAGTGCCATGTTCCAAAATAAACTGCTTTAGCTGTTCTAATTTCGGATGATTGGCAAACTGCAAATTAAATTCTTTCATATTAAATCGTTCATTTATTGAGTCATTAGCTTGCACGAAATTATGGAAAATCTTCCAAATAGCAAAACGAGTTCTTTTACTATCAAAAACAAGATAATTATACGTTCACATTTTTGTGTTTAGAACGAGTGAAATTTTAGTGCAAGGTGCAAGTATATATCTATATATAGCTTGCACCTTGCACTAACCCCAGAATATTTATATTCAACGATTTGCGTATTTCAAAATAAAGTCGTATCTTTGAACCCAAGATAAAGGCAGACATCATCCCGACAAGGGAAGCCAATAGTTCTTTCAAAAAAGTGTCCAATTCGTACCCCCTTAAAGGTAGTGGTATGCTAAGATATTGATTTTAAGATTTGTATCTCGCTGGGTTCATAACCCAAGCGGATCACTGAAAACAAAAGAAAAATCAAGCAAATCCCTGATAATCAGACATTATCAGGGACTTCTTTTTTTCTAGCAGGTAGCAGAAAATAGCCGTTTCAAGCATATTATCGGTGGATAAATCGTGGGACTAAAATTTAGTTCAAAAAAGTCCCACGAATTTGGATCTTTCTCACTGATTCATAGCTTTTTGCATAGACTTACTTTGGAAGAGAATACATAGTTTTGTAACTCTAAAAACGATGTAAAAATGGCTCGTAAATCATTTTCTGTTTTGTTCTTCATCAAGAAAGGCAAATTATTAAAGAACGGAGAAGCACCCGTGTGCATGAGAATCACTGTAAACGGCTGTATGGTAGATATTTCTATCAAAAGAAGCTGTCCCGTAAACCTATGGAATCAGGCTAAAGAGAATTCAAAAGGCAAAGACCGTATGTCGGTGGAACTGAATCACTACTTAGAAATCACACGCTCCCACGTACACCAAATTTATAGAGAACTGGAAACTTCCGGCAAGGTTATCACTGTTGATCTTGTGAGAAAGTTGTTTTATGGTGTGGACGAAGATAACAAAACACTATTGCAGGTATTCAGAGAGCATAACGAACAAAGCCGTAAGCTAATCGGTAAGGACTTCGTAAGTAAGACCGTTCAACGGTATGAAACCACTACCCGATATTTGGAAGAATTCATTAAGAAAGAATATCAGTTATCGGATATTGCCCTAAATAACTTGGAAGTCAACTTCATTTCTAAGTTCGATGCTTTTTTGAAGATTGAAAAAGGTTGTGCGCAGAATTCAGCTATCACCCGATTGAAGAATTTGAAGAAGATTATCCGTATTGCTTTGGAAAACGACTGGATAAAGAAAGATCCGTTTGCTTACTACCGCTTCAAACTGGAAGAAACCGATCCTGAATTTCTGACAATGGACGAGATTAAAATCATTCTCGCTAAAGAGTTCACAATTAAACGAGTAGAACAGGTACGGGATGTTTTTGTCTTTTGCATTTTTACAGGTTTGGCGTTCAGCGATGTGAAAGATTTATCACCTGAACACTTGGTAAAAGACAACAAAGGGGAACTTTGGATAAGGAAGAACCGCCAAAAGACAAAAATTATGTGTAATATTCCTGTGTTACCTGTGGCAGCTTCTATACTTGAAAAGTATAAAAATGTGGCAGAATGTACCGGGAAACTTTTGCCTGTATTAAGCAATCAGCGCATGAACAGTTATTTGAAAGAGATTGCCGATGTATGCGGGTTGCAGAAAAATCTGTGTACACATTCAGCCCGTCACAGCTATGCCACAAGCATTTGCCTTGCAAATGGCGTGAGTATGGAGAATGTTGCCAAGATGTTAGGTCATGCAGATACCAGTGTAACAAAACACTATGCACGGGTACTGGATCAGAATATCCTAAAGGATATGCAGAAAGTGAATAGCTGTTTGTCGGAATTGGCTATATAATAAAGACAATAGTTAATATAGAAAAAGGATTGGGAAGAATGAATTTCATTTTCTCAATCCTTTTTTAAGGTAAGTTTTCCAGAACTCAATATGAAGCATTGACAAAGGTAAGTTCCGTATTTAGCCTGTTCAAGTCCAAGCCTTCGGTTTAGATAAAAATCTTCCTCTCATTACATTCGAGCGTATTTTTATCTAAAGACTTGCACAGACTAAATACTTCACTGGAAAAGTCAATGATTCAAATTAAATTCCGAAAAACAATGTTTTCGAGGGTGGCAGGTTATTCTTTCCAACTGTCAAAGTAGTGTTTTTGAAGCAACTTATCAATATCACTTTGTCGATAGATAATTTTGCCTTTTATCTGAATAAAAGGGATTAGCCCTGTATCTCTCCATTCTTGCAAGGTTCGCAAACTGACATTCAGCTTCTTAGAAACCTCATGGTTGGAAAGAAAACGTTCCCCGTTCAGGTGGGGTTTGTAATGCTTGACAATGGATTCAATACCGTTTAGCATTGAATCAAGAGAAGAAATAAATTCCTTGACTTGCGGTGTATCTCTATTTATTAGTTCCATAATTGAAAGATTGTTTTATTAAAATATTGATTTCAAGATTGCTAGATAGCTAATTACGCAGATAGTCACCCAGTGATGAAATGCTAAGTACATCTTTTGCCAGATCATAATCTATATAAAGCCGTTTGGATGCAGTGGCAATAAAATACTGGCTACCATCTTGCTGTATCTCATAAGTAGTGGGTGAAGCCTGTTTGGTAGTTTCCGATACATATATAATAGAAAGGAGATACTCTTTGTCGCTCCGATAGATGATAACCGTAGGATTCAGATTAATGCTTTCCCATGTGCCAACAATGGAAAACAGGTTAAAAGACGGATAATCTTTTCTAATTCTTTTCATAAGACGTGATTTGTTTAGGTGATTGATTCTGTATTTCACAGTCTGAAATAATCTTTTCAATATCAGCAGATTTGTAATAAATCTTGCTGCCGATTTGAGAATAAGCCAGCCGCCCGCTACTTCTATAATATTGCAGCGTTCGTTTACTAAAGCCTAACAACAGGCACACTTCCTGACTATCCAGCCAGTTTTCTACTTTCTGGTTGTGAGTGCTGCACAAACTTTCTATTCGTTTGGCAAACTCGGTGAACCGTTCGCAGACATACGAAAAGGTTCTCTTTTCAATGGTTACTACTTCCATACTTTTAATTTAAAATGTTTCATAAAACGTATTGATTCTATTTTCATCGGCAAATGAAAGAAGAATTAAGAACCGTTTTCAAAACTGTCTGGAAGTGGTAGAATGTGACTATATATGGCTTCTTCCAAAAATTTAAAAGCCAGATATATAATTGAAATATGCTTTGTTATTAGGAAATACTAGATTAATATCAAAAGTAGATTTTAAGTCTCCACACCTGCGCTATGCTTCGGGTTATATTCTAGTTTAAAACTTGCACAAACTGGATAATACACTGATAGAGTTAATGTTATTAATCCGTCTCAGAAAAAATATTTTATTGAATCGAGCTGTTTAATAAGCCCAACCTTTGAGCAATATTAACAGCTTCAATAGAATTGTTTGCTTTTAATTTTAATAGTATGTTTTGCCTATGAGTGTTTATTGTATTGATACTAACATTTAAAGAGTTTGCAATTTCTTTGCTTAATAAGCCTTGTTTCATTAATTGCAAGACGCTCAACTCCCTATTGGTCAATGGTTCTTCTAAGGTATCTGACAAATCAATAAATATCTGTTCTCCTGTTTCAAAATTATATAGGTGGCTTTTGGTTATTTCTGATTCATGACTTGCATCAACATCAATAACCGAAAGCATAAGCCAAATATTACCAGATTTATCCAATTCTATTGCTTGCTCCTGTTCAATAATACGGATATATTCACCACGTACATTTTTTACTCTCATCTCATGTACCATCTTGTGCTTCATTTTTTCTTCTGCGGAAAGACTACTTAATAAAGAGTAGATTTTCTTTCTAACAAGCAAGCCGTAATATATATCACCCGGATGAATAATTTCTAAGACTGGTTCATGTCCATTGATAAATAACCTTTCAGAGTCAATTCCGTATGATTGAGGGATATTATTTGATACAAAAACGAATTTTTTAGTACAGCAATCAAAGACCAGCACAATACTATGAGTTAATTCCGACAATTTGAGCCAATCTGCTTTTTTCCGTTCTATAACAGAGTAATCCAACTCGTTGATAAAAGCACTTGATGTTGGCAGAATATTTTCGACTGCTTTTTCTATTTTATCTATTGATTCATTTTTCATACCTCACATTTTCAGTCCATTAAGTCTTTCCTCATTATAAATGACTATTGTAACAGTTAAGGCTTGCCTGTAACTTTGCACAAAGTTAATAAATTAATAATGAATAACATGTGTAGGGTTACATATAGTTATTCATGCCAATAATAAACAATTAAAAACTATCAATTATGATTCAGAAAGTTAAGTTAATAACACGTGAAGGTAAAAAAGTTATGGGCTACCGAGTTACTGTTACTTCGGATTTTCATTCTAACATAGAGAATATATGGGATAAAATTCAAGATATTGATACTTTGAGAGAAATTTGTAAACCTAAAGCACTACTGTCCAAAGAAATTTTCCCATAGA
>ULZU01005813.1_pt1 | contig 10636 bp, 7 predicted proteins | sample 1963491 | NCBI WGS metagenome assembly ULZU01 (sample SAMEA4835900, study PRJEB28245) | human gut metagenome | biome: gut microbiome; material: fecal sample | place: Denmark | collected 2008 | reverse complement strand
TCCGCGGCGGCCATGTGGACGCCTGCTTCCTGGGCGCTCTGGAGGTGGATGCCCAGGGCAATCTGGCCAACTGGATCATCCCCGGCAAGAAGATGCCCGGCATGGGCGGCGCTATGGACCTGTGCGTGGGTGCTAAGCACTGCATCGTCTGCATGGAGCACACCGCCAAGGGCAATCCCAAGATCTTCGAGAAGTGCCGTCTGCCCCTGACCGCTTCCCACTGCGTCAACAAGATCATCACCGAGATGTGCGTGCTGGAAGTGACCGATAAGGGTCTGCTCATGACCGAGATCAACCCCGAGTTCACCGTGGAGCAGGTGCAGGCCGCTACCGCTGCCCCCATCACTGTCTCTGAGAACCTGAAGAGCATGGTGGACTAAGTCTCCGCAACGGGAACAAAATGTGCAAAAAGACACGGCAGAGTTCTGCCGTGTCTTTTCTCGTGCCGGGGCGTGCTGATACAGGCAAGGAGGGCCGGATATGAAGATTCGCATCATCGGCGGCAGCATCAGCGGGAAAACGTATCTGGCCCGGCGGCTGGCACAGGAATATGATGCCGGGATGCTTGCCCACCGCCACGATCCATTCCTCCATGGGGCGGATCTGGTTTGCCTTGCCGGGGCGCTGGAGCGAGCGGTTGTACACCACGATGCCGTGCTCACCGTCGAATTCTGTGCGCTCGGCAAAGTCACCGATGTTGCGGCTGATGCGGTCGAGGCGGTAGACCACGATGGCGGCAAAGGCGATCTTCTGGGAATCCTTCATCATTTTCTTGAACTGCGGGCGCACCCGATTGCCGCCGGAAAAGTCCTCGTAGACCAGCACGTTTTCCGCCGCTTCCTCGCCAAAGTGCATGGCGATGTACTGGCGGCACCTCGCATGATTCATTGGGTTGATAGATATATTATATCGGATCGGAATCCGTTTGAAAAGGTACCCGAGGGAAGGATCTGAAAAATATTGGATCGGTGATGCACCTGATTGGACAGGCGTGATACATAAACAGGCAACCCCCTTTTTTGAACAGGGCAAGATCGTGCAGGCAGCATGATCTAAACGGGATGGCCCCCTACGCACTCATCGGAAACAGTTGTATATCCGGCTCGGCTGGGATATTTTTGCAGAATAGGCCAATCACACAGCAGCCCTCACGGCATAACCGTGGGGGCTGCTGTGCAGCTATATGTCCTCAGGCTTGGAAATGGCCGCAAAGGACTTTTTTTCATTTTGTTCATCAAGGGAGAGGATGCGCACCTCCAGGCCGGTAATATAATTATCCGGGTGTCCCTCGCAGCACTGATCCACGATATTGGGGGTGATCACACAGTCATCCACCGGCAGCTTCCGGCGGTAAGCTTCACCAAACAGGCGGTCGATGGAGTCCTGAATGGTGAGATACGGTCCGTAGTGATAGCCGCAGAGATAGTCCCCGGCAGGAATATAGGAAACAGGCTGGTCGGCCATCAAATCCGGCAGACGGTGGACCTCGGTCGGAGTAGCTTCATAGAGATAGGCGCCAAACCATTTTCGCTGTCCCTGATAAAAGCCTACGGTGGGATAGAAGTAAAACAGCTCATGGGTAAAAAGGTTGATTTCCTCGCCGATGTGCAGAAAGGCGCGACGCGGGAAGGTGCGGACATAGAATTTATCCCGCTGGCTGACCGCCTGTTCCCTCTCGATAAACTCCACCTTCTGCTGGATGATTTGGATGGTGGCATTCAGCTCATCGCATTGACGGCGTAGCTGCTGCGCCTGCTGGGAGAGCATTTGCAGGTTATCACGAAGACCGTTGCTGTGGAGAAAAGCCTTGATCTGGGCAAGGGAGTAGTCCAGTCGCCGCAGGTATCGGATCGTGGCCAAGGGATAGACCTGATCGAAATGGTAAAAGCGGCGGTTGTTTTCGCTGTTGCGCACCTGCGGCACCAGCAGACCCTTGGTATCATAATGGCGCAGCAGTTGGACATCCATGTTGAATATGTTGGCAAGCTCCCCGATCGTCAAGAATTCTTTCATAAAACCTCCCATTTTCCCGCTATGTAACGCTAGGATTTTGTAAGAACACCAGAAAATCCAGAAAAATCAAAATTAGGGCTTGAACCTATAACCGTTATAGGTTGTAAGGTAAGTATATCATTTACGAAGCAACTTGACAAGTATCTGGATGGAGGGATCTCATGCAAACCTATTTGAAGAACGGTTACATCGTCTCCATGGATCAGCAGGACACCGTTTTTGACGGTGGCGGTGTGCTGGTGGAGGATGACCGCATTACGGCGGTTGGTAAGGTAGACCCCAGGCTGGTGAAGCCCGACGCAGAGGTCATTGACCTGCAGGGCAAGTATGTACTGCCCGGGTTTGTGAACACTCACGTACACACCTCCCAGCAGATTTCCCGCGGAGTGGGCGATGATGTTGATTTCATCTGCTGGCTTCATGACCGGATGTGGCCCTTTGAGAGCAACATGACGGAGGAGGACTCTTATGTATCCACGCTGATGACCAGTCTTGAGCTGATTCGCTCCGGCGTAACCTCCTTTGCAGAACCGGGCGGACAGTTCGTCTCCGGCATGGCCCGCGGTACGGCGGAATCCGGTCTGCGCGGTAAGCTGGCCAAATCTGTGATGGACTGCGGCGAGGGACTGCCGGAAATCTGGCAGCGCACCATGGAGCAGGAACTGGAGCAGCAGGTGGTGGATCTGGAGAAATTCCACAATACCGCCGACGGAAGGGTACAGGTTTGGTTTGGACTGCGCACCATTTTCAACAACACCGATGAGCTGTGCGTCCGCACCAAGGAACTGGCGGATAAATACGGCGTCGGCATCCACATGCATGTGGCTGAGGCCAAGGAGGAAAAAGAATATACCTATGCCCGCTGGGGTGAGGGCACGGTAAAGCATCTGGAGCGGCTGGGCGTGCTGGATAAGAATTTGCTGGCCGTTCACACAGTATGGCTGACGGACGAGGAGCTGGAACTATTCAAGAAGCGGGAGGTAAAGATTTCTCACAACCCGGCTTCCGCCATGCGTGTGCTGGGCTTTGCCCGGATCCCGAAGATGCTGGCTATGGGGCTGCGGCCCTCCATCGGCACGGACGGCGCTTCTTCCTCCAATCACATGGACATGGTGGACGAGATGTGGCTGACCAGCCTGATCCACAAGGGCTGGCGTCTGGACCCCACGGTTGTCCCCTCGCAGGATATTCTGCGGATGGCCACCAAGTGGGGCGCCCGTGCACTGTTGGACGAAGACCTGTATGGCAGTCTGGAATGCGGCAAGAAGGCGGATCTGATCGTCATTGACCCCCACGGCCCGTCTATGATGCCGGTGAATGACAAAATCGCCGCACTGGTGACGGCCATGCACTCGGCCAATATCCAATCCACCATGTGTGACGGCAAGTGGCTGATGCGGGACCGGAAGATCCTGACGCTGGACGAGGAGGCCATTCTGAAGGAGGCCTGCGACCGGGCCAAGGCCATCTATAAGCGGGCAGGCATTGAGTTGCCGGATCGTTTCCCGGTGGTGAAGATTTAAAGCGTTTTCAACGGTGCGAGGCACCAGAACATAGAAAAAACAGCAGTAAGCGGAATTTTGTGTTTAGTAAGGAGGTACAGCATGAATCAGAAACTACTGTCCGTTGCGAAGGGGGAGACTCCGGCTGATCTGGTAATTCGGAACGGCAAGGTGGTCAATGTCTATTCCGGTGAGATTTATGACGGCGGTGTGGCGATCTGCGGCGACACCATCGCCGCCGTGGGCGATGTGGAATACTGCATCGGTGAAGGCACCCGGGTGGTGGATGCGGAAGGAAAGTATCTGACCCCTGGCTTTCTGGACGGGCATATCCATCCGGAAAGCTCGTCACTGGCAATCCGTCCCTTTGCCGAGGCGGTGCTGGCACACGGCACCACCGGCATCATGACAGACCTGCATGAGGTGGGCGTGGTGTCCGGGTTGGAGGGCATCGAGGCCATCCTGAAGGAAGCAGAAGCCACAGACCTGAAAATTTACTTTGTGGTGCCGTCCCACGTACCGTTTTCTCCCAATCTGGAAACCAGCGGCGGACGCTTTAATCCGGAGATCATCCGCAAGGCTCTGAAGCGTCCAGATGCGGTGGGACTGTCCGAGTGTGTCGGTCCCTATATCACGGCCGGTTTTCCCGATCTGCTGGAGTCCTTTGACACAATGCTGTCTATGCCCGGCAAGACTCTGCAGGGCCATCTGCCGGATATGTACGGCCCGGCCATGAGCACCTGCATCGCCGCCGGCGTATCCACCGACCACGAGTCCTTCTGCGAAAAGGATGTGTTTGAGCGGCTGCGCAACGGCTGCCACCTAATGATGCGCGAGGGCAGCGCTGCTCGGAATATGCCGGTACTGCTGAAGACCGTGATGGAAAATCATCTGGACACCGCCATGGTCAGCATCGTTACCGACGACCTGCACACGGTGGACCTGCAGGAGCGGGGCCATCTGGACGATTCTCTGCGCACGGCGCTGGGCATGGGACTGGACTTTGTCAAGGCGATTCAGATGGTTACCGTCAACTGCGCACGGGCGTTCAATCTGGATCGGGAGATCGGCGGACTGGCACCCGGACGCCGGGCGGACATCAATATCACCACCGGTCCGGAGGATTTCCGCGTGCTGACCACCTTTGCCGGCGGCCGCCAGATCACGGACAACGGCAAGCTGTTGGTACACTATGAGACGGCAGAGCATGAGCCCTGTGTGCTGAACACCATGCACCTGAAGAACCCCATCACGGCAGACAGCTTCAAGATCTATGCCCCTGCAGGTGCTAAGAAGGTGAAGGCGCTGGTGATGGATACGCTGCCCTATATGCCCTTCACCAATCGCCGGGATGTGGAGCTGCCGGTGGTAGACGGCGTGGTGCAGTGCGATGTGGAGCAGGATGTGCTGTACATTGCGCAGGTAGAGCGCCATGGCAAGAACGGAAATGTGGGCAAGGCCTTTATGGGCGGCTTCCGTATCCGGGGCGGCGCAATGGCTTCCTCCGTGGGCCACGACAACCACAACATCATTGTCATGGGCGACAGCTTTGAGGACATGGCACTGGCGGTGAACCGCTGCGTGGAGCTGGGCGGCGGACAGGTGATCGTCCGGGACGGCAAGGTGGCCGCCGAGGTGGCGTATCCCATCTGCGGCTTGCTGAGCGACCTGCCGCTGGAGGAACTGGCGGAGAAGAAAAAGGAACTGAACCGGGTGGCTCACGAAATGGGCACGGAAATTGCCATTCCCTTCATGTTCCTCAGCTTTATCTGTCTGGCGGCTATCCCCGCTTACGCCATTACCGACTGCGGATTTATTGATGTGGTGCAGCAGAAGGTCATCGACCCCATTCTGGAGGTCGTGGAATAAAACCGAATTCCCTGAAAAACCGATTTACAAAAGAGCACAGAGAGGAGCAGCATGAAAAACGATTTTTTTAAACTGAAGGACCACGGTACCACCGTCCGGCGGGAAGTGCTGGCAGGTATCACCACCTTTATGACCATGGCCTATGTGTTGGCAGTGCAGCCTTCAGCCATCTGTGGCTTTGGCCCAGATCCCTACATCACGGATATAAACGGCATTGTCATCAGCAAGTCGGCGCTGCTGGTGATGTGTGCGCTGGTCAGCGGTATCATCACCCTGTTTATGGGCCTGTATGCCAATTTGCCGCTGGCACTGTCTACCGCTATGGGCAGCAACTTCATTCTTGGCGGGCTGGTCAACAGCGGCACGGTATCCTTCGGCTGGGCCATGGCACTGCTGCTGTGCTCCGGTATCCTGTTCATTCTGGTGACGGTTCTGGGTGTGCGGAAAATGGTGGTGGATCTGCTGCCGAAAAACCTGAAGATCGCCATACCAACCGCCGTGGGCTTCTTTATTGCCTATCTGGGCTTTAAAAACACCGGCCTTGCCACTTTCAGCGACAGCGGTTTGGCTTTGGGCGATTTTACCCAGCCTGCGGTGCTGCTGGCCCTGATCACCCTGGCAGTGATGGGCGTGCTGACGGCCTACAAGGTGCGCGGCGCGATTCTGATCGGCATCATTGTCGGCACCATCATCAGCATTCCTATGGGTGTGTCTACGCTGCCTGCTGCGCTGGTGTCCCTGCCGGATATGAGCGAAATCGGCAATCTGGTGCTGTGCTACGACTTCAAGTCCGTGTTGGCTGACATCCCCGGCGCACTGGTGTGGATCTTCATCCTGTTTACCAGCGACTTCTTTGCTACCTTCGGCGCACTGATCGCCGTGGGCGCCCAGACCAATATGCTGGATGAGAATGGCAACTTCCCCCAGATCGAAAAGCCTTTTCTGGTGGATGCCGTTGGTACGGTGGTCGGTTCTGGCACCGGATGCACCACCATCTCCACCTTCATTGAATCCACCATCGGCGTGGAAGCTGGCGGCCGCACGGGCCTGACGGCGATCGTCAGCGGAGTGCTGTTCCTGGTGTGCATTTTCCTGTCCCCGCTGTTTTTGATGATTCCCACTGCCGTGACCGGCGTGGCGCTGATCTTCGTGGGCTTCTCCATGCTGTCGGGCTTTACGAAGCTGGACTTCTCCGACTTCAAGAGTTGCTTCGGCCCCTTCGTGATGATCCTGTTCGGCACCTTTACCGGCGACATTGCTGCGGCGATCTGCCTGGGCGTGCTGACGGACGTGCTGATCAAGGTGCTGACAGGCGATGCAAAGAAGGTACACCCGGTGCTGTACGTGCTGTGTATCCCGCTGGTGCTGTATTTCATCGTGTAAAAACCGGATAACAACGTAACTTCCCGGCATACCCGGATAAGCAGGTCTGATCGTGCGGAGTAGCGCAGCGTAAGCTGCGCTACTCCGGTTTTTATTGGGATATGTATGCAGAACAGTAATAGATTTAGCGATCATGGGTAGTATCTCTTACGAATATCCTACAATCATTCTACCGAAATAATTTTTGGCGTTCAAGACCCTGCTTGAAATACCTCTCCCGTGTGGATTTGAAGATTTGCACGCTTCCCTGTTCCCATCGATCAATAGTCCGCCACGTCACGCTGGCGAAGTCCTTTTTGATAACGATACCACCGCCGTTTGTTCCACTGTAATAGTATGGCTTTGCCGGTGCTGATGTCATCTGTCTGTTGGACGTGCCCCGACGGAAGCTGGGCTGGGAGCCGGGACGTCGGGAGAGACTGGCATCCCTACGGGCGCTGCTGCGCTGGACAGATAAGCATCAGCGGGAAAATATGGTGGAAATCCGCCGTCTGCTGGTCCCGTATGGGGCCAAGGTGGTGGAGGGAGCGCCGAGGGAACAGGTGTTGTGACTTTGTCACAACACCTGTTCCTTTATTTGAGTAGGCTTGGCAGTAAGGTATTCAGCTATTCGAGCTGGCTCGGCACGTCCTGACCCAGCCAGCGATAGGTCCGCAGAATGAGGACGGCGGCAATGAGGAAGGTCAGCACATCGGACACCGGCATGGAGTACAGAACGCCGTCCAGCCCGAAGTAAACCGGCAGCAGCAGGGCAAAGCCCACGCCGAACACCACCTCCCGGATCATGGACAGGAGGGTGGAGGCCAGCGCCTTGCCCACTGCCTGCAGGAAGATGAAGCAGGCCTTGTTGACGCAGGCCAGCACCACCATGGACAGGTAGATGCGGAAGGCACGCAAGGCGAAGTCCGTGTAATAGCTGCTCTCGTTGGCAGCGCCGAAGATGGCGATGAGGGATCGGGGGAAGCACTCCGCCAAAAGCAGCGCTACAGCGCCTACGGCAGCCTCGGCGATGAGCAGGCGGGTGAACAGCTGGCGCACCCGCAAGCGCTTTTCGGCCCCCATGTTATAGCCCACGATGGGGATGCACCCGGCGGCCATGCCCACCACGATGGAAATGACGATCTGGAAGAACTTCATGACGATGCCCACCACCGCCATGGGGATCTGGGCATACTGTGCCTGCCCGAACACCGGGTCCAGAGCGCCGTACTTTCGCAGCATATTGTTGATGGCGGCCATGGCGGCCACCAGACTGATCTGGGAGAGGAAGCTGGTGATGCCCAGTGTCAGCATCCGGGAGCAGAGCCTGCCATGGAGCGGGAGATCCCGGCGGCCGGGGCGGATCACCTTCATCCGGGGCAGATACCAGACGGCCAGTCCTGCCGTGATTACCTGCCCCATCACGGTGGCCACTGCTGCCCCCATCATGCCCCAGCGGCAGACGAAGATGAAGATGGGATCCAGAAGGATATTCACCACCGCTCCGGCCAGCGTGGATATCATGGCGAAGCGGGGAGCGCCGCCGGCCCGGATGACGGGGTTCATGGCCTGCCCGAACATATAGAAGGGGATGCCCAGCGAGATGTAGAAGAAATACTCCTGCGAATAGCGGAAGGTCTCGGCATTGACGGTGCCGCCGAACATGGCCAGGATCTGATCGGCAAGCAGCAGGTACAGCGCCGTCAGCACCAGACCGCTGCCTGCCGCCAGCACCACGGCGTTGCCCACGGCTCGGCGGGCATCCTCTCGCCGGCCCTTGCCCAGCGAGATACTGACGAAGGTGCAGCAGCCGTCACCGATCATGACGGCGATGGCCAGCGCCACCACAGTCAGGGGAAAGACCACCGTATTAGCGGCATTTCCGTAGGAACCCAGATAGCTGGCATTGGCGATGAAGATCTGATCCACGATGTTGTAGAGCGCCCCCACCAGCAGGGAGATGACGCAGGGGATGGCGTAGCGGTGCATGAGCCGCCCGACGGGCTCGGTCTCCAGAAATTGTGTGTTGTGTTCCATAGTTGTGTCCTCTCTTTCGGCGTGATAAAAATGCGTAAGTCCCGGAAATCCGGACTTACGCATTTCTGCTGCACGATTTGCCTATGGAATTCCGCAAAACAACGTGCGGCGTTTCTGCAACCGGATTTACGCAGAAACGCCACACGTTGTAAGACGATTATAACAGATGGGGGAAAGTTTTTCAAATGTTTTTGCCGCTGCCCTTACGCCGCCGTATCCCGGCGGAAGCGGCGCATGAGGGCCAGCGCCATGACAAGGCACAGCAGCTCCGAGCAGAGGGGGGCGAACCAGATGCTGCTGCCGCCCCAGAGCACCGCCAGCAGGAGCAGTACCCCGGCCTGCAGCACCAGCCCCCGGCCCATGGAGATGCACAGGGCGGAGCGGGGCCGCTCCACCGCCGTCAGGAAGCCGCCCATGAGGATGTTGAAGCCCACCAGCAGATACGATAGAGCGTACCGCCGCAGCGCCCCGGTGGAGGCGGCGTTCAGCAGAGGCTTCTCCGAGCCGAGGAAGATATGTACCAGCTGCGGGGCCAGCAGGAAAATACCGGCAAAGCAGACCACCGTCATGATGGCTACGGTGATCAGGCCGTACCGTAGCAGCCGGCGGTACTTCTCCGGGTCCTTGCGGCCGTACTGGAAGCTCACCAGCGGCTGGGAGCCTTGAGACACACCCAGCATGATATTCACCACCAGCGTATTGGTGTAGGCAATGATGGTATAGCTCACCAGCCCGTCGGTGCCGATGCAGCGGAGGATCACATGGTTGAAGAGGAAGATCATCACGCCGTTGCACAACTCCGTGACACCGTCCGCCAGTCCGATGGGGATCAGGCGGCGGTAGATGGAGCCCTCCGGCCGGAAGCGCACCAGATGGAAGGTGGTGTGCTTGCCTAAGAAGTGGGTGATGTAGATAACGCAGGTCAGCAGCTGGCTCAGACCCGTGGCGAAGGCGGCGCCCCATGCGCCCCAATTCAGCACGAAGATGGCCACATAGTCCAGCACGCAGTTGGTGAGACAGCCGATGCACACCGTGAGAATGGCCAGCATGGGACGCCCGTCGGTCTTGACCAGGATCTCCAGATTATACGACACGATGAAGCAGATGGCAAAGGGAGCCAGCCCCCTCAGGTACGACATGGTGTAGCCCAGCGTTTCCTCCTCCGCCCCCAGCAGCAGGGCAAAGGGCTTCAAAAAGATCAGCACCAGAGCGGTGATGGTCAGGCCGATGACCACCAGCAGCGCCAGATTCTGGGAGAACAGACGGTTGGCGTGCTCCCGGTTGCCCTGCCCCAGATAGATGGACAGGATGGTACTGGTGCCTACGGCGAAGGTGACGGCGATGGAGAACATGACGTTGGTGAAGGGGACGGCCAGATTCACCGCCGCCATGGCGTAGTCCCCCACGCCCTTGGCCACGAACAGGCCGTCCACGATGGAGTACAGAGAAAAGACCATGAGGGAGGCCACGGTGGCCGAGGAGAAGCGTAGAAACTGTGCCAGCAGACTGCGCTGATCTTGCATTTTCGATGAGATTCCTTTCCATTCAGCGGCGTACCGCATATACCCCGCCGCAGCGGTTGTACCGCCTATTATAGCCGAAATTTTCCTTTCGGTCAAGGGGAGGAGACTGCATCTCACGGCGGAATGCGGTAAAATGCACAGAAGGAGTGGCATATCCATTGGCGATTTTGTACAGACCGGAACGGCGTCCTCCGTTAAGGAGGCGTAAAGGATGCGGAAGAGACGAAAAGAGGGACGCCCTGACGGGCGTCCCTCTCGAGACTGCCGAAAAACCCTTCGGGTTTTTCGGCAAAAGGATTGCAGTCTGCTGTGCGCATAATTTGTGTGCCA
>ULZU01015749.1_pt1 | contig 10698 bp, 10 predicted proteins | sample 1963491 | NCBI WGS metagenome assembly ULZU01 (sample SAMEA4835900, study PRJEB28245) | human gut metagenome | biome: gut microbiome; material: fecal sample | place: Denmark | collected 2008 | reverse complement strand
GCGGCGGCCAGCGCCGCCAGCAAAAATGCCAGAATATGGAAGCAGGGGATCAGCCCCGGCTGGGTCAGATCAAACAGCAGACCCATGGCCAGCGCCACGCCCATGCCGCCGTAGGCTCCCTCGAACATAGCTAAGACCGCCACCATCACCGGGGGCAGATAGGGATGCACGTGCAGCAGGGAGATGTGATCCAGCGCCAGCCCCTGCAAAAAAAGCAGCAGAAGAACACCTGCGGTGTAAAACACCCATTTCCAGATGGTATCACGTCGGCTCATAGTGTCTCCCTCAGTCCACGGTGTCGAAGGAGGTGATGACAAACACCTCCGACAGGGAATCCAGATCCGTCTTGGGGGCCAGCACCGCATAGCGGGTCAGGCCGTTGTCATCGGTGCGGATCTCCTCCACAGAGCCGATGACCAGCTGGGAGGGGTAGTAGCCCCCCAGCCCGGAGGTAACGATGAGGTCGCCGTTGATGAGACTGGATTCCCCCTCCAGATACGACAGCTTCAGCCGCCCCGTCTCCATCAGGGCCAGATCGCCCATGGCCACCGTCACCTCGCCGGTGCGGAATACCCGTGCGCCCAGGGAGGAGTCCGTGTCCAGAATGGTGGTGATGGTGGACCAGTTGAGTCCGGCCTCCCGGATGACCCCCACCAGATTGCCCTGATCGTCCACCACGCAGTTGCCCACGGCAATGCCGCTGGAGGTGCCCTTGTTGAGGGTCATCACACGGGACCAGTTGGAGGTGCTGCGGTCCACGATAACGGCAGATTCAAAGGTGAAATCCCGCCGCTGCTGCCGCAGGTTCAGCAGATTCCGCAGCCGCTGGTTCTCCTCGCTGTCGATCTTGGCCTGATCCAGCTGCCGCTGCAGCTCGGCGTTCTCCTTTTTCAGATCCGCATTCTCCTGCTGCAGCGCCTCTACGTCCTCGAACCGCTGGCTCATGGAGCTGAACCACCCACTGACAGCGGAGCCCACCGCCCGGAAGGGGGAGGCAATGACGCCCCCGGCGTTCTGGAGAAAGCCGGTCTGGGAGCTGAGAGCGGAGGCCACACACAGCAGCACCGCCACCACCGTCACCGCCGCCAGCATCATGATGCCGTTTTTCTGGAAAAAATTCTTCATACGTTTGATTCCTTATTACAAAGTAATGCCCATTACGCCAGCAGCGTCACACCGAACTCCGCCAGCATCCGGCTCAGCAACACCACCGGCAGCCCCATGACGTTGAAAAAGTCCCCGTCGATGCGCTCCACCAGCAGCGCTCCCTGCCCCTGTACGCCGTAGGCCCCGGCCTTATCCATGGGCTCGCCGCCCCGGATGTAGGCCAGCAGCTCCTGCCGGGAGGCCTCCCGGAAATAGACGTCGGTGGACTGGGCGCGGGTGAGGGCCTTTTCCCCCTGCCGCACCGTCACGCCGGTGCAGACCCTGTGCTTTCGCCCGGACAGCGCCGTCAGCATGGAGAGGGCCTCCGCCTCGTCATGGGGCTTTCCCAGCCGCTGGTCGTCCAGAAAGACCATGGTGTCGGCGGTGATGACGATGGCATCCGCCGGCGCCTGCACCGCCTGAGACTTCTCCCGGCTGATGTAGGCCACGATATCCTCCGGCACCAGCTCCGGAGGATACCACTCCTCCACGTCCGGCACGGAGATTTCAAATTCACGGAGCCCCATACGCTGCAGCAGCTCCTGCCGCCGGGGGGACCCGGAGGCCAGTATGATCCTCGCCATGACCCTTACCTCCCGGTGGAGCCGAAGCCGCCGGAGCCCCGTTCCGTCTCGTCCAGCTCCTCCACCACCGTCAGGGTGGGCCGCAGAATGGGCAGCACCATCAGCTGGGCGATGCGGTCACCGGGCTGGATGGTGTAGGGGACGTCCCCGTGGTTCACCAGCCCCACCGTCAGCTCGCCCCGGTAGTCGCTGTCAATGACCCCCACGCTGTTGGAGAGGGTGATGCCGTGGCGGGTGCCCATGCCGCTGCGGCTGCACACCAGCGCCACATACTCCGGCCCCGGCAGGGCGATGGCGATACCTGTGGGGATACCCTGCCGCCCGCCGGGAGCCAGCGTCACCGGCTCCTCCATACAGGCGCACAGATCCATAGCCGCCGCACCGGCGGTGGCGTAGGCGGGCAGGGGGAACTTTGTCCCCATCAGCGGCGATACCGCCTTGATCTTCAACTCTATCATAGCAAATTTACTCCTGAAATATAAAAACGAATTGTTAAAATCGATTTTCGTCCCCCAAGATCTTCCGTTATTCCTTTTCCGGCACCGTGATATCCGCCACGGAATAGTCCCCCAGGTCCAGCAGCTGCCGGACGCAGTAGGGGATAGGCCGGTGGAACACCGGTCCGTCCACGGCGATGGTGTGGAACTCCCCGTTCTCGCCGCAGACATCCACGCCGCAGGCGGTCATCTCCTCCACCATGGCCCGGTCCATGACCCGACCCAGCAGATGCCGGGGCAGCACCCGGCGGTCCAGCGTCTTGATGAGACACCGATACCCCAACTCCAGCACCTCCCGGACGTTCTCCTGCCGGTCGTGGTGCCACAGGGGGTATACCGCCTCCAGCCCCACGTTTCGGCAGCGCTCCTCGCCCCAGGCCCGGTTGTTCTCAATGTCGATGTCCCCGAAGCACACCAGCTCCGCCCCCTGCTCCTTGGCCCGGCGCAGCGCCGCCTCCATGGACAGATGGTACTCCTCGCCGCCGGTAGGCACCGCCAGCAGCGGCAGCTCCAGCGCCTCGCCGTATTCCCTCAGCAGCGCCGGGTCCACCCCGTGAAAGTAGGAGCGCCCCGCTTCGGGGTTAAACATCACCAGCAGCGCCATAGGCTCTGCTCCCGCCTCCAGCATTTTGTGCAGGCACAGGGTGCTGTCCTTGCCGCAGCTGTATGACAGGATAAATTTCTTCCCGGCCACGCCGGCCAACGTATTTTCCACAGGAACCTCCTGTTTTGGGACAATTTGTTGATAACTTATAGGAATTTTTCGATCAAAAACAACGAAGTGTATTCACTCTACCCCCCGGTAGAACAGACCCCGTGTCAGATCGGCCGGGATATAGTCCCCCTGCCCCTGATACCGCTGCAGCGCCGCCACGCACTCCGCCGGGGATTCCGTGGTGAACCGCAGCCGGGCATAGGTGAGCCCCAGCCGCCGCCACTCCGGCTTGTCCGCCAGAAAGAGGGTGCGGCTGTTCTCCAGCTCGTTGCGGTGGCCCCATGCGGGCATCAGCGGGAAGCGGGCCCCGGTTCGGTCGGTGAGGACGTTCTCCCCGGTGCAGCGGCAGGCGGCGGAGCGCTTCCGGTAATCGCTGCCCACATCGCAGCAGCCCAAGCTGTTGGCAATGACGCAGTTCTCCATCAGCATCAGCGGCAGGCGGCCATAGACCACTGCCTCGCAGGGCAGATACTTTTTCAGATCCCGGATCTGTTGGTGCCGCAGCTCAAAGGATACGGCGGCGGTGGAGAGCCCCAGCTCCCGCAAAAACAGCAGCGCACGGGAGTTGAATACGTTCATCCCCAGATCGCCCCGCAGCGGCAGTTCCAGTCCCTCGGCAATGGGCAGATGACCCAGATTGCTCACGGCCACGGCGGCCAGCACCTGCCGGTGCCGCACCAGCATCTCCCGCAGCGCCGCCTCGTCCTCCGTCCGGAAAATGCGGGGCAGCACGGCGCAGAAGGACGTCCGGTCCAGATACGGGGTCACATCCAGCGTATCCAGCCACTCCACCGGCAGATAGATCATCTCCGGGCGGCAGTCCGCCAGCGCCTGCGTCAGCTGCTCCGGCTTCTGGAGGGAGCAGGTCAGCAGCGGCTGCGCCGGCTCCACCGGGGCGTCGGGCAGCGGCTCCGGCTGGGCCGTGTGCCGCTCCGGCACGGCGCAGAGGACTTCCTCCAGCGCCGTCAGTCCCTCCCGCCGCAGGGCGTTGACCGCCCCGGCGGAGAGCATCAGCCCCTCCTCCAGCGTCACCCGCACCTCCCGGCAGCGGAAGGCGGTGCCGCCGGTCTTTTTCAGACGGGCCTGCAGCTCCTCCGCCGTCAGCGCCCGGTTTCGGGCGGTCTCCGGCACGGGGCCTGTCACCTCCGCCCGCTGATCCCCGGCCCGCACCGTCAGGCGCACCGGCTCACCGGCCCGGCAGACGCAGTCCATGTCCACCGCCACCGTCCGGCGATCCTCCTTTTCGTACAGTGTCCGGGCCTCGGCAAACAGCTCCTTGGGCTCCGGGACATTCTCCGGCCGGGTGCCGAACATCTGCGGCCCCTTCCGGCCCAGATAGTATCCGTCGGTGAAGCCGCTGCGGCTGAAGGCCAGCTCCAGCTGCCGCTGCTCCTCACGAGTGGGACGGCGCTTTTCGTCCAGCAGCCGCCGGTAAATGGAGGTGATGACCGCCACATACTCCGCCCGCTTCATGCGCCCTTCCAGCTTCAGGCACGCCACCCCCATGTCCTCCAGCTCCTGTAGGTAGGGGGAGAGGTTGGCGTCCTTCAGGCTCAGAGGATGGCCTCCCGCCGCCGGGGCATTGACCCCATAGGGCAGGCGGCAGGGCTGAGCGCAGGTACCCCGGTTGCCGCTGCGTCCTCCGATAACGGCGCTGAGGGCGCACTGACCGGAGTAGCACATACAAAGAGCGCCGTGGGCAAAGACCTCCACCTCCGCCGGACAGTCCCGGCAGATGGCGGCAATGTCCCGGCGGGACAGCTCACGGGCCAGCACCACACGGGTAAGGCCCAGCTCTGCTGCCCGGCGTGCGCCCCCCAGCGTGTGCAGGCTCATCTGGGTGCTGGCGTGGAGGGGCAGCTCCGGCGCCGCCTGACGGGCCAGCTGCCACACACCCCAATCCTGGATCAGCACCGCATCTGCCCCCAGCCGGGAGGCCTTGTGCAGCAGCTCCGCCGCCCCCGGAAGCTCCCGGTCGGTGAGCAGGGTGTTCAGGGTCAGATAGACCCTCACCCCCCGGAGGTGGCAGTACCGCACCGCCTGCGCAAACTCCTCCTCCGTGAAGTTCTTGGCGCTGCGCCGGGCGTTGTAGGCCCCGAAGCCCATATACACGGCGTCGGCACCGCTCTGCACGGCGGCCACCAGAGAATCCCACCCTCCGGCGGGAGAGAGCAGCTCCGCCATTACTTGTGACCCTGCTGCGCCTTGAACAGCTGCCGCTTCAGCTCCGAGGCCTCCGCCTTGGCCTGAGACGCCTCGTCCAGATATGTTTTCAGCTGACGACGCAGATTCTCCGCCGCCTCCTGAGCCTTCAGCAGCTCGTCCGCCAGATTCACCGCCGTCAGCACGGCGGCGTCAATGCGGCTCACATGGGCGCCCTCCTGCAGCTGCGTCATCTTCTCATCCACCAGAGCACCTACCTTCTCCATGTAGGCGGCGCTCTCATCAGCGACCAGGGTGTAATCCTCGCCGCAGATGCTCATTGTGATACGATTCGCCATAGTGACCTCCTGCTTTCTATGTAAACTGAGTATTTCTGGATAGCTATACAGAATCTATTATAGCACAAAATCCCACCGGGAAAAGACTTTTCTTCCCCAAACGGGGATTTTTCAAAAAATCCCGGCGGGACGCTTTACGCAGACGGGGTTTTCGTGTAGAATAGAGGGACAAAAAGAGAGGGGGCGCAGCGCCGTGGCGGGATATATCCTCCGGGAGGATCAACCGAATATCGTACTCCCGGCCCAGCAGGCGGACCGCCTCATCGGCCGGGGCGACGGGGATGCGGCGCTGCTGTATCTGTGCCTGCTGCGGGCGGACCGTGGTGTCACGGCGCAGGAGCTGCAGCGGAAGCTGAAGTGGAGCCAGCTGCGCCTTCATGCGGCGGAGACGGCTCTGCAGGAGCTGGGACTCATCGACCGGCCCCCGGAGCAGAAGCCCCCGGAGCCGGCACAGGAGCGCCCGGTATATACGGCGGATGACCTGACGGACCTCCTCACCGGCGACGCCGGCTTTCGGATGCTGGTGCCGCAGACGGAGGAGAAGCTGGGCAAGCGCCTGAAAACGGCGGACCTGCAAATTCTGGCGGGGCTGTATGACGATCTGGGCCTTCCGGCGGATGTGATCTACCTGCTGGTGTGCCACTGCGTCGCCCGATCCGAGGAGCGCTACGGCCCCGGACGGCGGCCCACCCTCCGCCAGATCGAGAAGGAGGGCTATCACTGGGCGCAGCGGGGCCTCTTCGATCAGGAGAGCGCTTCCCGGTATCTGCGGGACTGGAACGTCCGCCGCTCCGCCATGAGCCGGTATATGCAGGTGCTGGGGCTGGGCGACCGCCGCCCGGTGGAGAGCGAGGAGCGCTACATCACCGACTGGATGGACAAGGGCTTCCCCCCGGAGACGGTGGCACTGGCCTACGACAAGACGGTGTTTTATAAGAAGGAGCTGAACTGGCGATATCTCAACGGGATCCTCCGCCGCTGGCACGAAAACGGCTGGCACACGGAGGAGGAGGTCCGCCAGAGCGACAGCCGCAAGCCCTCCCGGCGGGAGGAGAAGAAGGACGACTCCCGTATGGAGAAATACATGAAGTGGTAAGGAGGAAAACTCCATGGCATACGACGGAAAGGTGCTGCGTCAGGCCACCCTGCGCTTTGACGAGGACAAGCAGCGCCGTCAGGAGCAGCAGCGCCAGCGGCAGCAGCAGGTCTATCAGCAGTGTCCGGAGCTGGAGGGCATCCAGCGGGAGATCCGGGGTACCATGGGCGAGATCATCGCCTCCGCTCTGCGGCGTGGCACGGATCCCCTGCCCGCCATCCGGGTGATCCGGGATAAGAATCTCTCCCTGCAAAGGCGCCGGGCGGAGTTGCTGGCCCAGCTGGGCTATCCGGAGGATTACCTGTCGGAAAAGCCCCGCTGCCCCCTGTGCGGTGATACCGGCTATCGGGGCGACGGCCTGTGCAGCTGCCTGAAAAAATACTATGCACAGGAGCAGATCCGGGAGCTGAGCCGGATGCTGGACATCGGCAGCCAGAGCTTTGATACCTTCGAGCTGGACTGGTATTCCCCGGATCGTGGCAGCCTGCCCCGCTCCCCACGGGAAAACGCCCAGCGGAACCTGAACCTGTGCCGGGACTTTGCTGCCCGCTTCCGTCCGGGGCGGGAGAATCTGCTGCTGTTCGGCGCGCCGGGGCTGGGCAAGACCTTCCTCTCGGCCTGCATCGCACGGGTGGTCAGCGAGGATGGCTTCTCTGTGGTATACGATACGGCGGGCCATGTGTTCAGCCAGTTTGAAAGCGCCAAGTTCCGCCGGGACGACGACGGCGATACCGCCGGGGAGGATGTGGAGCGGTGCATGAACTGCGATCTGCTGATTCTGGACGATCTGGGAACGGAGATGACCACCAGCTTCGTTCAGAGCGCCCTCTATCAGCTCCTCAACGGCCGCCTGCTGGCGGGGAAAAGTACCGTCATCAGCACCAATCTGGACCCGGAGGAGTTGGGCCGCCGCTATGGAGCGCCGCTGCTGTCCCGTCTGGAGGGGGAGTACCAGCTGCTGCCCTTTGTGGGGACGGATATCCGCCGCCTGAAGCGTGAGCAGGGATAAGCTTTGGATCTGCCGTCGTGCATGAGAATAGGACAGACTGCAAAGGGCAGGCATCACATGATGCCTGCCCTTTGGCTATGGTGAGGGATGTTTTTCATTTTTCCGGCGCACGGTTCCCAGCAGCTTTTTCTTTTTATGCCTCCGGCGGGTGCCTTTCTTTCCATAGCGAAAGAAAGATCCACCGTCGCCTCAGCCGGTTTCCAGCCGTTTGCACGGCGTGAAAACCGGGACACTTCCTCGAAACCGCCTTGCTGCATCCGCCACCGGCGGCGCTTCGGCGGTTTTGCATACTTTTTGTCGCTGTTGACAAAAAGTATGCCGCCGGAGACAAAAAAGCTACCGGCAAAAGTCACTCACCAGAGAAAAAACAAGCCTTCACAGCGATCTGCTGCCGAAAAATCTCATCTAAGTGAAAAAGTTGATTTCCCGACACGTTGCGGGGGATTTTTCATCCCTCTCCGGCTAAAATGGAGGGCAAAAGGAGGGAACCGCCATGATGCATCCCCGCAAAGGCGAATTTTTTTCCAGCCGTGTCCGCTATATTTCCCTGAACCAGATCCGCCCCAATCCCCAGCAGCCCCGCCGCAGCTTCGACGAGGATTCCCTGTCGGAGCTGGCGGAAAGCATCCGCCGCTACGGCATCCTCCAGCCCCTGACGGTGCGCCGTCAGGGGACAGGCTATGAGCTGGTGGCCGGAGAACGACGCCTGCGGGCCGCCGCCATGGCGGGACTGCGGGAGGTGCCGTGTCTGGTGGCGCAGGTAGGGGAGGAGGACTCGGCGCTGCTGGCGCTGATGGAGAACCTCCAGCGCCGGGATCTGGATTGCTGGGAGGAGGCGGAGGCCCTGTCCCGGCTCATCGCCCGCTATGGGCTCAGTCAGGAGGAGACCGCCCGCCGTCTGGGCCGCTCCCAGCCGGCGGTGGCCAACAAGCTGCGGCTGCTGCGGCTGCCGGACTCCGTGCGGCAGTTTTTGCAGGAAAACGGCTTGACGGAGCGCCATGCACGGGCGCTGCTGCGGCTGGGGACGGAGGAGCAGCAGCTGGCGGCGGCGCAGGTATTCTGCCGGCGCAGGATGAATGTGGCCGCCGCCGAGGCCTACATAGAGGATCTGCTGCACCGCCAGCAGGTGACGCCTCCCAAGGGCCGTACTACCTACATCATCAAGGATGTCCGGCTGTTCCTCAACAGCGTGGATCGGGGCCTGCACCTGATGCGTCAGGCGGGAGTCAACGCCGACTGGGGCCGTCAGGATACCGACGAGGAGATCCTTCTGACCATCCGTATTCCCAAGCGGGTGCGGACATAATGCGACGAAGTGTATAAAAAACGGCGTCTGTAATGAAATTGTAACCTATTTTGCCCCTTTCCGTAGTATACTGCATGATAGCGCAGTGTGCGCTGCACTGTATAGTAAAGGAGGGGCTGTATGGAAGCACAGAAGCCCTTGGAGCAGGAAACGCCGGAGACCACCCCACAGGAGGTCCCCACGGCTACCATCCCGCAGCCGGAGAGTACCCCGGCAGCGAACATGGAGACGGACCCCATCCCGGAGGAGATGGACGCATCACCGGAGTCCCCGGCCAAAAAAACCGCCGGGAAGCTGGCGGCCCTCATCGGCGGCGGCATCGTGGCGGTGCTGGGCATATTCTATCTGGTTTTGTGCATCGTCTCCGCCAGCCACGGCACCATCCTCGGCCGCACCGACGTGATGGGCGTGGATATGAGCGGATTGACCGTCCCGCAGGCGCAGGAGCGCTGGCAGCAGAAGGGACAGGCCGTATGTCAGGCGACTCAGCTGCCCCTGACGTTGGACGGTGAGACGGCGGGACAGGTGTCCCTGTGGGAGCTGGGGGTCTCCGTGACCCCGGAGACGGCGGCCCAGCTGGCCTATGACGCCGGACACAGCGGTCATTTTCTGGAAAACGGCTGGAGCCTTCTCCGCAGCTGGTTCCGGGAGACGTCCCTGACCCCGCCGTGGACGGCGGATGACGCCGCCTTGCAGGAAAAAGCGGCGGAGCTGGCAGAGCAGCTGGATATGGCGGCTGTTGACGGCGCCTGTCGGCTGGAGCAGGGAAAAGAGGACGGTTTTTTGGTGACGGTGCCAAAGAACGGCCGCAAGATAGACCCTCGGCAGCTGGCGGATGCCCTGCGGGCGGCGCTGGCCGCCGGGACGTTGGAGCCGGTGGCCTGCGCCTATGAGGTGGTGGAGGCCAAGCCCGTGGACTTCGATGCCTTTGCCGAGACCTACGCCACGGCGAAAAACGCCTCCTATAACGCCGCCGCCGATCAGGTGGAGGAGGGGACGGTGCAGGTGACCTTTGATGCCGACGCCGCCCAAAAGCTGGTGGCTCAGGCTCAGCCGGGACAGGAAATCACCGTTCCCGCCCAGATCCAGCAGCCCAAGGTCAGCAAGGCGGCGCTGGAGAAGGTGCTGTTCCGGGATGTGCTGGCCAGCTGCACCACCTACGTCAGCGGCGCATGGGGCCGCATCCAGAACGTCCGCAAGGCGGCCCAGAACATCTCCGGCACGGTGCTCAACTGCGGCGACCAGTTCAGCTATAACGACGCCATAGGTCCTACCACGGCGGACTACGGCTTCTACGCCGCTCCCGGCTACGTGGGGGGCAAGACGGTGGATGTCTACGGCGGCGGTGTGTGCCAGGTGTCCTCGACCCTGTACTACGCCACCCTGAAGGCCAACCTGGAGATCGTCATGCGCTACTGCCACCAGTACGCCCCCGGCTACATCAAGTGGGGGTGCGACGCCACGGTATACGACGGCTTCCCGGATTTTATCTTCGCCAACAACACCGACTACCCCATCAAGATCGTCACCTATTGGAACAACAAAAACGTGACGGTGGAGATTTTAGGCACCAAGGTGGATGACAGCTATGTGGAGATGGTCAGCGAGACGGTGGACGTCATCCCGTGGGAAACCGTCTATGAGGAGACGGATGAGCTGGCGCCGGGGGAGAAGCAGGAGATCCAGACCCCCTATACCGGCTATGTGGTGCAGACGTGGCGCAATGTCTATGCCGGGGACGGGAGCCTCCTCTCCAGCACCTTCGAGGCCACCAGCAACTACGAGAGCCGGGATCAGATCATCCGCATCGGCAAGGCAAAGCCCTGAGAGCCATACATACTGCC
>ULZU01007802.1_pt1 | contig 11761 bp, 7 predicted proteins | sample 1963491 | NCBI WGS metagenome assembly ULZU01 (sample SAMEA4835900, study PRJEB28245) | human gut metagenome | biome: gut microbiome; material: fecal sample | place: Denmark | collected 2008 | reverse complement strand
ATTCTTATGGGAGATACAAGACAAAAAGGACATATGATTCCGATGAGTTTTGAAGTTATGAAAATATTTCAGGATGCAGGTTTTACTTTAAAAGAACTCATAATCAAAGAACAGCATAATTGCAGAGCAACGGGCTATTGGAAAACAAACAGTGTAAAATATAACTTTTTACTCATTGCACACGAATATCTTTTTGTATTTCATAAAATTTGATTTAATAAAAAGTCAGCGAGGACCATTTAAAAGACAATAACCTTAAGGTTAAATTATAATTTACGGTTTTGCAGAGCGGTATCGGTGTAAATATCGCCCTGCTTTTGTTTTTGCTTTTTTAAGTGACGGGTGAATGATTTGGCAAAGTAACAATTGGGTGACAAGGCTGTCTTCTTTTATTGTAAAAATTTGTCTTAAACAGTGCATTAAAAACCTAAATTTTAATATCTTTTTCCGTAATGTAAAAATTATGGAATTTTTGCGGATATTTTGTAGGAATTAGCAAATTTATCTTACCTTTTTTACTTGATTTATTTTGGTTTTTGTATTACTATAATAGATGTATGATTTTTTTAAAAAGAAAAGGGGATCTCTATGAAAAAAGTTATTTCATTGGCGCTTGCGGCCGTAATTTGTTCGGCTTCAATGCTCCTTGCCGCTTGTGGTGGCAGCACAACAAAGAAAATTGCAACCGTTGATGACCTTGAGGGCGCAAAAATCGGCGTTCAGCTCGGCACAACAGGCGACATTTATGCAAGTGATTACGAGGAAAAGGGTTCAACGGTAGAACGCTTTAACAAGGGTGCAGACGCTGTTTTGGCTCTTACACAGGGTAAGATTGACTGCGTTATCATCGACAGCGAGCCTGCAAAGGCATTTGTTGCAGCTAACAAGGGTCTTAAAATTCTTGACGAGCCATTCGCTGAGGAAGATTATGCAATCTGTGTAGCTAAAGACAACACAGATCTTCTTGGTAAAATCAATACAGCTCTTGCAGAGCTTAAGAAAGACGGCACAACAGAATCAATCGCAAACAACTTTATCGGTGATGACACAAAGGGCAAAACTCCTTATGTAACTCCTGAGGGAACAGAGTATCCTAACGGCGAGCTCCATATGGCAACAAACGCATTCTTTGAGCCTTATGAGTATTATGACGGTGACACAGTAGTTGGTATTGACGCATCTATGGCACAGGCTATCTGCGATAAGCTCGGCTACAAGCTCGTTATTGACGATATGGACTTTGACGCTATTGTAACAGCTGTTCAGACAGGCAAGGCTGACTTTGGTATGGCAGGTATGACAGTAACTGAGGAAAGACAGCAGGCTGTAAGTTTCTCAGACAGCTACACAACAGCTACTCAGGTAATTATAGTTAAAGAATAATTAAAGATTTTTCCGGAAAGGCAGCATAAAAGCTGCTTTTCTGATATATAAAGGAATTTAACATATGGATAAGTTTTTTCAAGAAATAGCTGCGAGCTTTCAGAGAACTTTTATTAATGACGACCGTTGGATGCAGTTTTTAAGAGGTCTTGGAGTAACGATTGAAATCACAGTCGTTGCTGCCATTATAGGTATTATCCTCGGTTTTTTAATCGCTATGGTTCGTTCGACTTACGACAAGAACCTTGTCGGTAAAAAATGCAGAAAGCCGAGTGATTATTTACTCAAGTTTTTAAATGTTCTCTGCAATATCTATATTACTGTAATCAGAGGTACTCCTGTTGTAATTCAGCTTATGATTATGTATTACATCATATTTTCATCGTCAAGAAACGGAATTATCGCAGCGGTACTCGCATTCGGTATCAATTCAGGCGCATATGTAGCCGAAATTGTGCGTTCGGGTATTATGTCAATCGACAAAGGTCAGTTTGAGGCAAGCCGTTCGCTCGGATTTAATTACAGCAGCACAATGCTCCATGTAATTCTTCCGCAGGCTTTCAAAAATGTTTTGCCTGCACTCGGCAACGAGTTTATTGTGCTTGTAAAGGAAACTTCGGTTGCCGGTTATGTTGCACTCCAGGATCTTACTTATGTGGGCAATCTTATTCGTTCAAGAACTTACGAGGCATTTTTCCCGCTTATTTCGGTTGCGGTAATATACCTTGTTATAGTATTGATTCTGACATACTTCCTCAAAAAACTTGAAAGGAGGTTGCGCAGCAGTGACCACTAACAATGATATTTTAATTAAGGTCGAGGGACTGAAAAAGTATTTTGGCAATAACGAAGTGCTCAAGGGCATTAATGCCGAAATTCACAAGGGCGATGTAATGGTGGTTATCGGTGCGTCGGGTTCGGGTAAATCAACTTTTTTGCGTTGCCTTAACCTGCTTGAAGAGCCGACAGACGGAAAAATCATTTTTGACGGCATTGATATTAACGACAGAAATGTAGATATAAACCTCCACCGCAGAAAAATGGGTATGGTGTTTCAGCAGTTTAACCTTTTCCCTCATATGACAGTGCTTAAGAATATGATTCTCGGCCCTGTAAAACTTCTTAAAAAGAGTAAGGAAGAGGCTACCAAAGAGGCAATGGAGCTGCTTGAAAGAGTAGGGCTTGCAGACAGAGCAAATGACTATCCGTCACAGCTTTCGGGCGGTCAAAAACAGCGTGTGGCAATTGTCCGTGCGCTTTGTATGAATCCGGAGGTAATGCTTTTTGACGAGCCTACTTCCGCACTTGACCCCGAAATGGTAGGCGAAGTTCTTGAAGTAATGAAAAGGCTTGCAAAAGACGGAATGACAATGGTGGTTGTAACTCACGAAATGGGTTTTGCCCGTGAAGTAGGTACAAATGTTGTATTCGTTGATAAGGGCGTAATCGTAGAGCAAGCGCCGCCGCAGGAATTCTTTACAAATCCGAAGAATGACAGATTAAAGGAATTTTTGTCAAAGGTTTTTTAATTAAATAAACAATATGACAGTCTGATAAACAAAGAGTTTGTCAGACTGTTTTTTGTGCGATTTTTAACGGTTGCTAAACAATTATAAAAGTTTAAGGCTTGACCTGAATTTTTAAATTATTTTGCTTAACCCGACTGCTATACCATAATTTCCTCCAATTCTTAATAAAGAACCGTTTATAAAATATTTTCGAGATTTACTTACATTTACAATTTTTAAAAATTAAAATAATTTGCAAGCAATTGCTTGCATTTGCCGTCATAAGTGAATATAATATAGTTAAAGGAGCGTGATTTATATGGCAAATACTTCAGCAGTTTATGCCCGTATTGATACAGGCTTGAAAGAAAATGCGGAAAATATACTTGCACAGCTTGGTATTACTCCGTCAAGTGCAATTCAGATGCTTTACAGTCAGATTGTACTTACAAGAAGTCTACCCTTAAATCTTCAACTTCCTGTGGTTAAACCGACTGCTATCGGTTGAATGACTCAATCTGAATTAAATGCCGAATTAATAAAGGGTGAAGAATCTATAAAAGCAGGAAAAACCTATACGGCAGATGAGGTGGACGCTGAACTTGCAAAGGAATTCGGTATATGAATAAGTTATATTCGGTTGTGTACTCTCCGAAAGCAAAGGACGATTTAAAAGAAATTTATACTTATATTGCTTTTACTTTGTCAGTTCCGACAACTGCCGAAAAGCAGATAAATCGAATCAGAAAAGCAATTCGTTCACTTGATTTTATGCCGTTAAGAAATCCTGCCGTTGATTGGGAGCCTTGGAAGAGTAAAGGAATGCGCAAAGTTACAGTTGAAAATTCATTGCTTTTTAAACGGTAGACACCCGCAGTTTGACCGTTACGGTTATCCGTATTTTTTACGGAGGGCAGGACATTGCAAATATTGCAGCGGATTTTGAGAACTTATAAATTGCGATTATCAACTGTTGATAAAATCTCAACACCTTTTTACCTCAAAATCGGTATTGATATTTCTTTACACGCTGTCGGGTGTTGCATTTTGCGGCAAAAATAATCTCCACAGGATTTATTTTCCTGTGGAGAATTTTATTTGCCTAAAAATCAAAATTTCTGAAAAATTTTTGCTTTTTTAGAAAAAAGCCCTTGACAACCTCCCTTTGGTAGCGTAAAATAGTACAATGTACCATAATGGGGTTATGTACCGACAAAGTCGGACAAATCGTCAAAAAAATTTATCTTACAGGGGGATATTATCACAAAATCTCCAAAGTGTCAAGAGGTTTTTTTGACAGGGGCATTGCCCTCAAATTTATTAAGGAGTGATACGCCTATGGTTAATGTCAAACCCGTTAAGCTCGGCAATCGTGAACGAATGAGCTTTGGCAAAATCAATGAAGTTATTGATATGCCTAACCTTATTGATGTCCAGAAGCAGTCTTATCAGTGGTTCCTTGACGAAGGTCTTAAAGAAGTATTTAAGGATGTGTCGGGAATTACCGATTATCAAAATAATCTTGTGCTTGATTTTATTGATTACTCTATTGATGTTGATCACCCAAATTACAGCATTGTAGAATGTAAGTCAAGAGATGCTACATTCTCTGCCGCTTTGCGTGTTACAGCAAGACTTTTAAACAGAGCTACAGGTGAGATTAAAGAGAGCAATGTGTTTATGGGCGATTTCCCGCTTATGACACCGAGCGGCACATTCATCATCAACGGTGCAGAGCGTGTTATTGTATCTCAGCTTGTAAGAAGCCCGGGCGTTTATTATAAGATGGACCACGATAAAACAGGTAAAGAGCTTTACAGCGCTACCGTTATTCCTAACCGTGGTGCATGGCTTGAGTACGAAACAGACATCAACGATGTTTTCTATGTTCGTATCGATAAAAACCGTAAGCTTCCTGTTACAGCGTTCATCAGATCTTTAGGTCTTGGCACAGACGCTGAAATTCTCGACTTCTTCGGCGACGACGAGAGAATGAGAGCTACTATTGAAAAAGACCAGACAAGCAGTGTTGAAGAAGGTCTTATCGAAGTTTACAGAAAGCTCCGTCCGTCAGAGCCTCCTACAGTAGACAGCTCTCAACAGCATATCCATAATCTTTTCTTTGACCCCGGCAGATATGATATGTCAAGAGTAGGCAGATACAAGTACAACAAAAAACTCGGCATTGCCGACAGACTTGAAGGCCAGGTTATTGCAGAGCCTATCTCTAACCCACGCACAGGCGAGGTTATGGCTTTCAGAGATGAGAAAATTACTAAAGAAAAGGCTTTAGAAATCGAAAATGCCGGCGTTCAGATTGCTTATGTAAAAGCACAGGACGAAAAAATCGTTAAAGTTATTTCTAACGGTATGGTTGACATCAAGGCTTATGTTGACTTTGATGCAGAGGCTGAATGCGGAATCCGTGAGAATGTTCGTTTTGATGTTCTTTGCGAAATTCTTGACGCAGCACAGAACGAGGAAGAGCTTAAGGAAATGCTTACAGACAGAGCAGACGAGCTTACTCCTAACCATATCACAAAAGATGATATTTTTGCTACAATCAACTACCTTAACTGCGTGGCTCACGGTGTCGGCAGAACAGACGATATCGACCACCTCGGCAACAGAAGAATCCGTTGCGTAGGCGAGCTTTTACAGAACCAGGTAAGAATCGGTTTTTCAAGACTTGACAGAGTTGTAAGAGAAAGAATGGCTACACAGTCACAGGATATGGACTCGCTTTCTCCTAACTCACTTATCAATATTCGTCCGGTAACTGCCGCAATCAGAGAGTTCTTCGGTTCTTCTCCGCTTTCACAGTTCATGGACCAGACAAACCCACTCGCAGAGCTTACTCACAAGCGTCGTTTGTCAGCGCTCGGCCCGGGCGGTCTTTCAAGAGATCGTGCAGGCTTTGAAGTTCGAGATGTACACTACACCCACTACGGCAGAATGTGTCCTATCGAAACTCCTGAAGGACCTAACATCGGTCTTATTTCATACCTTACATCATTTGCAAGAATCAACAAGTACGGCTTTATCGAATCACCGTACCGTAAGATTAATAAAGAAACAGGCATTGTTACAAACGAAGTTGTTTATATGACAGCCGATGTTGAAGACAACTACACCGTAGCACAGGCAAATGAGCCGCTTGACGAGAACGGCAGATTTGTTCATACCAGAGTTGTCGGCAGAAGAAGAGATGAATTCGTAGATCTTCCTGCAGACGAGTTTGACTTTATGGACGTATCGCCTAAGCAGGTACTTTCGGTTGCTACAGCTATGATTCCGTTCCTCGAAAACGATGACGCAAACCGTGCTCTTATGGGTGCGAACATGCAGCGTCAGGCAGTGCCGCTCCTCAGAACAGAAGCACCTATCGTAGGTACAGGTATGGAGTACAAGGCAGGTACAGACTCAGGCGTATGTATTCTTGCGGAAGAGGACGGCGTTGTATTAAGCGTTGACGCCCGCAACATTCGTGTACAGTACGATTCGGGCAGAATTCAGGACTTTGAGGTTATCAAGTTCTTGCGTTCTAACCAGGGTACATGTATCAACCAGCGTCCTATTGTTGAAAGAGGACAGAGAGTTAAGAAGGGAGAAGTTCTCGCTGACGGCCCTGCAACAGACCATGGTGAAGTTGCTATCGGTAAGAACGCACTTATCGGCTTTATGACCTGGGAAGGTTATAACTACGAGGATGCGGTTCTCCTTAACGAAAAAATCGTAAGAGATGATGTTTATACATCTATTCATATTGAGGAATACGATACAGAGGCAAGAGATACAAAGCTTGGCCCCGAAGAAATCACAAGAGATATTCCTAATGTCGGCGAAGATATGCTCAAGTACCTTAATGAAGACGGTATTATTCAGGTAGGTGCAGAGGTTCACGCAGGCGATATTCTTGTAGGTAAGGTTACACCAAAGGGTGAAACCGAGCTTACTGCCGAAGAAAGACTTTTGAGAGCTATCTTTGGCGAAAAGGCAAGAGAAGTAAGAGATACTTCACTCAGAGTACCTCACGGTGAGAGCGGTACAGTTGTAGATGTTAAGGTATTTACAAGAGCCGACAGCCGTAACGAACTCCAGCCGGGTGTAAATAAGGTTGTCAGAGTTTATCTTGCATTAAAGCGTAAAATCAGCGTTGGCGACAAGATGGCGGGTCGTCACGGTAATAAGGGTGTCGTTTCAAGAATTCTTCCTGTTGAGGATATGCCATTCCTTCCTGACGGCACACCGCTTGACATCGTACTTAACCCGTTGGGCGTACCTTCTCGTATGAACATCGGTCAGGTGCTCGAGGTTCACCTCGGCTATGCGGCTAAGGCACTTGGCTGGAAGATTATGACACCTGTATTTGACGGCGCTCACGAAGGCGATATTTTCCAGGCACTTAAAGATGCAGGTTACAGCGAGGACGGTAAGACATGGCTTATCGACGGCAGAACAGGCGAGCGTTTTGACAACCCTGTAACCGTCGGTTATATGTATTACCTTAAGCTCCATCACCTTGTTGACGAGAAGATTCACGCAAGAAGTACAGGTCCTTACTCACTCGTTACACAGCAGCCTCTCGGCGGTAAAGCACAGTTCGGCGGTCAGCGTTTCGGTGAGATGGAAGTTTGGGCACTTGAGGCTTACGGTGCGGCCTATACACTTCAGGAAATTCTTACCGTTAAGTCTGACGATGTTATCGGCAGAGTTAAGACTTATGAGGCAATCGTTAAGGGTCAGAACATTCCTGCACCGGGTATCCCTGAATCATTTAGAGTTCTTATTAAAGAATTGCAGTCACTTGCTCTTGATGTCCGTGTTCTTGACGCACAGGGCGAGGAAATTGACATTAAGCAGAAGTTTGATGAGGACGAAGACATTACAGATGCAGCTACAACCGAGTTCAACGAGGAGAGCGTAATGACCGAGTCAATGGACGGTTACAACCTCGATGAAGAAGGCGAAGAGGGCAATATGTTTGACGATTCGGGTCTTGCAGCAGATGACGATGACAGCGACTACTTCGACTTTGACGACTTAAACAAGAATGATATGTAAGGAGGAAGTATAAAAATGATAGATAATAACGCATTTGATTCAATTAAAATCGGACTTGCTTCCCCTGAGCAAATTAGAGCCTGGTCTTACGGCGAGGTTAAAAAGCCCGAAACAATCAACTACCGTACATTAAAACCTGAGCGTGACGGCTTGTTCTGCGAGCGTATTTTCGGACCTACAAAGGACTGGGAGTGCCACTGCGGTAAATACAAGAGAATCCGTTTTAAGGGTAAAATTTGTGACCGTTGCGGTGTTGAGGTTACAAGAGCAAAAGTAAGAAGAGAGAGAATGGGTCACATTGAGCTTGCCGCTCCTGTTTCTCATATCTGGTACTTCAAGGGTATTCCTTCAAGAATTTCTCTTATGCTCGATATTTCTCCGAGAACACTTGAAAATGTTCTTTATTTCTCAAGATATATTGTTACAGATCCCGGCAACTGCCGTGATCTTGAAAAAAATCAGTGCCTGAGCGAAAAAGAGTACGCTGAAATGCGTGAAAAGTATGACAACGACTTTGAGGCAGGTATGGGTGCAGAGTCTATTAAGAAGTTACTCAAGGAAATTGACCTTGAGCAGCTCTCTGCACAGCTTAAAGAAGAGCTTGAAACAGCATCGGGTCAGAAGAGAGTTCGTATTCTCAAGCGCCTTGATGTTGTTGAGAGTTTCCGCCTTTCGGGCAACCGCCCCGAATGGATGATTATGGATGTTATTCCTGTAATTCCGCCTGATATCCGCCCTATGGTTCAGCTTGACGGCGGCAGATTTGCTACATCTGACCTTAACGACCTTTACAGAAGAGTTATTAACAGAAACAACCGTCTTAAAAAGCTCCTTGAGCTTAACGCTCCTGAAATCATCATCAGAAACGAGAAGAGAATGCTGCAGGAATCTGTAGACGCTCTCATTGACAACGGCAGAAGAGGCAGACCTGTTACAGGCCCTAACAACCGTCCGCTCAAGTCACTTTCCGATATGCTTAAAGGTAAGCAGGGTCGTTTCCGTCAGAACCTTCTCGGTAAGCGTGTTGACTATTCGGGTCGTTCGGTTATCGTTGTAGGCCCTGAACTTAAGATGTACCAGTGCGGTCTTCCTAAGGAAATGGCTATCGAGCTTTTCAAACCGTTTGTTATGAAACGCCTTGTAGAAACTAAGGCTGTTATCAATATTAAGGCTGCAAGAAAAGCAGTTGAGCGTGCAAAGGACGAGGTTTGGGATGCACTTGAAGTTGTAATCAAGGGTCACCCTGTTCTTCTCAACCGTGCGCCTACACTTCACAGACTCGGTATTCAGGCATTTGAGCCTGTACTTGTTGAGGGCAGAGCACTTAAGCTTCACCCGCTTGCTTGTACAGCGTACAACGCCGACTTTGACGGTGACCAGATGGCTGTCCATGTACCGCTTTCCGCAGAGGCACAGGCAGAGGCAAGATTCCTTATGCTTGCAGCCGGCAACCTCCTTAAACCGTCAGACGGTCAGCCTGTAACAGTTCCTACACAGGATATGATCCTCGGTTCGTACTACCTTACACTTGATAAGGACGGCGAGCGTGGCGAGGGCAAGGTGTTCCGTGATGTTGATGAAGCTATGATGGCTTATCAGACCGGTGTTATCCAGCTTCACTCAAAGATTAAGGTAAGATACGAAAAGGTAATTGACGGCGTTAAGTATTCCGACCTTGTTGATACAACAATCGGTAAGATTATCTTTAACAACCCGATTCCGCAGAACCTTGGTTTTGTTGACAGAAGCAAGCCTGAAAACCGCTTTAAACTTGAGGTTGACTTCCTTGTAGGTAAGTCTAAACTTAAGAAGATTATTGATAAATGTATTAAGATAAACGGCACAGAGATTACAAGCCATGTTCTTGACCACATCAAGGCACAGGGCTATAAATACTCAACAAGAGGCGCTATTACTGTTGCCGTATGTGACGCCGTTATTCCTCCTGCCAAGAAAGAAATCATCAAAAAGGCAGAGGCTGATGTCGATGCAGTTCGTGAGGACTATATGATGGGTCTTCGTTCCGATGAGGAGCGTTACGAGGAAGTTCTTAAGATTTGGGAGAAGGCTACAAACGATGTAACCGATGCCCTCCAGAAGAACCTTGACCGCTACAACCCAATCTTCATGATGGCTGACTCAGGTGCCCGTGGTAGTATGAGCCAGATTCGTCAGCTTGCAGGTATGCGTGGTCTTATTGCCAATACATCAGGTAAAACAATCGAAATTCCTATCAAGGCTAACTATCGTGAAGGCCTTAACATTATGGAATACTTTATTTCATCTCGAGGCGCTCGTAAAGGTCTTACAGATACAGCGCTCAGAACAGCCGACTCAGGTTACCTTACCCGTCGTCTTGTTGATGTATCACAGGAAGTTATCATTCGTGAGGACGACTGCGGTACAACAGACGGTCTTGAGATTTTCGACATCAAGGCAGGCGAAAACAATGTTATCGAGGGACTTCACGAAAGACTTATCGGCAGATACCTCGTTGACGATTTCTGCGATTCAAACGGCAACACCCTTGTTTCTAAGGATGTAATGATGGGCGACAAAGAGGCTGACATTATCGTAAACAGCGGCGTTGAAAGAATTAAGATTCGTTCCGTACTTTCTTGTCGTGCTAAGCACGGTGCTTGTAAGAAGTGCTACGGTTCTAACCTTGCAAACCGCCAGCCTGTAACAGTCGGTGAGGCAGTAGGTATTATCGCCGCACAGTCAATCGGTGAGCCGGGTACACAGCTTACAATGAGAACATTCCATACCGGCGGTGTTGCATCGGCAGAAGATATCACACAGGGTCTTCCAAGAGTTGAAGAGTTGTTCGAGGCCCGTAAACCAAAGAGCCTTGCAATCATCAGTGAAATTGACGGTGAAGTTAGATTTGAAGAAATCAAAAATGCTCGTCACGCTATTGTATTCAACCACGAAACAGGCGATGAAAGACAGTACCTTATTCCTTTCGGCTTTAGAGTTAAGGTTCAGGAAGGTCAGATTATCAAGAAAGGTGACAAAATCACCGACGGTGCTGTTAATCCGCACGATATTCTTGCAATTCTCGGTTCAGACGCAGTAATGAACTACCTTATTTCAGAGGTACAGAGTACCTACCGTTTACAGGGTGTTGAAATCAACGATAAGCACATTGAGGTTATCGTTCGTCAGATGATGAGAAAGGTAAGAGTTGAGGACGCAGGCGATACTAAGTTTATGTCCGGTCAGACCTACGATAAGAACGATGTTCTCTTTGAGAACGAGCAGATTAAAAAGCGTATTGCTAACGGTGAAGAAAACCTCAGAGAGGCAACATTCACACAGTTGCTCCTCGGTATTACAAAGGCAGCACTCGCAACAGACAGCTTCCTTTCTGCCGCATCATTCCAGGAAACAACAAGAGTTCTTACAGATGCAGCTATTAAGGGTAAGATTGATCCGCTTATCGGTCTTAAGGAAAATGTTATTATCGGTAAGGTTATTCCTGCAGGTACAGGTATGCCGAGATATGCAGGCGTAAAGCTCGAAGAGCCGAAGTCAGAGGTTGAAGATGCAGATGAAAATGCTGTTGAATCAACCGAAACTGCAGATATTTCCGAATAATTTTAACTAACATTTTGGTTTAAAAAAATTAAATGCCCGACAATGCATTCAGTCATTGTCGGGCATTTGTGCGTGTGCTTGTTGTTATTAACAATTTGTTATAAATGTGTTAAAAGATTGTCGGTTAGGCTTTAGAGAGTGTTTTGACAAATAATTATAAAAGTTTGGTCGAACTTTTTAAAGGTCGTGGGTGTGGGCAAAGCCCA
>ULZU01019297.1_pt1 | contig 12064 bp, 8 predicted proteins | sample 1963491 | NCBI WGS metagenome assembly ULZU01 (sample SAMEA4835900, study PRJEB28245) | human gut metagenome | biome: gut microbiome; material: fecal sample | place: Denmark | collected 2008 | reverse complement strand
GGTGTCAACAAGATCCAGGCTGGTAATCTGGATGTCCGGCTGATGTACAGCACCGATATGAAGACGTGGAAGGAAGCCACTGACGCCACCCAGCTGTTCGATGACCATGCTCTGTGGGAGCCGGGTCACACCGAGGTGGTGTACATGAAGCTCGTCAACAACGGCAATCTGGCCCTGAAGTATGAGACGGAGTTTTCCCACAACTATAGCGTGTCCAAGGGCAAGAGCGTGCTGGGCAACTACTACTATGTGGGCGACTATCTGAAGATCGGCACAGCCACAGTCGATTCCGCCTTTGCCACCCGTGAAGAGGCTCAGGCTGCCGTGTCCGGCAATGAGCAGGCCTTGAAGAAGGGCGCTCAGCTGACCAATGGCTGGATCAGCTTGGGTGCCGGTGAGTCCACAGACCCCTTTGCCGTGGTCATCTATATGCCTACCTCTGTGGGCAACGAGGCCAACGCAAAGAGCAAGACTTGGACCTCTAAGATCACCGGTATCGGTCTGGAAGTGCAGGCCACTCAGGACACTGTGGAGTCCGACAGCTTCGGCAGCACCTATGACGAGAACGCCGCCACCACCCTCAACCGTGTGGAGTATACCAGCGGTACCCATGAGGTCACCGGCAACATTCAGACTTCCGGTGAGTGGGGTGCCATCCACGTGAAGGGCGGTACCACCACCGTCAACGCCACCACCGTGTACGCTGTGGAGACCGGGCGCTACGCAATGGCGGTATGGGCTGAGAATAATGGTACCGTTGTCATCAACGGCGGCGAATTTGCCCAGCAGATCACCGGCGATTCCAATCAGTATGACCTGATCTACGCCGACGACAACGCACAGATCGTCATTAACGGCGGTACCTTCAAGTGCGCCACCCCCCAGTGGACGCTGAACTGCAAGGACGGCTCCGCCGCTCACATCACCGTCAACGGCGGTACCTTCTATAAGTACAATCCCGCTGAATCCACCTCCGGCGCCGGCGAGGTCGTTCTGGGCGAGGGCTGCACGGTCGTGCAGAACGGCGATTGGTACACCGTAGTCAAGAACTAAACGCTGATACTTTCGTATAAAAGGGGATGCTCTGAGGGATGCTCTTCCAGGGGGGAGCATCCCCTTTTTTCGACCTTCCGGGCGACATGGAAAGAGGATATCTGCAAAATATTTCGCCTCAAGAAACTTACTTTCCGTAAAGTTTCCTGCAAGTTTGTGAAAACTGTATAAAATGCGGGGCTGCGGGGCAGTAAATTCGACATACCCCCCATTGACTTTTGCATATAAAACCGGTAAACTATGCAACATCAAGCGGCCCGCCCGTGTGGGCCAGCCTTTGGAAAGGAGACAGACGTCATGAAGTACACTTCCGCCTGTAACCGTACTCATGCTGCCGATGCGTGCTGCGCACCGGCCACTCAGTCTGCCTTCTGCACCGCTTCTGATCTGTTTGCTCTGGACACTGCCATTCTGGCGGTGTCCATTTTGCTGTCCGTTCTGCTGGGGGTACTGGTGGCTCTGGCGATCCTGCTGGTTCTGATCGTACTGGTACGAATTATCCCGCATCCCGCAGTAAGGCGCAGCGTCGAGTGGTTTCCGGCAGAATAGTCCGGGACAGAAACTTGGCTGACGGCTTTGCTGCAAGAGCAAGGCCGTTTTTCTTTTGTATTTTTAAGCCCACCGGCTGAAAATAAAACCTACAAGAATCGAGGAAAGAAACATGAAAAAGGGAATGAAACTTGTATGTATGGTATTGACGCTGGCCATGCTGCTGGGCCTGCTGGCCGGATGCGGCGGCAAGGGCGGCGATGACAGCAACGGCGGAAGCGACCAGACTCTGCTGCTGGGTCTCATCGGCCCCATGACCGGTGACTATGCCCACTATGGTACCTCCACCCGTGACGGCGCTCAGGTGGCTGTGGAGGAGATCAATGCCGCCGGCGGCGTCAACGGCTGGCAGTTCAAGCTGCAGACCGAGGACTCCCAGGGCGATCCCGACTCCGCCGTCTCTGCCTTTGGTAAGCTGATGGACGACAAGATGAACGTCTCTCTGGGCTGCGTGCTGTCCGGTGAGGCCCAGTCCGTCATCACCGCCGCCAAGAACGACGACGTACTCGTCGTCACCTGTACCTCCTCTGCCGAGAAGTGCATTCAGGGCAACGACAAGGCCTTCCGTGTCTGCTTCAACGACCCGGCACAGGGTACTGCCTCCGCCAACTACATCGCTGACAACAAGCTGGGCAGCAAGATCGCCGTGTTCTATCAGTCCGATATCGACTACTCCGCCGGTCTGGTGGAGACCTTCACCACTCAGGCGGCCCAGCGGGGTCTGACCATCGTCACCCAGCAGGCCTTCACCGAGGGCACCAAGACGGATTTCTCCACTCAGATCAACGCCATCCGTGATTCCGGCTGCGATTTGGTGTTCCTGCCCATCTATGCCGCTGAGGCCTCCGTGTTCCTGACTCAGGCTCAGGGTAAGCTGGACGGCATCAAGGTCTTTGGCTGCGACGGTCTGGACGGCCTGCAGACCAAGGTCTCCGACATGGCCATGCTGGAGGGCGTCATGATGCTGACCCCCTTTGCCGTGGACGCTCCCGACACCAAGACCCAGACCTTCGTGGACAAGTTCACCAAGCTCCACGGCTCCGCTCCTGACCAGTTCGCCGCCGACGCCTACGACGCCGTGTACGCCGTGAAGGCGGCCATGGAGGCCTGCGGCAAGACCCCTGCTGACGCCGACTTCACCTCCGCCATGGTGGATGCCATGTACAACATCACCGTGGACGGCCTCACCGGCACCATGAAGTGGGACGCCACCCGTGAACCCGACAAGAACGCCAAGGCTATGGTGTTCGCCGCCGACGGCACCACCAGCCTGCTTGGCTAAGTGACCGGGCGCTCTCCGGGGCTTCGGCCCCGGAGAGCACCCAGTCTACCGAACGGCAGAACAGTGCCTGCCGGTGTATCTCCGGCACGGCAGTATTGTGCCGCCCGGCCCGCCCTCCGGACAGGGAGGGATATCCGGAAGAAAGAGAGGAAACTGATTTATGACCCGATTGATCGAGACCCTTATCAGCGGTCTGAGCCTCGGCAGCATCTATGCGCTGATGGCTCTGGGCTATACCATGGTCTACGGCATCGCCAAGATGCTGAACTTCGCCCACGGCGATATCATCATGGTGGGAGCCTATGCCGTTGTTACCTCCGTGCTGACGCTGGGGATGCCGCCGCTGGTGGCTATCCTCATCAGCATCGCCATCTGCGCCCTGCTGGGCATCACCGTTGAATTTCTGGCCTACCGGCCCCTGCGGAAGGCCCCGCCGTTGGCGGTCCTGATCACCGCCATCGGTGTCAGCTATCTGCTGCAGAATCTGGCGCTGCTGATCTACGGCTCGGAGCAGAAGGCCTTCCCGGTGCTGTTCACCATCCCCAGCGTGGAGCTGGGCGGCGTGTACATCGACGGCATTACCATCGCCACCATGGCGGTGACGGCCATTATCATGGTGGGGTTGTCCCTGTTTATCAACCGTACCCGGATGGGCAAGGCCATGCGGGCGGTGTCGGAGGATAAGGAGGCGGCAGAGTTGATGGGCATCAGCGTCAACCGCACCATCACCGTCACCTTTGCCATCGGCTCGGCGCTGGCGGGCGTGGCCGCCATCTTCTACGGAGCGGCCTATACCTACATCCGGCCCACCACCGGCGCCATGCCCGGCATCAAGGCCTTTACCGCAGCCGTGTTTGGCGGCATCGGGTCTATTCCCGGCGCTATGCTGGGCGGTGTGCTGCTGGGCGTTATCGAGCAGCTCTCCAAGACGTATATTTCCACCCTGTGGGCCGACGCCATCGTGTTCGGCGTGCTGGTGGCGGTGCTGGTGGTGAAGCCCACCGGCCTGCTGGGCAAGCGTATCAGTGAGAAGGTGTAAGCTATGGGAAAGAATATGACCTCCGGCGCACGGCGCCTCAGCGGCAACGCCGTGACGCTGCTCATCACCGCCCTGCTCTGCGGCGGCTCCGCTGCCCTCATTTACTCCGGAGCTGTCAGCCGGCAGATCTCCAATATGCTCATCTCCATGGCCTGCTACATCGTCATGGCGGTGTCCCTGAATCTGGTGGTGGGCCTGCTGGGTGAGCTGTCGCTGGGCCATGCGGGCTTCATGTCCGTGGGCCTGTTCACCGGCTGCCTGCTCTCCATTCAGCTGGCGCAGAGCGTCCCCATCGGAGTGCGGATGCCTCTGTCCATGCTGCTGGGCGGCGTGGCGGCGGCGGTGGTGGGCCTGCTGGTGGGCCTGCCTGCCCTGCGGCTCAAGGGCGACTATCTGGCCATCGTGACGCTGGCCTGCGGCGAGATCATCAAGACCATCATCAACAATCTCTCCGTCACCGGCGGCGCCAAGGGGTTGGATACCAGCGCCATCTACGCCGATACCCGGACACTGCTGCCCTTTGCCATCGTGCTGATTTTTCTGGTGGTGCTGGTGATGATGAATCTGAAAAACTCCCGCCATGGCCGGGCCATCATGGCCATCCGGGATAACCGCATCGCCGCCGAGTCCAACGGCGTCAACGTGACGTATTACAAGCTGATGGTGTTCGTGCTGGCGGCTTTCTTCGCCGGAATGGCCGGTGTGCTGTACGGTCATACGCTGGCCAACATCAAGCCCGCCATGTTTGACTATAATATGTCTATCGAAATTCTGGTGATCGTGGTGCTGGGCGGCATGGGCTCCATCCGGGGTTCCATCATCGCCACCATCATCCTGCGGGCTCTGCCGGAGGTACTGCGTCAGGTGGCAGACTACCGGATGCTGGCCTACTCCGTACTGCTGATCGTCATTATGCTGCTGAACTCCTCCCCGCAGTTTGCGGAGTGGAAGGGTCGGTGGTCCCTGAAAGCCCTGCTGAGCCTTGGAAAGACCCGGAAGGAGAAAACGAAAAAGGAGGCGGCGAAGAAATGAAAGAGTTGAAAACTGCCGGTGTGCGGCTGCCGGATTCGCCGCTGGTTCCGTACCCCAGCCGCTCGCTGGTGCCGGAGCGTGATGTCCGCTACACCCCCGTGCTGGAGGCCAGCCGACTGGGCATCGATTTCGGCGGTCTGACCGCCGCGGATGACTTCACTCTCACCATCGGCCGCACGGAGATCGCCGGACTGATCGGCCCCAACGGAGCCGGGAAGACCACGGTCTTTAACCTCCTCACCAGCGTCTATCAGCCCACCCGGGGCAGCATCCTCATCAATGGGATGCCAACGGCGGGCAAGTCCACCCATCAGGTCAGCCGCATGGGCATCGCCCGTACCTTCCAGAATATCCGGCTGTACAACGATATGAGCGTCATCGACAATGTGAAGGTGGGGATGCACAATAGCGTCCGGGAGAACCTGCTGGCCGCCGTGACCCACGGCTTCGGCTACCGCAAGGCGGAGCGTCAGGCGGAGGCCACGGCGCTGGAGATGTTGGACTTCTTCGGCATGGCGGATCTGGCTCATGCACAGGCGGGGAGCCTGCCCTACGGCGCACAGCGCCGTCTGGAGATCGTCCGGGCGCTGGCCTCCGGGCCATTGCTGCTGCTGTTGGACGAGCCGGCGGCGGGCATGAACCCTTCCGAGACGGCGGAGCTGATGGAGAACATCCGCCGCATCCGGGATACCTTCCAGATCGCCATTCTGCTCATCGAGCACGACATGAATCTGGTCATGGGTATCTGCGAGGGCATCTGCGTGCTGAACTACGGCAAGGTCATCGCCAAGGGCAGCCCTGCCGACATCAAAGCCAATCCCACCGTCATCGAGGCGTATCTGGGGAAGAAAGGAGCCAAGGACGATGCTGAAGGTTAAGGATATCAACGTCTACTACGGCAAGATCCATGCACTGAAGAACGTCTCCTTCGAGGTGCGCCCCGGCGAGGTGGTGGCCCTGATCGGCGCCAACGGCGCCGGAAAATCCACCACCCTGAAAACCGTCTCCGGCATGATGCACTCCCGTACCGGCAGCATCGAGTTTCTGGGGGAGGACATCACCCACACCCCCAGCCACAATCTGGTATATAAGGGGCTGGCCCACGTGCCGGAGGGCCGCCGTATCTTCCAGCAGATGACGGTGCTGGAGAACCTGGAGATGGGGGCCTACCTCCACAAAAAGCCCACCCGTGAGGAGCTGAAGGATATCTTCACCCGCTTCCCCCGCCTGCAAGAGCGGCGGGATCAGGTGGCGGGGACGCTCTCCGGCGGCGAGCAGCAGATGCTGGCTATGGGCCGGGCGCTGATCAGCCACCCCAAGCTGCTGATGCTGGACGAGCCCTCCATGGGCCTTGCCCCCATTCTGGTGGGACAGATCTTCGCTATCATCCGGGAGCTGCACCAGTCCGGCACCACCATCCTGCTGGTGGAACAGAACGCCGAAATGGCCTTGCAGGTGGCGGACCGGGCCTATGTGCTGGAATCCGGAAAGATCGCACTCTCCGGCACCGGCCGTGAGCTGGCGGAGTCCGACTCCATCAAGAAGGCATATCTGGGCGGCTGAGCCGCCGCCCCCGCCGTGGGGCGCTGAATTTGCTACTCTTTCCTTCTTCCTTTATTTGCCATCAACGCCGCACCCCGGTTCGGGATGCGGCGTTGATGGCGTTTGAGGGCCTTGGGGAGATGCGGTGAAGGAGAGCGTTTGTGCAAAAAGCCGACCCGGCGGTACGATTCATTCCGAACGTTCCGCCGGAAAAACGGGGCTGGGAGATACCGTGAAAGCGCCGGAGGGAGCTTTTGATACGGCTTCTTGATGCCGACCGCAGGCGGAAGGGGAAAAGCTTCCAAATTTGCGGAGAAAATCCCCGGTAGCCTTGTGAGAGTGAACAAAAAGGCGATTTGTGCTGTTTGCCCTCTGCAAGGCGGGGAAGGTCTATGGTATAATATGTGCAAACAAATGTCCACGAGACAGAAAGGGGCGATGGGTCATGCAGACCAAAGAAATCCAAAAGGTGCTGGTGGCCAACCGTGGCGAAATTGCCATCCGCATTTTCCGTGCCTGCCACGATCTGGGCATCCACACCGTGGCCATCTACTCCAATGAGGACACCTATTCGCTGTTCCGCACCAAGGCGGACGAGGCGTATCTGGTGGGGGAGAAGAAATCCCCGCTGGGGGCGTATCTGGACATCCCCGGCATCATCGGACTGGCCAAGCGCCGGGGCGTCACCGCCATCCATCCCGGCTACGGCTTCCTGTCGGAGAACGCAGACTTTGCCAGAGCCTGCGAGGAAAACGGTATCCTGTTCATCGGCCCCTCTGCCAAGGTGCTGGGGCAGATGGGCGACAAGCTCAGCGCCAAGGAGATCGCTCTGGCCTGTGGTGTTCCCATCATCCCCGGCTGCACGGAGCCTCTGCGGGACGCAGAGGACGCTGTGGAGAAGGCGGTGTCCTTCGGCTTCCCGGTGATTTTGAAGGCGGCGGCTGGCGGCGGCGGTCGTGGGATGCGCCGCTGCGACAGCCCGGAGGAGGTCCGCACCGCCTATGAGCTGGTCCACAGCGAGGCGGAGAAGGCCTTCGGCTGCGGCGATATTTTCATGGAGAAATATCTGGTGGAGCCCAAGCACATCGAGGTGCAGATCCTGGCGGACCAGCACGGCAACGTCTATCATCTGGGCGAGCGGGACTGCTCCCTCCAGCGGCGGTATCAGAAGGTGGTGGAGTTCGCCCCGGCATGGTCCGTCCCGCAGGAGACGGTGGAGGCGCTGCGCCGGGATGCCGTGAAAATCGCCCGCTCGGTGGGGTACGTCAGCGCCGGTACGGTGGAGTTTCTGGTGGATAAGAACGGCGGCTACTACTTCATCGAGATGAACCCCCGCATTCAGGTGGAGCATACGGTGACGGAGATGGTCACCGGCGTGGATATCGTTCGAAGTCAGATCCTCATTGCCGCCGGGTATCCCCTGAGTCACCCGGAGATCGGCCTGAACCGGCAGGAGGACGTCCACGTCGACGGCTACGCCATCCAGTGCCGTGTGACCACCGAGGACCCCGCCAACAACTTTGCCCCGGACAACGGCAAGATCACGGCCTACTCCTCCTCCGGTGGCTTCGGCGTCCGGCTGGACGGCGGCAACGCCGACGTGGGCACCGTCATCTCCCCCTACTACGACTCGCTGCTGGTGAAGGTCACCAGTTGGGATCATAATTTCCCCGCCGCCTGCCGCAAGGCAGCCCGTGCCATCAACGAGGTACGGGTGCGGGGCGTCAAGACCAACATCCCCTTTGTCACCAACATTCTGGCCCATCCGGATTTCGTGGCGGGCCGCTGCCACACCAAGTTCATCGACGAGACGCCGGAGCTGTTTGACATCGTGGACTCCCGTGACCGGGCCACCCGTGTCCTGCGGTACATCGCAGAGATCCAGGTGGCCAATCCGAATGCCGAGCGCCATCAGTACGACACCCCCCGCTTCCCTCAGCCTCAGGCCCCGCTGGGCCCCGGCCTGAAGCAGCTGCTGGATGAAAAGGGCCCCAAGGCCGTGAGCCAGTGGGTGCTGGAGCAGAAGAAGCTGCTGCTCACCGACACCACCATGCGGGACGCCCACCAGAGCCTGCTGGCCACCCGGATGCGCACCCGTGACATGGTGAAGGGCGCCGACGGTGTGGCGGATATCCTGCGGGACTGCTTCTCGCTGGAGATGTGGGGCGGCGCCACCTTCGACGTGGCCTACCGCTTCCTCCACGAGTCCCCATGGGAACGGCTGCGGCTGCTGCGGGAGAAGATCCCCAACATCCCTTTCCAGATGCTGCTGCGTGGCTCCAATCTGGTGGGCTATGCCAACTATCCCGACAATCTGGTCCGCAGCTTTATCAAGGAGGCGGCGGAGCGGGGCATCGACGTGTTCCGTGTGTTCGACTCTCTGAACTGGATCCCCAGCATGGAGGTGGCCATGGACGAGGTGCTGAACCAGAATAAGCTGCTGGAGGCCACCATGTGCTACACCGGCGACATTCTGGATCCCAGCAAGGATAAGTACACCCTGAAATACTATGTGGACCTTGCCAAGGAGCTGGAGCACCGTGGCGCCCATATGCTGGCCATTAAGGATATGTCCGGCCTGCTGAAGCCCTACGCCGCCAAGAAGCTGGTGTCCACCCTGAAGCAGGAGATCGGCATCCCCATCCACCTGCATACCCACGACACCACCGGCAATCAGGTGGCGGCCCTGCTGATGGCCGCCGAGGCCGGTGTGGATGTGGTGGATGCCGCTTGCGCCCCGCTGGCGGGTCTTACCAGCCAGCCTTCGCTGGATGCGCTGGTGGCCGCCCTGCAGGGAACGGAGCGGGACACCGGGCTGGACCTGCGGCGGGTGCAGGAGCTGTCCAACTACTGGGCGGATGTGCGCCTGCGGTATGAGAGCTTCGACCACGGCCTGAAAACCTCTACCACCGACATCTACCGCTACGAGATCCCCGGCGGTCAGTACACCAACCTGCGGCCACAAGTGGAGTCGCTGGGTCTGGGCGACCGCTTTGAGGAGGTCAAGGAGATGTACAAGACCGTCAACGATATGCTGGGCGACCCGGTGAAGGTGACGCCCTCCTCCAAGGTGGTGGGCGATCTGGCCATCTTCATGGTGCAGAACGACCTGACCCCGGAGAATATCGTGGAGCGGGGCAAGGCACTGGCTTTCCCGGATTCCGTGGTGTCCTACTTCAAGGGCATGATGGGCCAGCCCGCATGGGGCTTCCCGGAGGATCTGCAGAAGGTGGTCCTGAAGGGCGAGGAGCCCATCACCTGCCGTCCCGGCAAGCTGCTGCCGCCGGTAGACTTTGACCGGCTGGAGCAGGAGGTGCGGAAGTTCCGGGACGACCCGGAGCGCAAGGACCTGATCTCCTACGCCATGTACCCCAAGGTATATGAGGACTTCTGCCGCCACCGCAAGGAGTACGGCTATATCACCCGTATGGGCAGCCATGTGTTCTTCAACGGCATGGCGCTGGGCGAGACCAACAAGATCAACATCGAGGACGGCAAGACACTGGTCATCAAGTATCTGGGGCTGGGTGACCACAACGATGACGGCACCATCAATGTCCAGTTCGAGCTGAACGGAATGCGCCGTGAGGTGGCGGTCCGTGACCCCAATGCCTCGGAAAAGACCCGTCAGGTGGTGCAGGCCGACGAGAGCGACCCCCGTCAGGTGGGGGCCTCCATCCCCGGCATGGTGTCCAAGCTCCATGTGCAGCCCGGCGACACCGTGGAGGAGAATCAGGTACTCATGACCATCGAGGCTATGAAGATGGAGACAGCCGTTACCGCCCGCACCGCCGGCAAGGTCCGGGAGATCCGGGTGAAGGAGGGGCAGGCCGTCAAGGCCAAGGAGCTGCTGATGCTGCTGGATTGATTCCCTCACCCTGCAAATCATACGCCTAACAGAAAACCATCCCCTCAATCAAACAAGGACTGCGGACAATGTCCGCAGTCCTTGTTTCTTGGTATATGGGGCTTGGCACTTAATTCTTGCCGTGCCGACGTTTCCACTCCGCCGGCAGGCGGAACAGGGTGGACACCAGCAGGATCCCCACCGCCAGACACCCGGCGATGCCCGCCGTTTCCAGGCCCTTGGCCAGCGCCGCATGGAAGTCTCCCGCCAGCCCCAGGCTCATGGTATAGTAAATGCCCGCCCCCGGCAGCAGCGGGAAGGTGGACACCACCAGATACGACGTCACCGGATACTTCCGGATGCGGGCCATGGTCTCGGCATAGAGGGCTGCCACCAGCGTGGCGAAGAAGTTCATGCTGTAAACGCCATAGCCCAGCTGCTGCGCCAGCAGGTATACCATCCACGTGGCCACGCCGCCCAGCGTACACAGCCACATTCCGCCGCCGTGTACGTTGAAGAGGATGGCGAAGCCCACGCAGCCCACCAGCACCGCCAGACCCTGCACCCAGAAGGGATGCACCACACCGGTGCTTACCGGCAGACCGTACAGCCCGGAGGTGATGCGCCACGCCGCCGCCGTACCCAGTGCAATGGCGAAGGCCGACAGCAGCACCTGCACGATGCGGTTGATACCGGAGTTGGTATCGCCGTAGATGATATCCCGCATGGAGTTGGTGATGAGCAGCCCCGGCACCAGGATCATCAGTGCGCCGATGATAGAAGAGTCCACGGAATCCATCCACCCCAGACTGGCCGCCAGATATGCCGGAGCCGCCATGAAGAAGGAGGCGGCGATGGTGCGAAAGAAGGGGTTCACCTCCAGCCGGTTCAAAAACCCGTTGACAAGACCGATGATCAGCCCCAATAGCCCCGCCCACAGGCTGTCCCGCAGGGTGCCGCCAAAGACAAAGCAGAAGCCGAAGGCCCCCAGATAGTGGCCCAGATAGTACACCGGCAGGGAGTACCTCCGGCAGGCGGCCTGCGTCTCCTCCAGCCACTGCACCGCCACCTCCACCTCCGGGGTCTCCCGGCAGATGCGGCGGCTCAGGGCATTGAACTGCTCCACCGCATCCAGATCGTTGCCGTGGAAGCCGATGCGCTTCATGATGGTCAGGGGCTTGCCGTTGGCGGCCTCGAAGCTGATGGTCAGGCAGTTGGGGATGGCGAACACCTCACACTCGATGCCGTAGGCACGAAGAATACGCCGTATGGTATCCTCCACCCGAAAGGTCTCTGCGCCGCTGATGGCGAGACCGTGTCCCACCTGTGCAGCCAGATCCGTCAGAAGATAATAATCCATACGGCGTATTCCCTCCTAATTGGGGATAGCTCGCCTTACACCACTGCGAAGAACTTCACAATGAACAGGGCGGCGATGACATAGGTCAGGACGGACACGTCCTTGGCCTTGCCGGAGAACACCTTGATGATGGTGTAGGAGATCATGGCCAGACCGATGCCGTGGCCGATAGAGCCGGAGATGGGCATGGCGATGAGCATGATGAACACGGGGACGATCTGATCCAGATCGTTGAAGTCCACATTCTTCAGGCCCTGCAGCATCAGGATGCCCACATAGATCAGAGCGGAGGAGGTAGCCGCAGCGGGGATGATGGCGGCGATGGGGGCGATGAAGATGCAGGCCAGGAACATCGCGGCG
>ULZU01016894.1_pt1 | contig 12438 bp, 3 predicted proteins | sample 1963491 | NCBI WGS metagenome assembly ULZU01 (sample SAMEA4835900, study PRJEB28245) | human gut metagenome | biome: gut microbiome; material: fecal sample | place: Denmark | collected 2008 | reverse complement strand
CAGTCTTTGATACTGTCTCTAATAGCCTGCTGATACATCCAGCCTTTTTCGTCAAATTCCTTGAAGTGTTCGGTCGTAGCATAGAACTTGGGCCATACGGAAATCATCAGACGTCCGTTCATGGCGTGGATGGAGTCGACCATTCCTTTCGGGTCGGGGAAACGTTCAGGGTCGAACTCATGGCTTCCCCATGCATTCTGCTTCCAGTGCAGCCAGTCGATTACGATATTGTCGATAGGAATCTGACGTTCACGGAATTCCTTCAAGGTGGAGAGAACCTCCTCACGCGTATTGTACTTCTCACGGCTCTGCCAGTAACCCATCGCCCATTTCGGCATAATCTGGGATTTACCTGTCAATGTACGGTAGCCGCTAATCACATCGTCCATATCATCACCATAAACGAAGTAGTAGTCTATTTCATTCTGCATTTCACCCCACCAAGAGAGTTTGTTCTGTTCTTCATCAGCCACCGGACTCAATACCCGCAGACCGCAGTAAGAAACACCGGCATCAGGCTTCCACTCTATCTTCAACGGAACGCGCTTGCCCGCTTCCAGATTAACAGCAAACTTATAACTGTTAGGATTCCAAGCCGTACGCCAACGTTCGGGAACCACCAATTCATTATCAATATATACTTTCATGTAGCCTGCATAGTAAAGGATGAAGCGGAACAAGCCGCTTTCTGCCGGTTCTATTTCTCCCTCATAAACTACGTCGGACCCTCCGAACGGGAACTCCGCAGGCAAATTAACCACCTTACTCAGATGTGCGGCACGGTCCAGATGTTCAAAATAAAGAGAATCCTCACGACGTACAAGGGTTTCCACGTCTTTCTTGCCCGGAATATATGTACCGGTCAAAGCACCTTCCTTGCCCTCTTTATCATAAAGTTTGAAGACATCACCCAGTTGTGAGTAGTCACGCGGGTCACCGAAACGGCAGAGCGAATAGCTGTCCCAAAGCACACCGTAGTTTTTATTAGACACGATGAAGGGTACAGACACCTTTGTATTGTACTGGAACAGTTCCTCATTCTTACCTTTATAGTTGAACTCATCCGCCTGGTGCTGGCCCAAGCCATAGAAAGCCTCATCATTGCCTGCCGACTGGAATACCTGACGTACTGTATATCCTTTCGTACCTTCCACTTCCACCGGAGTAAAGGTCCGCCCGTCAGAGTCTTCAGCCAGAATCTGCTTGCCGTCGGCATCCGTGAAGCGTACCTCACCCGTTGTCTTGGACACAATGGCACATAATTCCGATGTCTTGACAGTCACTTCATCGCCCTGCTCTTCGACCTTAAAGTCGGTCTTATTCTGTTGAGGGATCACAATGAGACTCTGCTCCTTTGAAAATTCCTTCTCAGGAGTAGCCGATACATGAATGAGCTTCTCGCCCATTACTTCTAATCTTACTTTACGCACATCCGTCGGTTGCTGCTGCTTGACTTCCACAACAACACCGTTCTCGGTCTTTTGGAATCCGCCTCCGGAACATGCGGCGAGCATCCATCCGGCAAGCAAATAAACTGAAGTGTTTTTCAATTTCATATTACTGTTTTTAAAGTGAATTTTCTCCAATGCAAAAATAGAAAGTTTACTTCAAAAACGAGTCCTCCCGATGTTGAAACAAAAGGGCGCTTTTGATTACCCTAAAAGACAATATGTTTCCGTAAGGGGTATCTTTTGTTATCTACCCTCTCTTTCCTGATAAACAGAGGGCAAAACACCGAATTCATCCTTGAAATATTTGCTGAAATACTTGGGGTTGTTAAAGCCCAACTGATACGCTATCTCCGATACATTTTGCTGACTCTCGCGCAGCATCTGCGCCGCTCTTTTCAGACGGATGACACGGATAAATTCAATAGGTGTCTTACCGGTTATCTGCAAGAGTTTCTTGTAAAGATGTACCCGGCTCATACCCAACCCCCGACTCAACTCTTCTACGGACAAGTCACACCGACCGATGTTCGCCTCCACATATTTGATGGCATTTTCCACCAGCTTTTCATCCAACGAAGTAATGGCTATTTCACTTGGTTCGGGGTCAATGAGCGACTTTGCCTTGCGCTTCTTGCTCAGGTCAATCAACTTGCGCATACGCAGAATAAGGATTTCCACATTGAAAGGTTTCGTCACATAATCATCCGCACCGATGGTCAACCCCTCCACTTTATCTTCCACAGCCTGCCGTGCAGTGAGCAATATCATCGGAATGTCACTCGTGCGTTTATCGGTCTTCACCCAGCGGCACAATTCATTCCCATCCATCTCGGGCATCATTACGTCGCTGACAATAATATCCGGCATCAGTTCCGATATTTTCTGCCAAGCTTCCCGACCATTGGAAGCTGACTGTATACGGAAATACAAGCTCAGACTATCTTTCATGAAGGCAACCAAATCTTCATTATCATCCACAATCAGGGCCAACGGCTTTTCTTTTTCATCTTCATTATCCTCCATATCGTCCAGCAAATCAACCGAAAGCGCTTCCTCTTCCATACCCGGCAAAAGTTCCTCATGCTCTTCCACCTCTTCTGTAAGCGGTGCAGGCTTGGGAGGACTTACACGTACATGTTTAACCGGGAGCTCAACCAGAAACACACTACCGGAACCCACATTGTCGACAACGCGCACCGTACCCTCATGCAGCGTCACAAAGTCGCGTACCAGGCTCAAGCCAATACCGCTACCCGTTGACTGGTGCTCCGGTTCTTCCTGCTCCACCTGATAGAAACGTTCAAAAATCCGCTCCTTGTCTTCATCCCTGATACCGACACCGGTATCCGATACCTTTATCAGCAATCTTCCGGACATCTCTTTCGACATTTCCAATGCCACATCCACACGTCCCCCGTCCGGAGTAAATTTGAAAGCATTGGACAGAAGATTCATCACAACTTTACCAATTTTATCCTCGTCGAATGACATATTCAGCGATTCCATGGCCGAAAAGAATGTCAGATGCACATGTTTCTTTTCAGAAAGCATCAGGAAAGAAGCACAGATGCTACGCACATACGCCACAATATCCCCCTCGGACAAAGTGAGATGCAATCCTGCCATCTCATTCTTACGGAAATCGAGCAACTGGTTGACCAGATTCAACAAACGCTGCGCATTGCGGTACATCAGTTGTAGCTTGCCATGCAGTTTTTCGTCCGTAATCTCCTTCATCATACTTTCCATCGGCGATATAATCAGCGTAAGCGGCGTACGCAACTCATGGCTGACATTCGTAAAAAAGCGGAATTTCATCTGGCTCAACTCCTCCCTCTTCTTCGCATCTTCCTCTATCTGGCGGATTCTGAACTTATTACGTTCCCTCCGTTGTACGGCATAAAGTGAAAAGGAAACAACTCCTACTATCAGAAGAGCATAAACGATATATGCCCACGGAGTCATCCAGAAAGGCGGAAGAATGACAATCTTGAGCGAAGCCTCTTCAGTACCCGCATATCCGTCACTGTTTGTAGCCTTCACTTTTAAAATGTAAGTCCCCGGAGCCAGATTGGTATAGGTAACGCGATGCATATCGGACATACTCGTCAGCCAGTTCTCATTAAACCCTTCCAATTTATAGAAATACTGTGTCTTTTCGGGCAGCACGAAATTGTCCGACGCGAACAGCACCGTGAACACATTCTGCTTATAAGCCAAGACAACTTCTTCTGTTTCATTCAAAGCTTCCTTCAAGATGACACGTCCTGCATACTCCTTGCCCACCTTCACGTCTTCATTGAACAACTGGAAACCGGTAAACATAACCTTGGGCAACGTACGGTTATACTTTATGTTGCCCGGCTGGAAGCGATTCAGCCCATACAGTCCTCCCACTACAATCTCGCCCGTATGCAGTCGTTTGAGGGAACGCTGGTTGAAGTCACAACTCTGCAACCCGTCCTTGTCATTATAGGTATAGCAACGGAACACGGGCTGCTCCGTCTTGCTGTCAACGGACAACACCACGTTTATCAGTTCTCCTCCGGTGCTGATCCATATACTTTTGTTTTCATCTTCCGTAATACCTAATATCAATAGTTTGGAGAAACCGGGTTTGATAGGCACTTCGTACAATTCATCCCGTTTGCTGTCATATACATTCAAGCCTTCACGCGTGGCTATCCATAACAAACCGCGACTATCTTCGTAAACTTGATTGATATTTTGGTTGGAAAGTCTGGTCTTACCCGATTTTGTACCTGCAAAATTTGTAATCTCGCCGGTCCTCAGGTCCATGAAAGCCATCCCTGCCGAAGTACCGATAATCAGATTATTGTCACAGCTGATGCAGAGGGATGAGATATAGTCCGACACAAGGTTTGAATTACCTGTAGAATAGGTGGTAAATATCCCCGTCTGAGGATTCAGGCATTGCAATCCTCCCCCCAACGTACCGATCCAGATATTTTTGTCCGCATCTTCTGCCAATGCCCATACATTGTCATAGACCAGCGAGTTACTGTCTCCCTTACGGGACCGGTAATGGATAAAGCGGTTTCCATCATAGCAATTCAGTCCGCCCCAGAAAGTACCAGCCCACACTCTGCCGCTACTGTCCCGAAGAAGGCAGACTATGACATCACTCGAGATAGAGCGGGGATCTGCCGTATGCGAAAAAAACATACGTTCATCCGTCACGCTATTCCAGCGAATCAACCCGCGGTCGTTGGTCCCCACCCATACGATATCACCGCCTCCGTCCTCCACACAATTGATGTCGCCTACATCGGCAATGCCGAATTTGAAGACACTTTCATTATAGAAAGAGACACCCTTCTTGTAGGTTCCCACCCACATCGTACCGGCCTCATCTTCATAAAGAGCCGTTATTGTATTGTTGGACAGAGTACGCCCGTTATTAGGATCGTTCGCCAGACGGATTTTCCGTCCCGCCGGTTCTATCAATTCAATGCCATCCTGATCCCTGCCTACCCATATACATCCGTATTTATCCTGTGCCACTGCACGTACGGTATTGTAGGTGTCCGTTCGGGGAGAACGCTGTTCCCAAACCTTCCGAGAAAGGCTATAAATCCACATCCCCTCCACACTGAATATCCACGCCCGCCCACTATGGTCGACAAACAAATCAAAGGTAGCATTCTTTACTTCCCTGCAATCTTCGGCAATGTCCGGATTGGTCCACTTGATATTTTGCTTTTCCTCATCTATACAAACCAAGATACCGTTACTCAAAACCAACAGGATTCCTTCGCCGCATTCTTTCATGTCGGACACTTCGGCTTTCGCAAGCAGTTCATCCGCCTCCTTTACTGCCACGGCATTTTTCTGTCCTTCTCTATAGCTGTAAACACCTTTACCATTAATATAGATCCAGAAAGTCTTTTCCTTATCAATATAGATAAGCGAAGGATTTCCGGTCAGACCGACGTTCCACATCCAAGCTTCCACATTACGGTCAAAAACATCGGAAGCCGAGTTGTAAATGGCATACCCACTTCCCGTACGTATCCACAAATTACCGGACGCATCTTCTTGTATATCCTCGACATAACTATCGGGAAGAGATTTCTCGTCATCTTTCTGGCTGCGATAAATCTTTATATTGTAACCATCATAGCGGTTCAGCCCCGAAGCTGTACCAAACCACATGAATCCGTTTGAATCTTTATAAATAGCATTAACCTGATTATTGGAAAGTCCGTCTTTCACTTCCAAATGTTTAAACATGTAGTCATGTGAAGCAGCAGAGAAACATACCATCCAAACCCACAAGAGCAGTAGTTGCAGTCTTTTCATACTATCAGAGCTAAGGGAAGTTATTTTTGTTGCAAATGAAGTGAAAAACGAACAGAAAAGCAAGGAAAGACAAGGATTTTTAAAGAAGGAGAAGCATATCCCTCGCGGACATACTTCTCCGTAACCAATCAAAAAAACTATATCAACAATCCTTGTAACCTATAAAACCTATTTGTATGATACTTTTAAAAACTGTCTTTTATTCTATCCACCACTCAATCAATAAGGGTATTGACCGGCTGCGGCTCCCTTCATGATGCCCTCAATGGCATAAGCCTCCTTCGCCGTACCCGTACCACGGTTCATGTCACCGCCGGTTTCCCAATAAAAGGGGACACAACCGTGGTTTTTCGCCTCTCGGGTGACTACCTCATTCCAATAGGCGCGGCTCTTGTTATGCATCTCCTGGTCAATATCAGGATAGGCAAGTTCAGAAGTCCCCTCTATCTTGTCTTCTTTTGTCCGCTTCATGGCGCTATACTCGCCTACAATCACAGGAATTCCCTTATCTGCATAGGCCGTTTTCATCTTCTGGAATTGCTGCTTCACATAATCTTCTTCGTAACCGGTGGCATTATGAATGGAACCGGATACATGATTATCCTTACCCCAATAAAGGAATACATTGCTCCAGGTTTCGTCATGGTTCATCATGGTGAACTGATAGGGATCATAGAAGTGAACTTCCACCATCAGACGGTCGGGTACCTCATCCTTGGGCATCGTGTAATCATTCACCGTCTTGTCAATATTGGTATAAGGGCCTTGCACAATCAGACAACGGCTCGCATTATTTCCTCCGGTGGCACGCACGGCATCAATGAAGGTCTGTTCATATTTCAAGATAACATCTATTGCCGATGTTCCAACGTTCCCCTGGTCTTGCTGTCCGGGTTCGTTACATCCGGCAAAGAGCAGGTGCTCGTCATAAGCATTCAGTTTATTGGCAATCTGTGTCCAGATAGCTTTCTGCTTGGCATCTACTTCGCTGCTGTAACCATGGGTGATACTCTCTTCAAGCCAACCGCCATCCCAATGGATATTGACAATGGCATACATATCATTGGCTACACAGTAACCCACCACTTCGCTCACCCGGTCGAGCCATACAGCATCTATCTCATAGGTCGATGGATTCACAATGTAATAATCCCACGCACAAGGGATGCGTACCGCATTAAATCCCAATGCCTTCAGCCCTTTGATATATGCCTCACTCACTTTAGGATTTCCCCATAACGTTTCGCTCGCTATCTTGCTCTTGTTATCACAAGCTTCCAGCGTGTTGCCGATATTGATACCTGCATACATCTTGGCGGCAAGTGTCCTGGCATCGCTTTCCATATTCCCGGTTTCGCCCGCACCCTGCTTTACGGTCACAGTCTCCGTCAGGCTACCCAAAGTAAAAGAAATATGGCCTTCGCGCGCTCCCAAAGGATTGGGAGAGACGGTAAACTTGAAAATCTTGTCTTCCATGGCACGGGTATTGACTGCCTTTATCCAAGAAACATCGGAAACGGCTTGTACGTCACCATTGGTTTCCACCACTACAGAAACATCTCCTCCCGCAGCTGGCAGGTCGAAAGAGGTAGAGTTGGATATGATTAATCCGTCCGCAGCCGTTTGTTTCACTGTGAAGCTCCCTACTTCGCTGCCTCCGGCTTTCACCGTTACCTTGGCTTCACGGTCACTCGTGTCCGTATTGGCTTCTGCCATAACGGTATACTTCAAAATACTACTCGAAGCAGAACTTTCGGCAGTAACCTTACACCACTCCGGTGCACTGCTGGTAACTTCCAATGCAACGTTCGACTTGATGTTCAGCGTACTTGTTCCTCCGGTCTTGGAGAAAGTCATTCCATCCGTCAGAATGTTCGCGGGAATCGTTATTTCTGGAGTCACAGTATCATCATTGCCGGAACATGCGGCAACGAAAGAAGAGAAAAGCAGTGCCGACAGCACCAGGCAAATTTGGAATTTTTCAATGATATTCTTCATCATGTCTTTACGTATTAAAAATAATGGTTAAATCAGTGAGAGCAAAAGTAGCGGAAAAGGCGGAAAACACACCGATGCCATGTTATCTGCAACGGTATCATTTGTTTCCGAATAGGGCTCAAAAGTTATCATTGAATGACATCAGACACATCCGGCTTGCTTGAACCGAAAGAATACTTTATTTTTGTGTATAAACACTTCCTTCAACTACCCTGATTCATATATCTGATAAACTATTTAAAATACAATGTATTTATGAGAAAGATGATGTTACTTTTAGGACTGGCGCTCAGCCTGTCCTGCTTTTCACAAAACCGGCAAGGTTATCAAAATCCCGTTATTCCCGGTTTCCATCCCGACCCGAGTATCTGCCGCGCAGGAGATGACTTTTATCTGGTCAACAGTAGTTTCCAATATTTCCCGGGCGTACCGTTGTTCCACAGCAAAGACCTCATCAACTGGGAACAAATCGGACACTGCCTGACGCGCCCCTCACAACTGCCGCTTCACGACGCCGGCCCATGGGGAGGAATCTATGCACCTACCATCCGCTACAACAGCGGTACATTCTACATGATTACCACCAACGTGTCCGACAAAGGCAACTTCCTTGTACACACTACCGACCCGCGTGGCGAATGGTCAGAACCCGTATGGCTCAAGCAAGGCGGTATAGACCCGTCCCTCTATTTTGAAGACGGCAAGTGTTACCTCGTCAGCAATCCGGGCGTAGGTATCTATCTGTGCGAAATCAACCCCAAAACCGGCGAACAACTCAACGAGTCCAAACGCATCTGGAACGGCACGGGCGGACGGCACCCTGAAGGGCCGCATATTTACAAGAAAGACGGCTGGTATTATCTGCTGATTTCCGAAGGCGGCACGGAATACGGCCACAAAGTGACAATAGCCCGTAGCCGCGATATAGACGGCCCGTACGAAGAGAACCCCGCCAATCCCATCCTGACCCACATCAACAAGAATGCACAAAACAGCCCGATACAAGGAACCGGCCATGCCGACCTGATACAAGCCCCTGACGGTTCGTGGTGGATGGTGTGTCTCGCTTTCCGTCCGCAAAGCGACAACCATCACCTGCTGGGACGCGAAACGTTCCTTGCTCCCGTGCGCTGGGACAAGAATGCCTGGCCGGTAGTAAACGGAGATGGCACAATAGCCCTGCAAATGGATGTGCCAACCCTACCGCAACATCCTCTTGCCCCCAAGCCTGCACGCACCGATTTCAAAAACGGCAAATTAGGTCCCGAATGGGTTCATATCAGAAACTATCATCCGGAAAACTATACCTTTGCTTCCGGTAACCTCCGTCTGAAAGCAACCCCCGTAAACCTGAACAACGGGAAAGGCAGTCCTACTTTTGCCGGCCGCCGGCAAGAACATATCGACTTCACAGCCACCACTTCCATGCAACTGAAAAAAGCCGCCAGTGGCGACGAAGCCGGCCTGACGGTCTACATGTTCGAATCGTCCCATTACGATTTATTAGTCAAGCAATTGGCAGACGGGAAACAAGCTGTAGTATTGCGCTACCAATTGAATGAATTGACCCATACGGAAAAGGAAGTTATTCTGCCCCAGGGGAAAGTACAACTCCGTGTAAAAGGCAGCAACGAAATCTATTCGTTCGAGTATGCCACAAACGGAAAGGACTTCAAAGAACTGGGCCGAATGAATACGCGCTATATCAGTACAGAAACTGCCGGTGGCTTTACGGGAATCATGCTGGGATTGTATGCCGTCTCCGGTTCTCAAACCTCAAAAGCATATGCAGACTTTGAATACTTTGATTACGAAGGAAAATAGCAGCCAATCTTAGAGAAAGCCCCTGCTTTTCTCCGCTTCCGCCCTTTTGTCTGTCCGGTTCAGTACAAAGATTCATGAACGGCCCACTTAGGTGAACAAGTTTGTTCACCTAAGTGGGCTGATTTGTTCACTACTATGAACAAGGCGGACCACTTTAGTGGAGATACCATAAAATCACTATGTTTATCGCAATAAGTACCCATCCCGTCCGAACAAAGTACAAGGCAAAGAGCTATCAAAGCGCCGCCTTACGGACCACCTCCTTTATTTTATTCTCTCTATGGTTCTTCAATCTATATCAGAACGATGCACACCGGTGAGGGCAAAACAAAAAATCCGGGATGGCCTGCATCCCGGATTTCCTATCTAACCAGTATATTTCCGTCTATCCCTCTTACCATTCAGGAACAGAGAAAAGAGTGTGGAACGTGAACTTCACTTCCATAGAACTGCTGAAACCAAGTTCCTTGATAACATCACCATCAGGAGTACCGAAAGCGCACCCTTTATCCTTTGTTGTCCCATAGCAATTCCAAAGTTCCAGACGATACTTCGGGGATTCATTGGCATCGAGCACTTTGGATGCATCAAATGTCACTTCCTTGCCATCCAGATAGAGGTTGTCAAGTGTGGCATGTAAACCGGGGAAATACTTGTAAATGTCAGCCACTTCAACGAAGGTCATGATGGAACCTGCCGCATAGTCGGCAGATTCGTACTTAATGTCGAACTGAGAAGCCACAAGGCTGTACTGGAAGTTCTCGTATTTCACCTCGAACGTAGCTCCTGCGTTATATCCCCATGCACTTCCCCAATCCGGATTGACAGTAACCAGATTGGGCGTATAAATACCTGCACCGGTACCGTCGGTAATGACGGTGCAGACAATCTCAAGCTTCTCCTTGAAATGGATGGCAGGCTCGGTACCTTGATTTTCTACATTGCTGAACGGACTGAGAGGAACAGCATTGCCTACAGAACCCGCCCCATAAGCATTGAACAACTGAACACGGTACTTGCCGTTTCCTTCAATGTCGCCATAATAGAAGCGGTTGGCATCAAACCGGATGGAAGTACCGTCCAGCTTGATGTCGTCAATGCGTACAAACGAATTGGGATAGCGCTTCGCCATACCGGCAAAGTCAAGCGTAAACACCATAGCATCGGTACAAGTTCCCTCGAAAACAAACGTGTGCTGTCCAGCCAAGTCTTCGGGTGAAATGGCTACAAGCAGTGCATCCCAACTTCCTGCCCATGATGAATCGGCGATATTGAGCAATACAGGAACCTGCGCATCGGCATCGGCCTTGGCCTGGCTGTAATAGTTCAACGAATAGCCATAGTCGCCATCGGGCAGGGCAATCTGCAAGCCGTCGGCAGTCAACGACAGAATGTTCAGCTTACCACTCTTCGTGCCAATCCAAGTATTGGCACAAAGCACATCTATGTCGATGTCAATCACTTTATTCGCCTCGTCAATCGTAAACTTACCGGTTTCATCGGTCACGGTGCCGTCTTCGGCAATGCGATGAATGTTCACCGTACCGTCTTCCTTGAGTTCCATATAGCCGTAGTCCTTTCCGTAGGTATAACCTATCCAGCCATTATCTGTACCCATCTCCCAATGAATCTGCTGTTCAATGTTGGGTTGTCCGTTGGAAACTGTGCTCCAGTTGTCCGTAACACCCCACTGCGTGAAAGGTCCTTCAAACACGTGCTGCTTACCGTCCTGGCCATTGTCAAGATACCACTTCTGATAGAGCAGAGCCTTGTTGAACGGTACGTTCTTGGCTGTGGAAACAGCGCGTACAGCCATACCTTGATAAACTGCGGCAGTGATACGGTGATTGACAGAAGCTGCAAACTGGTAACCTACCGCAAATTCTGTATTGGAAGAGTTGACAGTACCGGTGAGGTAATATCCTTCAGTACCCAGCGCTGTCACATCGTTTGCCACACGCGTACCGGCTGCAGGCAGGAAGATGGAATTACCATTAGGACCGGTGAACTTGAAACCTGTCACTCCATTCTGCTCAGTCCACTCTTTCTGGCACAACGTGAAGAGTTCCTCGAAATCATCGGCAGTAGGCAGTGTGGCACGCCCTTGAAATGCACGGAAAGCCAAGTCGGAAGCCGTTTTATAAGTATCGGCCGAAGCATAGTCGGCAGGGTCGATGCTATTGTTGCATCCGGTCAGGTCACCGAATCCGAAAAGGCCACCCAGTCCAGTCTCGCTCTTGGCACCCACATTGAAGCGAGCCCACTTCACGGAGAGTCCCAGGTCGACAAGGTCATTGTCGAGATCGAAGTCATAGGCAGGAGTAGTGAAGCTCTTCACCTCACCATACACAATGCCGCTACCCAGATTGAGGTAAGCCGCATAATAGTATTGCGTTTCGGGCACCAACCCTTCATGGACGAATGAATAGCTGTCCTTAAGTTCCTCACTCTTCACTATAAGGCCTGCACGAACCGCTTCTACATCGGATGAAGTAGAGATAACAACACCACAAGTAGCATCGGCCGTAGCATCGGTCAATGTCCCACCCAATACAGCCGAGGCGAAGTCGACAGATGCGGCATCGGCAGTAGCCACCTTGGCATCGGTGGTGAGCAAGCTTTTCACCTCACCTTTGTAATACACCTTACCCTGCAAGCATACATAAGCCTGATAATAGAGCGTAGAGTTATTGTTCAACCCGTTCAACTGAGCACTGAAGGCGCTGCCGTCATAAGCAGCCTGCACGTCCTCGGGCAGGTTGTCTTGCGCAAAACCATAGAAGAAGCCGGTCTTATAGCTTCCGGCATCCATGCCATCCAACCCGGAGAGCGTGGCATGGAG
>ULZU01013495.1_pt1 | contig 13024 bp, 8 predicted proteins | sample 1963491 | NCBI WGS metagenome assembly ULZU01 (sample SAMEA4835900, study PRJEB28245) | human gut metagenome | biome: gut microbiome; material: fecal sample | place: Denmark | collected 2008 | reverse complement strand
GCCGCCGATGACATGGCGGGCCTGCCGGGCCAGCACCTGCGTGATGGTACCTGCGCCGCAGTACAGATCCACCGCCAGCTCCGTACCGGTGAGACCGGCGAACTCCAGCGCCTTGCCGTACAGCACCTCCGCCTGGGGGTGGTTCACCTGATAAAACGACGGCACCGACAGCCGGACCGTCCGACCGCACAGCACGTCCGTCAGGGCATCCTCCCCCCAAAGAGTGCGGTAGCGATCCCCCAGAATGGCGTTGCCGGGGCGGGTATTGACCCCCAGCACCACGCCCACGGTCTGTGGTGCCGCCTGACGCAGCAGGGCCACCAGTTCCGTCTCGTAGGGGAGGCTTTCGCCGTTCACCAGCAGACACACAAGGCTCTCGCCTTTACAGTTGCTCCGCATATACAGGTGCCGCACCAGCCCCCGGCCGGTGGTCTCGTCGTATCCCGGCACATGATACTGCGCCAGATACTGCCGCAGGGCCGCCGCCAGTGCATCCGCCTGCGGCTTCTGGAGGAGGCAGTGCTCCACCTCCACCACCTGATGGCTGCGGGCCCGATAAAAGCCCACCCTGCCGTCGGCGGACACCGGGTACTGGCTCTTATTGCGGTAGCGCAGGGGCTGTGCGGCGCCCAAGATTTCCTCCACGGTCACGTCGCTGCCGCCCAATCGGGTCAGGGCATCCTGAACCCGCTGGTGCTTGGCCCACAGCTCCTCGGCGTAGTCCAGATGGCGGAAGTCGCAGCCGCCGCAGCGGCCATAGTAGGGACAGTCCGGCTCCTGCCGGTGGGGAGAGGTGCTATGGCGCAGGACCGGCTTGCCGAAGGCCACGTTTTTCAGCACCTTCATCACCAGAATGTCGCAGTCCTCGCCCCGGACGGCGTCGTGGACGAACACCACCTGCCCGTCGATGCGGGCCACGCCCAGTCCCTCGCTGGAGTAGCTCTCGATGGTACTGCGGTATATATGATTTTTCTCCAATGCGGGCATAGCGGCCCTCCTTTGATATGGGGATTTTCTTCTTATTTCCGACGGGTGACTTGGCGACTCCTTGCGAGATTGACTACCCGGAGGCATTACGGATTCCCACGGCCAGCTTGTGAACCGACCGTGGGAATCATGCATTCAGAGAAGAATACCGTGGTGCAGGGGCCATGCGGCTCAGCAGAGGCCCGTCAGCGGGGAGAAGGTGCTCACCAGGGCGCCTGATACGCCTGCGGCCCCAGTCGAAGCACGGCATCGCCGCACATCCTCCAGCGTTGGGAATCCTGCAACATGGCGATCAGGAGGGACATCTGGCGATACCAGCGGTTGGTGGTAAAGCCGAAGGCGTACCACTTCTCCCCGTCGGGAAAGCGCAGGGTGCTGCCCAGCGGGCGCATCGGCCCCAGCTGGCCCAAGCACCATGGCAAGCTCTCCATCTGCATGGACGCCGCCTCCTATCCGGCCATCGGCGGGCCGTTAAAACTCGAACTTCTCGATCAGCTTACGCAGCGACTCGGCAAAGGACGCCAGCGTCTTGTTGTCCCGGCCCTTGCTGCGGCGAATGAGGCCCAGCAGGGCATCGCCCAGCTGCACCAGCCGCTGATAGGCCGCCGTGGTGCGGGGTGCGCCCTCGAAGGCGGGCTTCTTCCGCTCCGGCAGGTAGCCTGCCTCCAGCTGGCGGCAGGTCAGCAGGTCATAGGACTCCGTATACTGGGGAGCGTGGGCGGCAAAGCCCAACTGCGTCACCGTCTGAGCAAACACCGGCGCCACCTCCCGGTCGCCGTGGACCACGAAAACGTGCTGGGGCTTGGGCTCCTTGAACTGGCTGATCCAATTCACCAGATGGTCGTGGTCGGCGTGGGAGCTGAGGCCCTGGAAATTCACCACCTTGGCCCGGACGGCTACCTCCTCACCGAACAGCTTCACACTGGGAGCGCCGTCCAGCAGGGTACGGCCCAGCGTACCGGGAGACTGGAAGCCCACGAACACGATGCTGCTCTCCGGCCGCCACAGGTTATACTTCAGGTGGTGCCGGATGCGGCCTGCGTCGCACATACCGGAGGCGGACAGGATCACCTTGGGGGTGCGGTCCATATTCAGCAGCTTGGACTCCTCCACCGTCTCCGTCAAGTGCAGGCCGGGGAAGTTGAACATATGGGTGCCGTCCTGCACCAGCGCCAGCGCCTCCTCGTCCAGATAGCCCCGCAGGTCGCCGCAGAAGATGGTGGTGGCCCGCTTGGCCAGAGGACTGTCCACATACACCGGGAAGTCCTTCACGGACTTCACCAGATTCTTATCCTTGATCTCCCGGATAAAGTACAGCAGCTCCTGGGTGCGGCCCACGGCGAAGGCGGGGATCACCACGTTGCCGCCCCGGCCCAGTGTCTCGTCGATGATCTGGGCCAGCTCGTCGGTATAGCTCCACACCTCCGTGTGGTTACGGTCGCCGTAGGTGCTCTCCATCACCACATAGTCTGCCCCGGTGAAGAACTGGGGGTTCCGGATGATGGGCTGATCCACGTTGCCGATATCGCCGGAAAAGACGATGGTCCTCGTCTCGCCGCCCTCGGTGAGGGTCAGGCGGATGCTGGCAGAGCCCAGCAGGTGGCCGGCGTCGATGAACACGGCGTCTACACCGTCACAGATGTGGATCTGCTGGCCGTACTCGCAGGTATCCATGAATTCCCGCACCCGCATGGCATCCTCTACCGTGTATAGCGGCTCCTCCATGGGGCGGCCCGCCCGCTGGTTCTTACGGTTTTTATACTCGGCGTCGCTCTCCTGAATATGGGCGGAATCCTGCAACATGATATCCAGCAGATCCGCCGTCAGGCGAGTGGTGAGGATACGGCCCTGAAAGCCCTGCTTGATCAGCATGGGGATACGGCCGGAGTGGTCGATATGGGCGTGCGTCACCAGCACATAGTCGATCTGGCCCGGGTGGAAAGGCAGGCTGGCGTTATCGATCTCGTCCCGGCCCTGCTGCAGGCCGCAGTCAATGAGGATGTGCTTGCCGCCCACCTCCAGACAATGGCAGCTGCCGGTGACACATTGATCTGCTCCGTAAAAGCTCAGTTTCATGGCGTTGTTCCTTTCTTGTCCTTTCTTGCGGGCCGAAGCCCGGTTTTGTGTCTCCTCCGACGGGTCGTTCTATCTTGCTCTATTTTGTCTGTGTTTTATCCGGTTCACGGCGGCCCATGAGGTTCTGTCCCACCGTCCGGATGCCGTGTCCGGCGGATCGCAGGCCCTGCCCCGCCGCCTTCATCAGCTCATCCTTCACGTCGATGGCCAGCCGCCCGAATATCTCTGTCAGGATCTGCTTCTTTCTTTCGTCGGCTCCGGCATACTCCTTCCACAGGGCCGCCCAGCCGGAGAACCCGCCCTTACGCAGATCCTCGAAGGTCTTGGCACGGCCACCCATGGAGAGGATGCTGTACAAGGCGTCGCAGAAGGCTTCCCGGTCCTCCTGAGACACGGAGTCCAGCCACTCCCGCAGCACGTCATCGGACATCTGCCCCAGCTGGGAGCGCTGGCCCAGATGCACAAACCGGTTCCCCATCACCTGCCACGACAGTGCCTCATGCTGCATGGCGGCGTGGCTGGTGCTGTCAATGACGTCGTAGTCCTCGGCGTGAACCAGCAGCACCCCCACGATGGAGGATTCCGGGATATAAGTGTGGAGCCGATCCTCCACCCGCCGGTAGGCGGGGGTATCCAGCAGGTCGGCGTGGAAGCCCGGCCCGTCGTTGTTATAGGCCGCCAGCAGGCGCTTGCCCTGAAGCTTCTCCGGCAGATGGACCGCCGCCCACGCCGCCAGATTCCCGCCCTTGGAGTGGCCACCGATGCGGTAGGGACGGTGCTTGCAGGCCCGGATCACCTCCTGAGCGTACTCCGTGGCACGGGCCTGTGCCGGCACCGTCTCCAGATAGCTCATGTTGAAGTTCTCCTTCCAGCCCACCAGACTGGTATCCGTCCCCCGATAGGCGATGAACACGCTGCCGTCCGGCAGCAGGAAGGACACGGCGGCAAACTGCATCTGCTTCGCCTCGTCATTGCGGCTCTCAAAGGCGAACAACCGGGTATCCCGGAACCGCTCCGTCTCCGCCGCCGCCCGCATCACCGGGATATAGTCCAGCGACGACAAGCCCAGCTGTTCATCCGCCGCCGTCAGCCGGGCGCATACGTCCCCGATGGGCATGGCGTCCTTGGGGTTCTTGCTCCACAGGCGATCGATCTTCCGAAGGTTGATGTAGGCGATGATGCACAGCACCAGATTGTCCACCTCATTGAAGGGGTCCTGCTGCAACGTCAGATCTCCTCTCCACTGGAGATAGTCGAAAACCGTATATTCGTTCTTTCCGGCCATAGCTTCCCTCCTACCAGTATAATAGTACAGGGTAAAGTATACCACACTCCCTCTCCCGGCGCAAGCAGAAGGATGACTTGTCTTTTTCCGGCGGTGGGAGTATAATGCGTCGTATCATATATGTTTCTGTGAGGAAGCTATGTATCGTGATATGACCCGTGGCAGCATCACACGGGGGCTGCTGTTTGCCCTGCCCATGGCAGCGGGGGACCCTTGTGGCGCTGGCCTATGCGCTGGCGGGGCCGGTGGGCGTCAACGGCATCTGGGCCGCTATCCCTATCGGCTGGTTTCTGGCGGACGCCGTGGGATACGGCTACTACTTCCTCCGGCGCAGAGCGCTGCTCCCTGGGGAGAGAGACGGCTGATTCGAGGATTCAAAAAGAGCGGTGCGTCATCTATGAACTGCACCCCATTTGTTGGACAGTATGGTATACTGCCCAACAAATGGGGTGTGTTTATATGCCAAAGGGAATACCGCAGAATCAAATTAAAACTAAACGGCCTGAGCCCTGTGCAGTACAGGATTCAGACCGTTCAGGCCGCTTATTCTTGTTTTTGTCTAACTTTTGGGGGTCACTTCCGTGCGGGTGCGGCTCTTTTGTTATTTTACTTCTTCAGGGCTTCTCACTACACGTCTTTAAGGGGCACTTTGAGAGAAACGCTTTTCTTCCGCTTCCCCGTCGTGCTTGTGTAGCTGCTTTTGCAGCACCGGGATCAGCTTGGCCATATCAATGGGCTTTGCCACATGATCGTCCATGCCTACCTCCAGCGCCCGTTGACGGTCCTCGGCAAAGGCGTTGGCCGTGATGGCGATGATGGGGATATTGGCCCGCCACGGGTCTTCCAACCGCCGGATCTTCCGGGTGGCCTCGTAGCCGTCCAACACCGGCATCTGCACATCCATGAGGATGGCGTCATACATCCCCGCCGGAGCCTTCTCCAGCATTTCCAGACAGTGGGCACCGTTTTCCGCCCGATCCACCAGCAGACCCTCCTCGCCCATGAGCTCAGTGGCGATCTCGGCGTTAAGGTCGTTGTCCTCTGCCAGCAGGATACGCCGCCCGGCAAGGCCGGTCTTATCCACCCGCTCTGCGGCACACTTGGACACGGCATCCTCCTGTCGGGCCAGACGGCAGGGGATGTGGACGGTGAAGGTGGAGCCCTCCCCCAGCTTGCTCTGGATATCGATGCTGCCGTCCATCAGATCCACCAGCTTCTTCACGATGCCCATGCCCAAGCCGGAGCCCTCCACGCCGCTGACGGTGCTGGAGCGCTCTCTGGCAAAGGCTTCAAAAATATGCTGCTGAAACTCTTCACTCATGCCGATGCCGTTGTCCGCCACGGATAGTTCCTGCACGCACCAGCCCTCTCGGTCGCTGGGCAGCTGGCGGATGGCACAGCGGATATGTCCGCCATCGCCGGTATATTTGATGGCGTTGCTCACCAGATTCAGGATCACCTCCAAAATGCGGGAGGTATCCATATACAGATAGGGATTGGGCGTATGCTTCTCCACTGTCATGGTCTGGTGCTTGCGCTCCAGCTCCGGCTGCACCATGACGATACAGGACTCAAAGATGCTGCCGGCCTCCACCGCCGTCTCCTCCAGCGTCACCTTGCCGCTCTCGATGCGGGAGAGCTCCAGCACGTTGTCAATGATGGAGAGCATTTTCTCGCCGCTGACCTGAATGTTCTTCAGGTAGCCCTGCAGCCGCTCCGGCTCCTGCCGGTGCTTCTCCGCCAGATCGGCATAGCCGATGATGGCGTTCATGGGGGTACGGATATCGTGGGACATATTGAAGAGGAAGGTACTCTTAGCCTGATTAGCGGCATCGGCGGCTACCACGGCGTTCTGCAAAAGCACCTGCTGCCGGGCCTCCGCCATCCGCTGCCACCGCAGGTACAGGTAGATGCTCATGCTCAGCAACGCTGCCACCATACCGCTGGTCAGAGCCACACTTACGGTGGTCTGACTACTTCTCTTCAAAAATTGATAGGTGGTGTTCATGGCGATCTCCACGCACAGAGCACCCATGACCTGGCCATTTTCATCCTTCACCGGGTAGCAGGCCGTGAAAATGGGACCCCACGTGGTATCCACTACATCACGAGAATACACGGGCTCTCCAGACAGCGCCGTCTGGATATAGGGGGCCATCTCCTCCTCGATGCGGGTGCCGGGGTAGGCAAAGTCCTCCGCCCCCAGATCCAGACCGTCGATGAGGTAGACAGGCTGCCCGTCCTCCCCCAGCTTGGCGGTGTAGAGATACCGGGTGGAGTTCAGGGTCCGCAGCTGATTGAGGGTCTTTTGCAGTTCCAGATAGCGAGGCGAGGTCATGTCGTTCCAGACGGCGGGGTCGTCGAAATCCTCCCGTGTGAACTCGTCGGACGCCAGCCGGTGGATGGCGTCGGCGCAGGTGGTATCACGGGTCAGCACCGCCTCCAGCATATTGCGGCTGAAATTCTGGTACAGCACATAGGTATACACTGAGATCAGCAGCAGGACCATCAGGAGCAGGAGGCCCATGGTGGCCCCCAGCTGCCGGAATTTCTTCGTCATAACGCCGCCCTCATAGTTCCGCTTGCTTGCTTGCTTGCTTGCTTGCTTGCTTGCTTGCTTGCTTGCTTGGAAAGTGTAGTCTGCCCCTCCATGCTCTGTCAACCTCCGTCGGCACAACGCCACCCCTTTGATAAAAAGGGAGACTTACGCAGGAAAATAGCATAAATCTCCGCCTGAAATGACACTCATTGTATTTTTACTCATGATACCACGTATTTCCATGGATTGCAAGGAGAAACCGAAATTTCACTCCATGCTGCGATGGCAGCTCCGGCCATGAAAAAAAGGCCGCATACGCCGCCTTTTTTCGTCTTTTATTCGTAGTCCCACAGCAGGAACATGGGCTTGATGGCCACTACCTCGTCGTACTCCTCCTGCTCTACCTGCACGGAGGCGTTCAGGGCCTTCAGATCCTTTTTCATGACGTTCAGGGCCTCCCCCACGCTCTGGGCACGGCCCTCCCGCAGCACCCGGATCATCCGCTGCAGCACCACAGGGTGGGCGTACCGGGCCGGCACCGGGAAGTCCTCCGGCAGCAGGGCAGCCACGTCGGAGATGGAGCGCTCCCACTCCTGGGCGATGGCTTTCTTGTTGTTCTTGGCGGTAGGCAGCACATGGGCACCGGAAAAGAAGAAGATGGCCGCCAGGCCGAACAGGGCGAAGTACACGCCCACATTCTCGCCACGGATCAGGGCCATAATGCCGTACACCACGGCGGCGATGCCCGCCACAATAATAGCCAGCGCCACCCAGCGATAGGCGGGATTGCTGCGGTCATTGACCCGCTTGGCCTTAGCCGCCGTGGACAGCTTCGCCGTCTGCTCCGGGTACTCCTCCAGCAGCTGCTGGGCCTGCTCCAGCGTCTCCCGGGCGGCCTGCGCCTGCGGCGTCAGCTGCTTAAGATAGCGCTTGGCCTCCCGCTCGGCCTTCTCCCGCAGGCGGCGCTCCGCCTCCACACTGTGGCGGGGGATATCCGGGCAGACCCGTGCCATGTGGGCCAGCAGAAGGTCCACGTCCTCCTCGTGCTTGAAGTTGCACTGTTTCTGGCTGCCGTCGTCCAGCTCCACCACCAGATAGGGGATGGAGCCGAAGGCCCCCTTGCCGGTGAAGCCGCCCTTGCTCATGGCCACCCGCTTAAAGACACGGCGCACGGACTCCAGTGCCACATAGTACCGCCGGTCGATGAAGAAGCTGTTGAGATACAGCGCCTGCTCCCCCACGCCGCAGGGGCCGTAGCGCTTGCAGGACTTCTTGTCTGCCTTCAGCACCTCCGGCGACAGAGTGGTGTTGCCCAGTTTCACAGGTGTAAACATCGTGTGTCCCTCCAAAGTGCGAAAAGCAGTGGGAGAGCGTGCCCCCCCACTGCTTTGCATGAAAAGTTACTTGCCCAGCGTCTCATAGTGAGGCTGCGTATGGCGCTTTTTGATGGTATACAGGAAGATACCCAAGAACAGCGCTGCCACAGCGATACCGATGGGATACGCCACGGCGGTGTTGTAGATGACGGTGCCGTCAGCGGCCTTGTGGTTGATGAGTTGACCCAGGCACTCGTTGCCCAGCAGGAAGTAGGTGGCAGACACGGCGCTCATGAAGGTTGCGGGAACAGCCGTCAGCCAGTAGTTCTTCTTATCGTAGAACAGATACATGGAGGCAGCCCACAGCACGATCATTGCCAGCGTCTGGTTGGTCCAGCTGAAGTAACGCCAGATGATGGTATAGTTGATGGCGCCCAGAGCATTACCCACACCCAAAATAGCGCCGATACCCAGCACGGGCACACACAGCAGCAGACGGTTCTTCCACTTCTTCTGGTCCAGCTTGAACCAGTCGGCCAGCACCAGACGGGCGCTGCGGAAGGCCGTATCGCCGGAGGTGATGGGGCAGGCGATCACGCCCAGCATGGCCAGAGCCACGCCGACCTTACCCATGGTCTTGATGCACACATCGTAAATGGCGGCAGACTGACCGTTGGCCAGAATCTCGGCCAGTCCGGTATTCAGGCCACCGGTGACCTCATACAGGGCGCATCCGGCAGCGGCCCACACCAGCGCAATGATACCCTCGGAAACCATGGCGCCGTAGAACACGAAGTGACCCTGCTTCTCGCTCTTCATGCAGCGAGCCATCAGGGGGCTCTGGGTGGAATGGAAGCCGGAGATAGCACCGCAGGCCACGGTGATGAACATGAAGCTCCACACGGGGGTTCCGCTGGGATGCATGGAGCGGAAGTTGTCCCACAGCTCGGGAATGGTGTACTCAGGCTTGACAAAGATACCGATGATCACGCCCGCCGCCATAACGATCAAGCAGATACCAAACACGGGATAAATCTTGCCAATGATCTTGTCGATGGACAGGAAGGTGGCGATGAAGTAATAGACCAGCACGATAATCAGCCAGAACAGCGTGGTGGTGACGATACCGTTGGAGCCGCCGTTCTTGAACAGGGTGACGATCAGGCCGGCAGGGCCAACAGCAAACACCGTACCCACCATAATCAGCAGCACCACGCTGAACACACGCATGACGTTCTTCATGAAGCCGCCCAGATAGATGCCGGAGATCTCGGAGATGGAGGCACCGTTGTTGCGCTCGCTCATCATACCGGAGAAATAGTCGTGGACGCCGCCAGCGAAGATGGTACCGAAGGTGATCCACAGGAACACGATGGGGCCCCACAGAGCACCCTGCAAAGCGCCGAAGATGGGACCGAGGCCCGCAATGTTCAGCAGCTGAATCATGAACAGCTTCCACTGGGGCAGGACCACATAGTCCACGCCGTCGTTGATCTTTACGGCAGGCGTTTCACGGTCGTCGGGGCCGAAGGTGTTCTCCACGACCTTGCCGTACAGGAAGTAGCCGCCGATCAGCAAAGCAAGACAGATCAGAAAACTAATCATATTGTCTCCTCCTTACACAATGACACAAAAGGTTTTCCCGGCTGCAGTCCGGGCGCGGCACGGGGGGAACTCCCGCTCCGCAGGTACATTTTTCGCACAAATATAACGGCCATTACCGACAGAAAACGTTTCCGTCTCCGTCATACGACATTATCATATCTCTTTTGTGAAAAAAGTCAACAATCAGAATCGACAAAATCATCACAAAATTTTTTTGCAATTTTCACAGAAAATTCACACTTTGCTCATTGCCGGTAACGATACCGAAAACTCAGAAATCGCTGTTTTCCCCGAAATATGGTACTTTTTGACTACCTTGGTTTCCCCTGACGCGTTATTTCGTTTCGCTGAATGAAATTGTTCAAATTCCGTCATATGCTCTGCCGTTCGGAATAACCGACGGCTGTTCGCAGATTTTTCAGGGATATGCCGGGATACAGAGGGTCTTCCGGATGGTACAACTCTTGCCCCCATCAGGGGGCTTTTCGTTGTGTGCTTCTGTTCAGCAAGGCGGGAAGTATGATAACAATTTGAAATATATGCACCGAATTATACGGTTTGTTGTCGCAGTACGGCAACTCATGCAAAGGTAGTACGGATTCCCACGGTCGGTCTGCGGACTGGTCGTGGGAATGACAGTGCTATATTTATGTTGATAGCCTTCAGCAGCCTATGATGCTTTCGCTTTTGTTGTCTTCTGCGGGTAACTTCGATGGAAACGTGCCTCCGGCGGCCCGCTTTTCCCAGCAGCCGGAAAAATGGGCTATCGGAGACAAGGGAAAAATCTTCTGAACAAAACAGCCTCCCCGCAGCAAAAGAGGGACACGCCCGCCAGCGTGTCCCTCTTTTGCCCCTTCCATCGAGATCTTCTATCCAATATTCCGCCTATCAGTGCCGGGACACACGGTCCCAGTTCTCCGGATCCTCGTACAGCAGCTCAATGTCCTCCATATACTCCGAATCCAGTGGGTTGTCCAGCGCCGCCCGAGCCTTGTACTGCTCCAGCATACGCCGGGACTTCTCCGGCGGCTGAACCGTACCGGCGCCGGCGATGCAGCCGCCAGGGCAGGCCATGCCCTCCAGCAGATAGCCGTCGTATTTGCCGGACCGGGCCACCCGCAGCATCTGGCGGCAGGCCCGCAAGCCCTCGGCGTACACCGTCTTGACCTCCCGATCCGGATTCTTGGTCTGAATCACCTTCTCCACGGCCTTAGCCACGCCGCCGGAGGCAGCAAAGCCCACGCCGGGAGCCGACGCCTTATAGTGGGCCTCCGTATCAGGGATTTGGGAGAAGTCGATATCCTTGGCGGCAAACATTCCCCGCAGCTCCTCAAAGGTCAGCACGAAGTCCACCTCGCTGCGGACGCTGCGGCGGCTGGCCTCCAGCTTCTTGGCGGCGCAGGGGCCAATAAAGGCGATCTTGCAGTCGGGGTGCTTCCGCTTCTGGAGTCGGGCCGTCAGCACCATGGGGGTCATGGTCATGGAGATGTACGGCGCAAAGCCGGGGAACTCCTTCTTGGCCATGACGGACCATGCCGGGCAGCAGGAGGTTGCCATAAAGGGCTGTCTGGCAGGGACGTGCTCCATGAACTCCTCCGCCTCCTCCACGGCGCAGAGGTCGGCGCCCACCGCCACCTCCTCCAGTCCTTCGAAGCCCAGCCGCTTCATGGCGGTGAGGATCTGTCCGGGAGTGACCTTTTCACCAAACTGGCCCCAGAAGGCCGGGGCGATGATGGCGATGACCTTCTCCCCCTTCTTGATGGCGTGGATCAGCTGGAAGATCTGGCCCTTGTCCACAATGGCGCCGAAGGGGCAGTTCACCAGACACTGGCCGCAGTTGACGCATTTTTCATGGTCGATGTCCGCCCGGCCATACTGGTCCTTGCCGATGGCGTTCATGCCGCAGGCCTCCTGACAGGGCCGCAGGAATTTGATGATGGCCTGATAGGAGCAGGCCTCCTTGCACCGGCCGCACTTGATGCATTTGGTCTGATCGATGCGGGCCCGGCCATGCTCCAGCTCGATGGCGCCCTTGGGGCAGGACTGATAGCAGTGCTTGGCCAAGCACCCCTGACAGGCCTGCGTCACCTCGTAGTGGGTGTCCGGGCAGGCGTGACAGGCGTACTTGATGATGTTGATCAGCGGTGGATCGTAGTATTTTTCGGAGATGGCGCTAGCCTCCACGCCGTCGGAGATCATGTTCTCCTCCGTCACGTCCCGCAGCGGCAGACCCATGGCCAGCCGGATGCGCTCACCAACGATGGCCCGCTCCAGAAAAATGGATTCCCGATAGGTCCCCACCTCACCGGGGATGATCTCATAGGGCAGCTTCTCCATGCGGGAGCAGTAGTCCCCACCCTCATAGGCCAGCTTTGCCACAGCGGCAAAGACCTGCTTACGCAGTGCCTCCACGTTGCAGTACAAATTTCTCATGTGTTCCCTCGCTAAGTTCCCGTTAAGTTCCGAATGTATCATTCTCTGCCGACAACCCGGCACTTTTCACGCATATTATAGCAGATGTCCTCCACTCTTGGCAATAGAGGATTCCGTTTTATTATTAAAATAATAAATAATCATTACAGCCTGGATATCCCCGCTTGACGACCCTGCTGCCAGCGTGGTAAGCTAATCCATACCATGGATACAAAAAAATTCTCCCCTATGGAGGTGCCGCTATGGACATTCGGGAATATACCTCCCCCACCCTGCCGGTGGCTCAATTCGTGGAGCGGTATGTGGATACCGACCACTATGACGCCGGGTGCCGGGGGTGTGATAACTACGGGCAGGTGTGGGTATGTCCCCCCTATGGTTTCTCCGTCTCCGGCTACTGGAGCGGATTCCGGGAGGTGTGCCTGCGGGGCGTGCAGCTCCGGTTCTCCCCGGAGGAGCAGGCCCGAAGCTATCATCCGGAGGATCTGGCGGAGCGACTACGTCAGCTGTTCTCCCGGACGGCCCGGCAGATGATCCTCCGGCTGCGGGAGGAGTATCCCCGGTCGGATATCCTCACCGTGGGCGGGTGCCATCTGTGCGAGCGCTGCACCCGGCCGGAGGGCCGGCCCTGCCGGTATCCGGAGGGCATCGGCTATACGCTGGAGTCTTTGGGCTGCGACGTGTCCGCTGCGGCGGAGCAGCTGCTGGGCTGGCCGCTTCTGTGGAGCCGGAAGGGATGCCTGCCGGAGTATATGGCGCTGGTCTGCGGCGTGCTGATACGGT
>ULZU01012617.1_pt1 | contig 13033 bp, 10 predicted proteins | sample 1963491 | NCBI WGS metagenome assembly ULZU01 (sample SAMEA4835900, study PRJEB28245) | human gut metagenome | biome: gut microbiome; material: fecal sample | place: Denmark | collected 2008 | reverse complement strand
GACCCTACCGGGTCCCCCCTCCACCTTTACAGAAAGAGAGATGCGCTATTTCAAGGGGCCTTGCCGCCGAAGGGGCTACGCCGCCAAGGGGCCTTGCCGCCGAAGGGCTTTGCTACCAAGAGGCTGTGCCGCCAGCTTCTGAGCGGCGTTATAGCTGATGAAGGCGGCGGGCAGCTGGTAGTAGTTGGTGGCCATGCGGATGGAGCAGTCATCGGGATGTTCGGTGTCATTGTTGTACACCAGAATACCGATGGCGTTCTTCCACAGGGCGTTCTGGATCTTGGTGACGAAGGTGATGGGCTCGCCGCTTTCGTCGGTACCGCCGCGCTGCACCACAGCGATCTTGCCGGTGACGTTGATGCCCTCGTAGTCGGAGTCGGCGCCGTAACCGGGAACCATGACATAGTCATAGGGGGCGGCCAGATCGTCAGATACGTCACCGTATATCTTCAGGAGAGAAACGTAGGAGTCCAGGCCCAGGAAGGAGGTCTGGCTGTCGGTATAGGTGATCTTCTCGTTGCCCAGCAGCACATAGTTGGCGTAGATCTCCTGACCCTCCACGCTGGCGATGGACAGGTTGGCGGGGTACACGGAGGGGGCGGCCACCACGCTGTTGTCGGGGTCCCCGGTGAGGGGAGCGTCGGTACCGTAGCTGTTCCTATAGCTGGAGGAGGTCTCGTTGCCGGCGGCAGTGATGACCATAATGCCGGCGGCATCCAGCTTGTTGTACACGTCGTTGATGAGGGCGTCCTCGTCCACGGTGAAGCCGCAGTAGGAACCCAGACTCAGGTTCACGGCGTCCACACCCAGACGGCAGGCATCCTCCAGAGCCGCCAGAATGGTGGTCGTGGCGGCGCCCGTGCCGCTGTCGTCAAAGACCTTCATGGGGATGACCTGAGCGTCGGGAGCCACACCGGAGAAGGTGACGGCGCCCTCGCCGTCCACGGCGTAACCGGCGGAGATGCCGGCCACATGGGTGCCGTGCTCCAGATTTTCTGCATCCCACTTGTTGCCGGGGGCCACCTGAGCGTCCTTACCGGCGTAGTCAAAGGCGAAGGGGATCTTGGCGCTGAGATACACATCGTCGGCGGTGACACCGGGCATCAGGGCCTCGGCGTTGAGGTCGGCCGCCTGCAGGATGCCACTGACGTAGTCTTTGGTGAACTTGGCGTCTGCCGGGGCGTTGGCAAAGGCGGGATGGGCGGTATCCAGCCCGGTATCCAGCACGGCGATGGTCATGCCCTTACCGGTGAACTGATTGGCGGCCAGCGCCACCTGCAGGGCCTGCGTATCGGCCTGCTCCACGGTGGGTGTAGGAGCCTGCCACGAAAGCACGGCTGACGCCCTTGATGCTCCGGATGGCCTCCAGATTCTTCCGGGCGGTCCGCAGGGCGAAGCCGTTGAAGAGCATGGTATAGGAATAGGTATGATCCACCTGCTCCTGCCGCAGAGAGCGGCCCAGGCGGGACTGCACCATGGCCTGACGGCGCAGCAGGGTCTGCTGGACCTTGGCGGCGGTCTTTTCGGATGGAGTTGTGCGTACTTTGGCTACAAAAGAAGGCGGCGGATATCGTCCACCATGGACTCGATGGCCTCCGGGGCCAGACTGCACCGCAGGCGGCTGCCGTCCTTGGCGATACGGATGAATTCGTCCCGCACCAGCACGTTCAGGTGGTGGGAAACGGTGCCTTGGGAGATGCCCAGCTCCTTGGCCAGCTCCTGCCCGCTGCGGTCCTGCTCCTTCAGCAGCTTCAGGATATCCAGACGGCTCTTGTCACCCAGCGTTTTCAGGCAGGCCAGCAGATGCTCGTCGTTGGCGGCGTATTTCTCCGTCAGGCGCAGAATGAGCCAGTACAGCACCCCGGCGATGACGGTGATGTGGTCGTCGCCGGTGAGGAAGCGCATGGAGTGGAAGGACATGACGCAGGGCAGAAAGGTGATGCTCTGGTCGGACAGCGTCTGGGACTGGGCAAAGGCGCTCATAAGACGGGGGGTGTTCTCCCGTGTCTGCTCCAGACACTGCCGCAGCAGACGGTCCGTTTCCGGCGTCTGCATCACTTGTGCCAGCAGGGCGGCGGACTGCTCCACGATGCGGCAGGCGGTGCGCTCGTACTCCTCCAGATGGGCGTACAGCGTCAGCAGCCGCCACCGGTCGGCAGGGGGCAGGCGGGTGAGGTCCATGTAGTCGATGAGGTCGCAGATGGTGTCCAGCTGCTGCGGCGGGGGGAGGGGGTCCTCCTGATACTGGCCCACGGCGGAGATGATGTCCCGCAGCCGCTGCTGAGGTGTGTGGCCTGTATATTTATAAGCTTTTTCGCCGCCGGGGCGAACATAATCCCAGACCAGAAACCATGCCAGACAGGTGTTGCTGCCGGAGAGGGGAGTGAACAGGAATTGCAGCGTCTCCTCGTCCTCTGACAGGTGCTCCAGCAGGTACTCCTCTGCGGCGGCGATATGGCGCACCTGCGGCACCAGCTCCCGTTCCGGGATGCCGTAGGTGTCGCAGATGCGGACGGCCTCTGTGACGGCGGTGCAGTATTTTTCCTCCGTGGGGGTGTAGTGGCGCTCCAAGGCCACCAAGGCCTCTACGCCGTATGCATTGGCCTCCTGATAGATGAAACCCATATGATCCTCCAGAAAATTTGACGGAGATAGAAACGTTTTAATTATTCTGCAATGTATTGTACCCCCACTTCTGGCGCTGCGTCAAGCATAGGGACTTCCTCTGAGGGCATAGGCTGGCGGAAGAGGAGGGATCTGTATGCTGTCTGCGGCGTTGCTGCTGCTATCCAACAGCCTGTTTTTGTCCCTGCGTCTGACGGGGAATCCCGGTTCGTTCCCCCGGCCGCTGCCGCCGGAGGAGGAGCGGGCGTGTCTGGAGCGGTGGGCGCAGGGGGATCTGGAGGCCCGGAACCGGCTGGTGGAGCACAATCTCCGGCTGGTGGCCCACATCATCAAAAAATACTATACACAGGCGGACAATCAGGAGGATCTGATCTCCATCGGCACCATTGGACTCATCAAGGCCGTCAACACCTTCCGGGCAGACCGGGGCATCAAGCTGGCTACTTATGCGTCGAGGTGCATTGAGAATGAGATCCTCATGTACTTCCGCTCCCAGCGGAAGCTGCAGGGGGAGGTGTCCCTGTCCGACGCCATCGACACGGATAAGGAGGGGGGCTCGCTGTATCTGCTGGACGTGGTGGGGACCGACGACACCATGCTGTCGGATCTGCAGGATCGGGAGGAGCAGCTGCTGCTGCGGCGTCTGGTGCGGGACTGCCTGACGGAGCGGGAGGCGGACATCATCCGGAGGCGGTACGGGCTGGAGGGGCATCCGCCCCAAACCCAGCGGCAGGTGGCGGCGGTATACGGCATCAGCCGCAGCTATGTCTCCCGCATCGAGAAGCGGGCACTGGAGAAGCTGGAAAAGGAGCTGCGAAAGGGGTAGGAGGATAGCGAAAGGGCTTGTCTTTGAGGCGGGAACATGGTAAGATGATAAAAAACACCTATGCGGCAGCCTGTGGAAATGAGCGGAGATAACATGAGAAAGTTTTTCAGAGGAATATGCGGCGTACTGGCGACGCTTTTGACCCTGTGCATCCTATTGATGGCGGCGGGGCTCATGGGGGTGCGGGCCTTCGGCATCACGCCTTATGTGGTACCGGCGGACATGGAGGGGCTTCCGTGGTCCGCCGGGGCGCTGCTGTACGTGCGACAGGAGCAGCCGGAGACGCTGCAGCCGGGGGACACCATCGCCTACGTCACGGACAGTGACCTATCGCTGGAGGGGGGCGTCATCGGTTCCGTGGACACAGAACGGCGCTTCTTCTATGTGGAGGGAGCCCCGGTCTACTGGGACAATGTGCTGGGGCAGCCCCTGTGGGGCATCGATGGGCTGGGCTATGTGTCCGGCTATATCAGCCGGCCGCCGGGACTGTATCTGGTGCTGGGGGCTGCTGTGGTGCTGGCGTTGCTGTGCATCTTCCCCCTGCGACGCCGAAAGGGAGAGAAAACGGAAGAATCCCCCACCGGGAGATGTATGGCAACGAATGCGGGAGAGAAAGCTCCCACCGAATCGGCGCAGGCTGCGGCGATGGAGGAGGAAGTCCCCACCTTGACGGAAAAGCCTGCGTCTGCGGAGGTATCTGAGCCTGTGAAGGTGCCTAAGCCTGCGGTAGAGATACCGAAACCTGAGCCTGTGCCGGAAGCGCCTAAGCCTGCGGCGGAGGTACAGCGGCCTGCAGAGACCGGGCGGCGGCAGACCTCTGGCAAGCGGGACGAGGCGGTGGCCCGTCACGGCGGCAAGCGCCTTCAGCGCTGATGGAATCGATCAAAAAAAGGACCGAAGGGAGAGGCTTCGTAAGGAAGTCCTCTCCCTTTGGTTTTGTCGTCAGCCGGAATTTGGATTTATAGGAAAAACAATCATATGGAAGGATTACGGTAGGAGCAAAAAATAGTAAATAATGATTTTATTTTCTGTATAATAAGAAATATAATTTTACCAAGAATAATTTTTGTAAGGCAAATAATTCTTTGAAAGGATGAAAGGCTATGCCACAACATGAATTTATTACAAAGCAACTAATAGATAAAGGTTGGTCAGAAGATAGAAAATACTGTGTTACCGACGAGCAAGGAAATAAATTTTTGCTTCGTGTTTCTCCGATTGAACAATATGACAGGAAGAAAAGCGAATATGAACTTATGGGTCAGGTAGCAGCTCTCGGTGTACCAATGTGCCGCCCCTTAGAGTTCGGCACATTTGATGAAGGAGTTTATTCTATTCAAACTTGGATCGATGGCATTGATGCAGAAGAAAATATACATAATTTAACAAACCAAGAACAGTATTCTTATGGTTTTGAAGCGGGAAAAATACTAAAAGAAATTCATAAAATCCCCGCTCCGAAAGAAATAGAAGATTGGGAAATCTATTTTAATCGTAAAGTAGACCACAAAATCAAGATGTATGAAGAATGTCCTGTCAAGTACGAAAATGGGCAAGCCTTCATTGATTACATTAACGCTCACAGATATTTGCTCAGCGGTCGCCCTCGAACCTATCAGCACGGAGATTACCATATCGGCAATATGATGATAGGGAATGATAAGCGACTCTACATCATTGATTTTAATAGAAATGACTTCGGAGATCCGTGGGAAGAATTTAACCGCATTGTGTGGTGCGCTCAAGCTGCCCCTTTGTTTGCAACCGGAATGGTAAACGGATACTTCAGCAATGACGTACCAATTCCGTTTTGGGAGTTGCTCGCACTTTATATTAGCAGTAATACTTTATCTTCTGTGCCTTGGGCAATTCCTTTTGGGCAGAGCCAAATTCAAGTAATGATAAATCAAGCAAAAGATGTACTAAGCTGGTATGAGAATATGACGAAATCCATTCCGACTTGGTACAAAGGAGTTATTATAAATAAATAATACGAAGCAATTGCCGTCGTGTCCACAGGGATAGCAAGCATCGGATCATGACACCACGATCCGCGAAAAAAGCTAAATACAAATCATTGGAGTCCCTTCCTTACGGAGGGTGCCCCAAAGGCAGAGCCTTTGGGGCCTTCTTTTTAGAATGGAGCGTTATGAAAGTGTATCGGGCTGGGTCTCGCCGGGGCGGTCAGTCAGCACCAGCTGCACCTGACGCCGCCGCAGGAATACCGTCAGCCAGCAAACCGCCATGGCGATCAAGCCGCAGATGGTCATGCAGAGCCGATAGTCCAGCACCTCGCCCAAAGCACCGATGGCCAGCGACAGCACCGCTCCCGCCGCCGTGCAGAGCATGGACTCATAGGCATTGAGCCGAGCCCGCAGCCGGTCGGGGATGTAGCGCTGCACCGCCGCCTGCCGGATGGTGGCACTCTGGATGCCCAGAAAGCCGCAGACGGCTCGGTTCACCAGCATCAGGGGATACGGCAGCCACAGAAGGCAGGCGTCCATCAGTTCGTAGGTCTGATACACCCCGAACAGGAAGCCGAATCGCTTTCGCTCCGGCAGGGAGTAGCGGTAGCGGACGGCGCCGCCGATGGTGCGCCCGGCGAACTCCGCCACGGAGAAGAAGGAGTACATGGCGGTGGTGAAGCCCGGCGCTGTGCGAAAGAAGGCGATGAGCAGGGGAGAATAGCCCATGGCCATGCCGTTGGTGACGGCCATGTACTCATAGAGGCCGTGGAGGCCGTGCTCCTGCCGAAGATAGGCGGCGGCCTCCCGGATGTCCCGCCACCAGGTTTTCAGGGACAGCAGCGGCTCTTGATCCCGGCGGCTCTCCTGCACATGGATGCGGTTTTCGATGAGGGCGGCCAGCACCGACAGTGCGCCTTGGATCAGTAGCAGCCGTCCCACGCCTAAGGTGTCGTACAGCAGCGCCGCCAGCGGCATCATGAGGACCTTCAGAATGGGATAGAGCATGGCGGAGACGGTGTAGGCCCGCTCCTCCTGTCCCTCCGGCAGCAGCAGGGGGTAGAAGCTGTTGTAGGCCAGCTCATCGAAGGCTGCAAGGCACGATACCAGCAGGGAAAAGGCCAGATAGGCGGTGTAGGAGAAGGCACTGCGCAGCAGGAACAGTCCCGCCCCGGCGTAGCACAAGCCGTTGAGCAGGTCGCCCCACACCAGAAAGGGCTTGCGGGGCAGGCGGTCCATCATGGGGGCGACGACCAGCGGCAGCAGCACCATGGGGATCAGCTGAATGGCCACCACCAGCGCCGAGGCCAGAGTGCTGCCTGTCTCGTCAAAGACCAGAAAGGACAGGGCGAATTGGCTGATGATGCCGCCGGCGGCGCCCAGCGTCGTGGCGGCGGTGATGCGGGTAAAATTCCGTGTCCAGAGAGTTTGTTTCATAGCGTTCACCTCACTGCTATGATTATCCCACAGCTGCTTACAAAAGAAAAGGGGGTCATCGTGGGAAAGTTATTCCCGTGATGACCCTCTTAATGGGGTAAAAATGCTATTTTACAGGAAACTCCTCCAACAGGCGGCAGGCTTGACGATACTGACGGTTGGCCTTGTACCACGCCAGCACCCACGGCAGGTGGAAGCGGGTGAAGCCCATAGGATATGTGTCTCGCAGACGCTGGAAGCAGTCCAGAAGTTGGGTGCCGTAGGCATCGTCGTGGAGGTAGTCCGGGTGCTCCAGCCGATAGCGCACCAGCGCCAGCATCCGCTGCTCCATTTCGCCGGAGGCCATAGGCTCCGCCTGCCGGACGGCGGCCAGCGCCTGCTCCCGATGGCCCAACTGCTCGTGGCAGATGGCCAGCTTGTGCAGGTCCAGAAAGCCGGGGCGGGGGAGGGAGGCAAAGTAGGGCAGGGCCTTTTCCGGTTGACCCAGCTCCAGTTGAGTGGAGGCAACATTGTAGCGGAGGGCAGACAAGCTGCCGGTATCCCTCAAGGCTTCTGCCAGACGCTCCGCTACAGAGTAGAGGGTCAGCATCTCCTCCATGCGGCCCAGATCCGAGTAGCAGTTGCCCATCCACAGGCGGCAGGACAGCATCAGGTAGGGGTAGCCGGCGTCCGATGCCGAGCGGTAGGCGTCCCGCAGCACCTCGATGGCGGCGGTGTATTCGCCCTCGGCGTAGAGGAACTCTCCGTGGTGGGCAGCCAGCAGCGGCAGCGGCTCCAGCCGTACCGCCTCCTCCCACCGGCCCTGAAGGCTCCGATGCAGGGCCAGCTGCCGGGTGGAGAGAAAGGGCTCCCACTCCACCGGCAGAGGGCGCATCTCGTCGGCGTAAAAGGCATCCAGCAGCAGGGCGTCCGCTGCCAGCGGACTGGATGCAAGAATCTCCCGCCGGGGCTGCACCAGCTGTTCATAGAGGGAATCGAAATTCGGGCTGCCGGAGAGCAGGGCCTTCCAGCAGGGCGCTAAGCCCTCCGGCTCCGGAGTCCAGACAAGACCCAGCCGGTGCAGCAGCAGCTCCGTCACCTCCGGGGAGGGGGCGGCCTTGCCCTGCTCGATCTTGGACAGATAGGAGGGGGCGCAGATGCCACGGCACAGACCTTCCTGACTCCAGTCCCGCTGAAGGCGGGCCTGCCGGATCAGCAGTCCGGCGATGTCGCCGCCCCTCATCCGATGAGGTCCCGCACAATGGCGCCGGCCAGCAGGATACCGGCGGTGGAGGGGACCCATGGCACACTGGCAGGGACGCTGCGGCGGCCGGGGGAGGGGGCCTCCAGCTGGGCAGTGGCGGCGGGCTGCTCCGGGCTGAACACCACCTTCAGGTGGCGGATGCCACGGCTGCGCAGTTCCTTCCGCATGACACGGGCCAGCGGGCAGCCGCTGGTCTGAGAGATATCCGTTACCCGCAGCAGGGTGGGGTCCAGCTTGTTGCCGGTCCCCAGCGCCGACAGGATGGGGATCCTTCGGTCCGTGGCCTGCTGGATCAGGTCCAGCTTACAGGTCACCAGATCGATGCAGTCGGCAATGTAGTCATATCGGGCGGAGAAGAAATCCTCCCGATGGGCGGCGTCGTAGGTGGCGCAGATGGGGTGGATGACGGCGCTGGGGGAGATGTCCCGGCAACGGCGGGCAGTGACCTCCGCCTTGGACTGGCCCACGGTGGAGTGGAGGGCGCAGAGCTGGCGGTTGATGTTGGTGACACTGACGGTGTCCTGATCCACCAGCGTCAGCTCACCTACGCCGGAGCGGGCCAGGATCTCGGCGGCATAGCTGCCCACGCCGCCCAGACCGAACACGGCCACATGGGCGCTTTGCAGGCACTCCAGCGCCGGCTGGCCCAGCACCATCTCGGTGCGCAAAAACTGTTCGTGCATAAATAGGCTCCTTTGCTTCCAGACGGTATCAAAAAAGACCGGCCTCGGCCGGTCTTTTTCGGAAATTCATCAGACGAGGTACTTCATACCGGAGGCCTCGGTGGCGGTGATGTCCTTCACGAGAGCGTTGTTCCACTGGGTGTAGTCGGCGTTCTTCATGGCGTTGCGGACCTGCACCTGCCAATAGGGGGCGTCGGTACCCACGAAGTATATGACATGGTAGCCGGTGTAGCTGCCCTCGTTGTAGACGATGCCGGTGTCGCCGGGCTGACGGGACTCGTCGAAGCACCAGTCATTGAACTCGGTGACCATCTGGCCCTTATACACCTCGGTATACAGGCCGCCTTTGGTGTTGGAGCCGGTATCGGCGGAGAGCTCATTGGCCAGCTCGGCAAAGCTGTCCTCGGTGCGGGCGCCCTCCTCCCACTTCTTCAGAGCGGCCTCGGCGGCCTCCTTCTGCTCGGCCTTGCGGGCATCCAGCTTCTCCTGATAGTCGTCAGCCTTGCTGTCCAGATCGGAGGTATCCACCCTGAACAGAATGTGGCGCACGTCCACGGTGTTGTAGTCGTTGCGGCCACGGCTGTGGAACAGGACCACATAGTAGTTGTCGCCGCTCTCGATGAGGGTCAGATCGCCCTCCTGACGCTCCGCGTTGAACACCCACTCGGTGACGGCGTCGCCGCTGTAGGTACCGGTGGGACGGTCGGTGTAGGTGCCGTTATCGTAGTTGTCGGCGGCCTTCTCCATCAGAAGACCGTTGCGGACGGCCTCCAGAGCGGCGTTGGCATTGGCGGAGGCAGCCTCCTTGGCGGCGGCGTTCTCCTCGTCGGTGGGCTGCACGGTGTTGCCGTCGGCATCCTTGGTGGAGTCGGCAGTACCCTTGAAGTAGATGTACTCGTAGTCGGCCACGTCGAAGTTGTTCTTGTGCTCGTTATAGTAGGTCTCCACTTCCTCGTCGGTGTAGGTGAGGCTGTCGATGTAGTCCTGCTGATAGTGGGAGGCCAGAACGGTGTCCTTCAGAATGCTCTTGAAAGTGGACATCGTCATGTTGTTGCCGTACATCAGCTTCAGGTAAGCGCTGGTGGAGTAGCCGGCATTCTTGGCGTAGGTGGAGAAGGTCTCCAGGGTGCTGTCGATTTCCTTCTGCATATCGTCGTCGAAGGTCAGACCCTTCTCGGCGGCGCCCTTCTTCAGCATGGTCAGCTGAATGAGACTCTTCTTGGCGGCGTCACGGAAGTAGGCGTCCCAAGTCATGTCCTCGGTGACACCCAACATCATCTTGGCGGTGTCGTTCAGGCTCTGCTGAGACAGGGAGGTATTCTTGTCAATGCCGTAGAGACTGGCATAGTTGGAGTTGACGATACTGTTATAGGCGTTGTGATAGTAGTAGCTGACCTCGGCGGCGGAATAGGACTCGCCCTCCACCGTGACGGCAGTGGTGCCACGCTGGATGATGTTGGAGTTCCACACCACCAGACCAATGGCGACCACCACAAAGGCGATGGCGATGATGGCATAGAGCCGGTTGGAGCGGCGCTCCTTGGCCTGCTCCTGAGCTTGACGGGCAGTCTTGGGATCCACAACGCCGCTGGCGGCGACCTCCTGCCGGTTCTTCTTTTCTCTTGATGCGCTCATAGTTGTTTCATCCTCTCAAAATAGGGGTCATTACGACCCGACTTCGTAAAGTTAATCGTAATTATACAGGAAATCTGTCTGCTGTGCAAGGGGGAAACGGAAATTATCCGGCCATAGGCCGAAAAAGCGGTCAGCTCCGGAGGTCTTCCGGAGCTGACCGGGCTTTTACCAGTTGTCCCGCCGGGCGTGGGGGCCAAGTTATAACCTGCACCGTTTCAGCAGGTGGGTTGTCTCCAGTGTGCTTCACCGCTTCCAACTTCCAGCCGCAGACGGCAGCCGGGAGGCCTGCGATCCACATACTGATCCGACATCCCCTATAACAAAATGTGAGGATAAAAAAGACCCGTCACATCCCTGCGGGACCTCGCCTTTCGGCGATGACCTTATTATAACAGACCTGCGGGAAAAATAAAAGGGGTTTTCGCAGAAACGGTCAGGAATTTTCTTCCTCGTCGGCCAGCAGCTGTTCCATGAACAGCTCGTAGATCTTCTCCAGCTCCGCTTCGTCATCCAGCGTGCTGAGCAGCTCCTCGCCGTTTTCCGTGACGGATTTCAGGATCACCAGACCGTAGTCCTCGGATTCCTCGTCCGCCTCGTCCTCCACGGCGGGGAAGAAGGCCATATAGGTCTGCCCCTCGTGCTCCAGTGCGTCCACATACTCCAGCTCGATATCGTTGCCGTCCTCGTCGGTGAGGGTGATAAAGCTGGGGCCAAACTCATCGCTCATGAGAAAATACCTCCTGCATAGGTTGATCTTCCCCTACTATAACGGATTTCCACAGAAATTGCAAGAGGGCGGCGCTGCCGATTTCCACGCAAAAATTGGAAAAGCAGCACAAAATGGAACCTATGTGCCGGGTCAAAGGATACGGTGATTGCGTTTTTTGTGCAAAAAGGTATTTTTATCGGTTGACAGGTGTGGTAAAATAACTCTTATATTGGTTTAATATGTGCTTTTTGCCGCAGCCGGGACCTTCCGGAGCAGGGCGGCAGGGAGAAGCCGTATAAAAAGCCTGAGGCCGCCCGGCGGCCGGAACAACGAAACAGAAAGTGAGGTGCGCTGTCCATGAAAGAACACTCCAACGACCGTGATAAGGCAGAGCAGAGCGCCCATCAGAGGAAAAACCGAGGGAAGGGACGGGCCAAGAGGGTCTGGGGCGTCATCGGCACCATCGTGCTGGTGGGCGTGCTGACCATGGCCATTTTTGTGGGGATCTTCATGACCTACATCAATAAGTCCCTGAAGGGCCACGTAGAGGTGGATATGTCCGAATATGACCGGAAGGTATCCACGGAGCTGTACCGTCTGGGGACGGACGGCGAGACATGGGAGATGTATCAGACGCTGTTCAGTGATGAAAACCGCATCTGGGTGGATATCGGGGACATCCCCAAGTATTTGCAGGATGCCACCATCGCCATCGAGGACAAGCGCTTCGAGACCCACCACGGGGTGGACTGGAAGGGGACCCTGCGGGCCATCACCAGGACCCTGACCGGCAGCGGCACACAGGGCGGCTCCACCATCACCCAGCAGCTGCTGAAAAACGTCACCGGCGACAATCAGGTGACGGTGAAGCGGAAGATCACGGAGATCTACCGGGCGCTGGCGCTGGAGAAGGATTACTCCAAGTCCCAGATCCTGGAGATGTATCTCAACACCATCTATCTGGGAGAGCAGTGCTACGGCGTGCAGACGGCTGCCCGGATGTACTTCCACAAGGATGTGAAGGACCTGACGCTGGCGGAGTGTGCCTGTCTCATCGGCATCACCAACAATCCCTCCATGTATGATCCTCTGCTCAGCGACTGGACCCGTGAGAACAACCGGGAGCGGCAGCTGACCATCCTGGGCGAGATGCTCGGTCAGGAGAAGATCGATCAGGCCACCTACGATGCCGCCGCGGCGGAGGAGGTCCAGTTCAGCGACGGGTATACGAATCTCGGCAATTTCACCGAGCCTACGGAGGAGCAGGAGACCCCGGAGAAGCCCACCGTGCAGTCCACCGCCAACAACTCCTATTATACGGATCAGGTCATCTCCGATGTGGCGGCGGCGCTGGTGGAGAAGCTGGGGCTGGAGGACGATGCACCCGACGAGAACGGCAACGTCCGCACGGCACAGGAGAAGGCCGTCAGCAAGATCTACAGCAGCGGCTATAAGATCTATACGCTGCAGGACAGCAAGCTCCAGTCCATTGCGGAGAGCGTTTTTGAAAACAGCGATCTGGTGGAGTATACTGACGACTACGGCAAGCCCTTGCAGGCGGCTATCACGCTGGTGAACAATTCCACCGGCAACGTGGTGGCTATGGTGGGCGGTCTGGGCGCCAAGACGGTGGACCGTGGCTGGAACTGGGCCACGGAGCCCCGGCAGTGCGGTTCTGCTACCAAGCCCATCTCCGACTATGCCCCGGCGCTGGACGACGGTACCATCACCGCTGCCTCCGCCATCGACGACTATCCCGTCCGGGATCTGGACGGCTACGGCGCATGGCCCAAGAACTCCCACTCCGGCTTCTACGGCTTGACCACCGTGTGGACGGCGCTGGTGGAGTCTCTGAATACCTGCGCCGTGCGGGTCAATGAGAGCTACGGCTCGGCGGCCTCCTATAATTAT
>ULZU01008016.1_pt1 | contig 13250 bp, 18 predicted proteins | sample 1963491 | NCBI WGS metagenome assembly ULZU01 (sample SAMEA4835900, study PRJEB28245) | human gut metagenome | biome: gut microbiome; material: fecal sample | place: Denmark | collected 2008 | reverse complement strand
TGGTATTAGTGAAGGAGCAGTAGCGGCAACAGCGGCTATCACAGCGGTTGTAGCAGGACTTGCGCTTGTATATGCGACAAACGAGGATGTTAGAAATAGTTTCAAGGAATCAATTTCAGCCATTGCGGATAACCTAACTCCTGCAATGGAGTTTTTGACAACAACGGTTATACCAGATTTACAGAATGCATGGACAGGGCTTGTAGATGTGCTTACTCCGATAGGAGAATTTTTGAAGACTGCATTCACAAGCATATGGCAGGATATGCTAAATCCCGCATTAAAATATGTTGGTGAAGAAGTGCTTCCGAAATTGCAAAGTGCTTTTGAAAATCTTTGGAATGGAGTGCTTGTTCCGTTTGGAACATTCCTTGGAAATATCTTAAAGCCTGCAATTCAAATTGTTACTGATATACTTACGGTACTTTGGAAAAATGTAGTAGTTCCTTTGGCACAAGCATTAGGAAGTGTTTTAGGAGCTGCATTTGATGCGATAGTCGATACCATGAATTTTCTGGTAGAACAAGTAAAACCAGTAATAGAAGTATTCAACTTCTTATGGGACAATGTTTTATCTCTCATAGTCACTCATTTGTGGGAAGATTTAAAGCCTGCTTTTGAAACTGTATTTAATGCAATAGGTAATATTATCAAAAACCTTGGAACAAAATTAAAAGGACTAATTAATTTTGTTTCCGGTGTATTTACTGGAAACTGGAGAAAAGCATGGGACGGAATAAAAGACATTTTCAAAGGAACATTTAACAACCTTGTATCCATAGCAGAGGGATGCGTAAATCTGATTATTGATGGAATAAACGCTTTTATTGATGGCTTTGGTCTGATTAGTGGCATATCTGAAGCTATAGGAATAAGTTTCAAGCCAGTGCAAATACCTAAAATAAGTATTCCTCGATTTGATACCGGTGGTTACGTTCCGAGCCGATACACGATGATCATGGCAGGAGAAAACGGTGTACCGGAGATTGCCGGGACAGTAGGAGGCAAGACAGCGGTTGCCGGTGGAGTTGAAATCACTGGAATAAAAGATGCTATTAATTCCACGGCACAACAGGAAATTGCACTTCTGAAACAGAATAATCAGCTACTGCAAGGAATCCTTGAGAAAGAGTTTGGAATAACAACAGATCAAATTGGAATTGCCGCAAGACAATACGGTCAAGAGCAATTTAACCAAAAACACAAGAATGTATATGTATTTTAACACAGACAGCACTCTGGATGGGTGCTGTCTATTTTTATGCAATGAGGCGGTGAGCGTATGTCAGCATATCAAGGATGGCTTTTAAAAATTGGAGATTACGTTATTGACCAGTCAAGATTTATAGCCGCTGAAAGTTATCAGCCGGCCGTAAATATGCAAGATGTAGACCCGTGGACTGATGCAAATGGATACGTACATAGAAATGCTGTGGAGCTAAAAGCATTAAGTGTTGATTTTTCCACGCCTGCGATGCTGACGGATGACGATTTGCAAGAGTTACTGTCCGGGATACGAAGAAACTTTATTGATGCAACGGAACAGGGATGTAATATCACGGCATACATTCCATTTTTAGGTCAATATGTCACACAATATGGATATATGGCTGATATAAAGCCTACAATCTACGGAACTTATGACGGAGAGATTAAATACAATCAGATAGAATTTTCATTTGTCGGAGGTGTAGCGAATGAGTAACTATACCTATGCGGATTTGTTTGATAAAAGCGCATCCAAAAAGGAAATCACGATTGAAACAGAGGACAAGTCTGTAAAAATCACCAACAGCGAAATCCATTTTGAACAGTTTGAATTAAAAGAAATACTATGTGATGATGATTACCTTACATTTGGACAGTGCAATGCATCACAGTTAAAATTCAAAATTTCCAACGTGTTCACAAGCATGATTGGGAAACAGATAAATGTTTCTGCTGTGATTAATGGACATGCTGACGCACCGTTTATTTTCGGCAAATACCGTGTCATTTCCGATAAACCAACAGATGATAAGCGTTACAGGAATGTGACGGCATATGACGCCATATACGATATTGGAGAATCAGAAGTATCTTCCTGGTATAACGGATTGAAATTTCCTCTGACCTTAAAGCAGTTCAGAGACAGCTTTTTTTCATATTTTGGTGTTGAGCAAGTAGCAACCACATTGCCTAATGACAGCATGGAAATGGCAGAAACAATCAAACCAAGCGAACTTTCTGGTCAGACGGTCATGGAAGCAATCTGCTCAATAAATGGATGCTTTGGTCACATTAACCATGATGGAAAATTTGAATATGTTTTCCTTAAAGAAATAATATCCGGATTATATCCACAAAAAGGATTATATCCACAGAAAGGATTATACCCTAGAAAAGGTTCTAAAAAAGAAAAGGTTACTGGTGGAAAATACAAATCAGTTAAATATGAAGATTTTGTCTGCCAAAAAGTTACAAAAGTGCAGATAAGGCAATCAGAAAATGATATTGGTGCAGTTTACCCAGATACAGAGATTACCGACAACGACAACAGTTATATTTTGCAAGATAATTTCCTTGTTTATGGAATGGGTGCAGATGCCCTAGAAACGGTTGCAAGAAATCTGTATGAGGTTATTAAAGTTGTAAAATATAGACCTTATAACTGTGAAAAAATAGGAAATCCTTGTTTGAGCCTTGGAGAAGCAGTCAATGTATATACGGCTAAAGAAATCATAGAAAGCTATGTGTTGAGCAGAACATACAAAGGAATCCAACAACCGATAGACACCATATCTGCCACCGGAAAAGCACCAAAATACAGTGAACAGGTAAATGGAATTAACAAAAGTATAATTCAACTCCGTGGAAAAACAAATGAGTTAGAACGTACTGTTGAGGAAACACGATCTGAGATCAAGGATGTAGAGAGCGGATTGGATACGAAAATTACGCAAAATGCAGGAAAAATTGAAGCAGAAGCGAAAAGGGCAACAGATACAGAAGTAGAATTGGCAGCGGCAATATCTTTGCAGGCAGACCAAATCAAATTAAAAGTATCAAAAGGTGATGTTAGTTCTCAGTTAAGTGTTGAAAGTGGACAGGTAAGTATTTCTGGAAACCGTTTTGTATTGGAAGCAGATAACTGTAGCATATCAGCAGATGGAACTATAACAGCTAAAAACGCAGTAATGACTGGTAGTTTTAAGTCTATAGGGGAAGACGGAAGTTACACAGAAGTATCATCAGGTGAAATTAAATTTTATAACGAACTATTGCAAAGCACAGGATCTATAAAAGGATTGGGACAATATCTTACTATTGATGCTTCAATGGTAAGTGTAAGCGGAATTTTAGTGGTAGGAAATGGAGCAACATATGATTCACAATATGTAAAAAACATATCAACAACTTCTCAAATATTAGGCAGTAAGACAGTACTGACAAGTGCCACATTAAGTGTCACAAAAAATTATATAAATGGAACCGTATCAGATGTATCTTTGGTAACACAAACAGCCAATGTTGCTGATTATCCTGGACATAATGTTAATTTTATTACAGGAGTTTCATCACTTGGAGGTTTGCTCACTGCAACATCTGGAATTGTCACACTTATGACGTAGGAGATTTATTATGGTAAAAAAAATATTTATTCTTCAAACGATTATTGGAAAAACAATGAAAGAAGTAATGGAAGAAAGGCAAGAAATTCAGCAATATATAGCTTTTACCATTGGAATTTCCACGTTTACGGAAATAAATGCCACATTGTTTAGCACGGAAGATGGCGATGGTTTTGAAGAGTTTATGAAGCAACTTATTGACATGTCGGATACAGTGGTTGCACAGAGCGGATATGAGGTATCTGAACTGTGCAAAAATCTGTATGCATATGCAGAAGAGCAAGGAAAAGAAATCTATGTAAGGGAGAATTGATATGGCAGCAAACTTTGAGATTAAGAAATTAAAAAGCAACCTTGTGACAGTATTAAATCAAACACCGTTGCCTATCGAGGTGAAAAGGCTTGTACTGTATGAAGTGTATTCGGAGACTAAACAGTTATCAGATATGCAGATTATGAAAGAGGAAAGCGAGGTATCTGCAGATGGCGTTGAATAAGGTTTATACCAGAATTAACTGGGAAGATTATCCAAGTGAAAACACGGATTTAGATGCATACAATCTTAATCAGATGGATTCTGCTATTGATGCGTTGGACAACCGTATCATATTACAGGATGCCTTAAAAGTAGACAAGTCTGCAATAAACGGGAATATTGCTGATTGGACTATGGATGAAACAACCGGTATTATTACTATTACAAAGTACAACGGTGAAAAGATTATTTTTGACCTCAACATTGAAAAAATTCCTGTCGGCTTTTCAATGTCTGATGACGGAATCATTACCATGACTACAGAAGATGGAACACAGTTTACAGCTGATATTGGTTCTATGCTTCCGGTGTTGACATTTGAAGATTCTGCAACCATAGCTGTATCAGTGACTGGTACTGGAAAGAATAAGACTTATTCTTTTTCGATAAAAACAGGATCAGTAACAGATGATATGCTTCAGCCTAATTATTTAGCAGATATTAGAGTAGAATCCGCAAATGCATCTGCTTATGCGCAATCCGCAAATGCAAAATCTGTATTGGCTGAATCTTATGCCGTAGGTGGAACCGGAACAAGAGAAGGAGAAGATACAGATAACGCAAAGTATTATATGGAGCAGGCAAAACAGCAAACAGGAGGAATACCAACAAAAGTTAGCGAATTAGAAAATGATGCTGGATACATTACAAAAAAAGTTTCTGATTTGACAAATTATTATGACAAAACCACTGTTGATAAAAAAATAGATGCAATTCCAAAACCAGATTTGACAAACTATTTGACCAAAACTGGTGATGGTAGTAATTTGACTGCGGCGTTTGAAGAAGCAACAACTTTAGAGGAATTAACGACAGGAGAAAAGTTATCATCTATTTTGGGAAAAATTAAACTGGCCGTAAAAAACCTCAAATCACTTATAAGCCTTATCGGAACTACCGATATTTCGGCTATTGGTGATGGGACTGTTACTGGGGGATTAAGTGATGTAAATGGCAATTTAAATGGTTTGAAATTTGCATCAATATCAACATCTGTTACTCTATTAGTGGCGAATAAACAGTCCTTTTTAGGCTCCTTGTCTGACTTTGGATTGCCAAATAATGCAAATGTATTTGGGGTGTTTGCAAATTGTGATTGGGCAGTTAATGTAAGATTTGCAAGTAATAGCAAGTTTTATGCATATCAAATTGCAAACGTAAGTCATGATACAGTTTTTAAATTGAACTTTATTGTGGCATATAAGTAACTTATTTGCTATTCTTCATATGAATTTAACCGAAAAATTTAAAAGCTCCGCCATATACGCCATTTGTAGATCCGTTGTATTTTACCGTAATCGTGCCTTGATTATTATACTCGACAACCATAGTATCCGATTTTGATATAGTATGAGCACTAACCACATCAGCATATCTTGATGCTACACAAACACAAGTGTCTGCTGTAGATATACGGTTAAAGATAATAAGCCATACTTCATTATTTTTTACCAGTCCCAAAAGAGAACCATTAGAACTCTTGACATAACTGCTAGTATCTAATTTAGTGTTTAACTTGCCATTTACAGAAGCAGTCATAAAAAATATTTGCGAAATAACAACAAAAAAGAGCATGGTGTAAAAGCCATGCTCTTAATCTATTTATCTGATTCCCCAGTCACCGTCATTGTTGACGAAACCAACCACATATCCTATCATGTCATCAATAAGATTTTCCGGGAGTATGCTGTTCGGAGACATAAGCGGAACATGTCTCCATTTTCTTACACCATCTTTAATTATATGTGTTTTCACGACAATATAAATCCCACCATTACTGGTCACAATACATCGTTCACCGTCTTGCGGCTCACGATCCGCTGCAAGGAGAATAATTTCCCCAGGCAGATAAAACGGCATATAGTAGTCGCACGGAATTTTCACACCGATATAAGCCTTGGATTTTATGTCTTCCGGCAAACTGTCTATGCACATGGGTTCCACAGCATTTGTGGTTGCGATAATTCCATTCATAAGTTGTGGATTAAGAACAGAAATATACTTGTGCGATTTTTCAAGACTGGAATAGATTTTAGCTTGGTGACGTATGAAGTAACGGATAAGATACAGAGAGTGTTCCGGAAGACTGCGGCATATCTTGACAGATTCCAACATCTTATCTTCCATAGTGCCGCAACCTACCAGTTCGTCTACACTTATTCCGAAGGCTCTAGCAAGCGCAACAGCGGTCGATAGCTTCGTGTCGTTAGAATTACCGTATAGTAGTGAATTAAGCGTAGAATAAGGCAAATTAGCTTCATCAGCAAGCTTGTAAACCGTCATGTCCGGTTCATTTAGAAATTCATGGAGATTTCCACGAAAACTTAACATATAATTAGTACGGTTGACTGATAAATGTGTCGAAATTTCTTTGATTCGGTCTTTTTTCATCATGTTTTTTATCCCCCTTTCACATGATACACTTGTAACATCCCTTGTTTCAAGGGACTTCAAGTTCTGGCGAGGGCGGTGTTTATTGGCGTTTTCACCGTCCTCTTTTGTTGATATTTTACAACAATAAAAAACGTGAGTCAAATATATTGATTGTTTAGAACGTATGTTCTATAATGTGTTTGTTCGCTACTTTAGATTGTGTGGAGAATTAAAGAGAGAGGGGCGTGGTTACGATGGAAAAAGAAATGACAAATGAAGAATACAGAAAAGAGTTGTCAAATATGTTTGGAAGCATAAATGAAAACTATATTTTGCAGTGGTTCTATGAATTTGTAAAAGAAAAAACAAGAGGTGAATAATCACCCCTTGGTATATTTATCGTAAAAAGCTTCCGCTTGAAACAAAAGCATATTGAGCATTTCTGGTGGAAGCTTTTCGGCAATTTTAGCAAGTTTCATCACATCATAATTTTTGCTTATTCTGGCTATAAAAGCTCCGTTCATGTCTATGTAATCTCTATTTAATCCAAATGATTCTACAAAAGTGTTTATATTATTTTCCGGCACAAATCCATTGTTGATAATCTCAACAAGGCATTTCTTATAATAACCCATTCTGTCAATGAGATTAGTGCTACCAACATTGTTATAAATATAATCAGAATATCGCACTTTCAAATAATCGGTCAAATCATTTTCAAAGTCAAATGTTCCATCTTCTAATTTAATTTTATAGTCTACTCGTTTTTTTATAATATCCTTATATGGAACCAAGTCTATATTTAATTTTTCTGCTGCTTCTATAGTTTTATGAACATTTTCGTGAATAGCACAATCAAAGTCATCAAATGGATTGTATTCTGTTCCACATTCTTCACAAACAATTTTATCAGTTTTTCCCATTAAGAAGTCCATAGATACTCCAAAGTATTCACAGACTTTTTGAGAGGTCTTCGGATCTGCCATAGAATTTTTCTTTTTCCATGTGCTTAAAGTAGAAGAGTTAACACCAGTATCTTTACCAAACCTATATGGTGTAATTCCTTTTAATTCACACAATTTTTCGAAAGTTTTGTACATAATATCACCTCTTAAAAAATATTTCGGCATAACGAAATAGACTATTGACAACTTCGGTTTAGCGAGATATACTATGTACATACCTCGGCAAAACGAAATATAAAAATAGTTTCTAGAAAAATACTTCGTTAAAAAGATGTAACTCGTTCGACAAAGGAGATTATATCACTAAACCGAGGTATATACAAGTATTATTTACGGAAAGGAGTGATATTTTGGCACAAATGTTTACTTGTGAAGAGGTAGCAGAGAGATACAAGGTAAAAGTCATTACTGTTTGGGAATGGATTCGTCAAAAAAAACTTGGGGCAATCAAGTTAGGAAGAGAATACAGGATCACAGAGGATGACCTTGTGGCATTTGAAGATTCAAGAAGAGTTAAAACTGAATAGAAAGGAGAAACATGGAAGAATTACAAATTTTTAATAATGAAGAATTTGGAACAATCAGAACAGCAGAAATCAACGGTAAGCCTTACTTTGTGGCTTCTGATGTTGCAACAGCACTTGGATATGCAAACCCCAGAAAGGCAGTCATAGACCACTGTAAGGGAGTAACGAAACGTGACACCCCTACATCTGGTGGTAAACAAGAGTTGTCATACATAAATGAGGGTGACGTTTACCGCCTTATTATGAGATCGAAGTTGCCATCAGCGGAGAAATTTGAATCGTGGGTTGTGGATGAAGTGATCCCGTCCATCAGAAAGAATGGTGGGTACATAGCAAACCAAGAGAATATGACCCCAGAGCAGATTGTAGCGAATGCACTTATCGTAGCACAGAACATTATTTCGCAGAAAGATAAGCAAATCGAAGAAATGCGACCGAAAGCAGATTTCTTTGATGCAGTTGCAGACAGCAAGACTGCAATTTCCATGAATGAGGTTTCAAAGGTATTGGGAATCAAAGGGCTCGGACGTAACAACCTATTTGAATTTCTTCGTGATAATGCAATCCTGGATAGATGGAATGTGCCATATCAGAAATACATTGATTGCGGATGGTTTCGTGTAATAGAGCAGAAATACACCAAGAATGGAGAGGAGCATATATCTATAAAAACACTTGTTTATCAAAAAGGTGTTGATGCAATCAGAAGAAAAATAGAAGCAAAGCGAAGTGCTTAAATGAAAGGAGATATTTCAGTGAATAGCGGAATCTGTAAAAATGTAAGAAAAACAAATTATGATAGAGGACTTAAATATGGCAACAAAGTACTTCATGGTAGTGATTTAAGGGATTTGGTAGGGCTTACTGTTTCGGATGTAAATTCCAACGCTGATGATGCAGAAGTCGTTGTATGGTTTGAAAGCAATGAACGAAATGTTGCTGTTTACTTAAGGGATGATTGTTTAGATGGACAACACATTGCAATCATTGACCATGCAAATGAAGAGGAAGAATCAAAGCTTCTTCTCAGACCTGTTACGGAAAATGACATAAAAGAATTTTCTTCAATGGTTTTGTATTATACAGATGATGTTTTTGGAGAAAACGATGAAAAAACCGGAGCACACTATTTATACTGTAATGATTTGGAATTAGAAGAATCAGAATTTTTCAAAGTAAAAAGTCTGTATGTCTTCCAAGATGGAAGAATTTTAACAGAAAGGTAAGTAGTGATATGAGAACAACATTGAAGCTGTTTCTTCCTATTATAATAGCACTCTCCATCACATTTACATCCACGGCACAGCCGAAAGGCAGTTTCATCTCCGAGGAAGCACAGGAATCGTGTGTAAAGTACGGTGAGGAATATGGCATCTGCCCGGAACTGCTTATGGCAATGATCGAGAAAGAATCTTCCGGCAGACCGGATGTGGAAAGTGGCGGTTGCAAAGGTCTGATGCAGATTTCTGACAGATGGCATAAAGACCGCATGGATCGTTTGGGAGTAACGGACATTTACTCCGTGGACGGTAATATCCATGTGGGAGCAGACTACTTGTCGGAATTGTTTGAAAAGTACTGTGATGTAGGAATTGTCCTCATGGTTTACCACGGAGAGAAGAACGCAGCTACAAAGACAGAATTAAGTGATTACGCAGACTGGATATTAACCAGGAGCGCAGAACTGGAAAGGATGAATGGAAAATGACGAACAGAGAGAAGTATGCGGAACAGATTATTGACATGGCACTTGATAGTATAGAGATAGCTGTGGACAAAGAAGGAAAGTTATGTGATTGCAATGTAATACCTTGTTCCGATTGCGCATGGAGTGATAAAAGCAGATGCAGGGAAAGGTTCAAAGAATGGGCAGAGCAGGAATATGTTGAACCACCTGTTGACTGGTCGAAAGTGCCTGTGGACACGAAAGTGTACGTAAGAGATTCCGATAGTGACCCTTGGAAACCTAGATATTTTGCAAAATTTGAAGGTGGGAAAATATTTACATGGACTAATGGTGCTACTTCTTTTTCGGCTAACAACTTTGATGATGTAGTATGGTGGATTCAAGGAAAACTTGCGGAGGACACCGTATGAGTGCCAAAAAGCGGTTTACCGTCAAAGGGTGCATCGGAAAGATATTTTACAGTCCGAAAGAATGGGAAGTTGACCGAGAAACAGCATTCTATTACAGAATTGTAAACCGCAATACCGGGAAGAAAAAATGGTTAAGAAAGGAGTATTTTTATGCAGAAACGACAGATTATCCCCATCGTCCGTGCGAATGAGATTCTGATTGCAAGACTGTTAGATGCAGGAATCTTGTATATCAGCGAAGAGGACAACATGATCCACGTAACAGAAGACTGAAAGCCGGAGGAGTGAGGAAATGGAAAGGAAGATAAGAAAAATCTTGGTAGAACTGGGGCTGAAACAGTACTTGCCGGGATTCCAGTACATCATCGAGGTTGAAACGCTGATGTTTGAGAACCGGAACAGAAGACTTTCTGAAATCTACCGGATTATCGGAGAGGAACACAGCACAACCAAGGAAAGCGTGTACCGGGCAATCAAGTGGGCTGTTGATAAGATGAACCCAACCACAGAGTTGTACAAGAAAATCAATGAGACAGACAAGCCGGTCTCAATCTATATGTTTGTTAATTCACTGTATTTATATCTTTGGGAGGATAGGAAAAATGAGGATTAAGCACATCTTTTTGCAGAATTTCTGCAAGTTCTATGGTTCTAACGTAGTGGACACTGATTTATACGACCGGACAGAGGTTTCCGGTGTAAATGAAACAGGTAAGTCCACGATCAAAAGAACAATTCAGTATATTTTTGGATGCCGTGACGAGAACGGCAGAGAGATCACCGGAATCAGACCGCACGATAAGGACGGCAATGACATTGACGGAGATATTACCACAGAAGTTACCGTGGAGATTGACGGTACAGACAAGGTTCTGAAAAAAGTATGCCGTCATAACTTCAATAAGAAAGGCGAGTTTACCGGCAATGTCACGGATTACTATGTGAATGATATTCCAAAAAAGGCAGCAGATTTTGAAGCATTTTTGGAAGAGAGTGTATGCGGAAAATATAAGTTTTCACTTTGTATCAATGCTATGACACTTCTGCTGAAAGGTGTCACGGATCAGAGAGCAATTCTTGCTGATATGTTTGGCCAGCACAGTAATGATGACATTTGCAATCAATTTCCGGAGTTTGAAGCATTAAGGACTGTTCTGCAGGACGGAACGGTTGACGAACTGAAAAAGTGTTGCAATACGCAGTTGTACGGCAAAAGGGGAAGAAATGGAACTAAAGGCTTGCAGGACCTGTTAGATGAAATTCCGAGCCGAATTGACGAGGTGAGCCGTCAGAGAGTGGATATTGACCTTGCGGATCTGGAACTGAAAAAGAAAGCTTTACTGGATAAGCTGTCAGATAACATTAAGCAGCAGACAGATACGCAGAACAGCATGAAGTCCTACGATAAGCTTTCTGATGGAATTATTGAGTTAAAAGGTCAGTTGAGCGCATTGCAGCAGAAAGCAAATGAAAAACTGGATGCGGACAGAAGAGAGAAGCGCACGGCACTGAACCTGGTTCAGAATGAGAATCAGAAAGAGTTGCTTAAGGCAGATACCATTCGTGAAGAAATCACGGCACTGGAAAAGCGTATCGCACAGTATGAGCAGAAGAGACAGGAATTGAAGAAGAGTTGGGATTTGAATAAAAGCCTTAAATTTGATGAAAACTCTTTGATTTGCTCCTACTGTGGACAGGAATATCCGGAAGAGAAGAAAGAGCAGTTAAGAACGGAGTTTGATACGCATAAGGCACATGAATTGGAACTGATTACCAAAGAGGGTTCTTCCTGTGCTGACCATATCAAAGCGGATCAGGCAGAACTGGAACATAAGCGTGAGGAACTGAAAAAGACAGAGGATGAATTGGAGCGTTTGGAGAAAGAGATTGCCATTGCTGATAATGCATTAAATTCCATTCCGTCAAGCGTGGATATTTCCAACACAGAAGAATATAAAGCTGTCCAGTCACAGATTGCTGAGAAAGAAGCTTCCATGAACAAATTCACTGACATGAATCTTCTCAGAATCCAGTTAAAAGGTGATGAAGAGCAGATCCGCAATGATATTTCTGTGGTTGATAAGTCTTTGGCGAGTGTAAGCATTAACGAGAGTGTGGATAGGCGTATCACAGAACTGGAACAGGAGCGCAAGAACATTGCACAGAAGATTACAGATGTGCAGGCACAGCTTGACCTGTTAAAGAAATTCAGCCGGAAGAAGAACGAACTGTTGGAAGCTGATGTGAACAAGTATCTTTCTTTCTGCACTGTGCGGATGTTCAGACCTCTTGTGAATGGTGACACGGAGGAATGCTGTGACTTTACATACCGTGGAGAGCCTTACAGTCGGAACATGAACCACGGAGCAAGGATTCTGACGGAAATCGACATTTGCAATGCGTTTCAGAAGCGGTGTGGTGTGGAATTGCCTATTATGGTTGACGATACCGAGAGCCTTGACCCTTGGAAGATTCCTGATGTTGACAGTCAGTTGATTATGTTCCGCAGAAGTGATGATGCGAGTTTGAAAGTGGAGGAAGTACCTAGTGCCTAATGATGATTATGATATGGATAAAAAAGTTGAGATTTCTGCTGATGAAATGTGCAGAGCAATAGTAAAAACAATGGAAGAAGAGCCGTTTGATTCTTTAATTGAAGAAAACCCACTTATGATAATTACTTTTGCCCAATTTGGAGCAAAAGTTACCACAAAATTATTTGCAGATAAGATAAAGAAAGGAGCTGCGGAAAATGGCAGAAGTAATTAAAAGTTACAAAGGATTCAACAAGGACATGACTTGCCGTGGATTCCAGTACGAAGAGGGCAAGGAGTACGAAGAGGAAACAGCAGATGTATGTCATAGTGGATTCCATGCTTGTGAACATCCTCTGGATTGCCTTGGTTACTATTCGCCGAACGAATCTGTTTACCATGAGGTGGAGCAGAGCGGTGAATTTGACAGAGGTGAAGATGATTCCAAGGTTGCATCAACAAAAATTAAGGTCGGTGTAAGACTGGACGTTGCTGGACTGGTAAAGGCAGCCATTGATTTTACTATGAGCAGAGTTAAAAAAGAAGCTAGAAGTGATGAAGACTGCGGTGCATCTTCTGCGACAGGTTACTGCGGTGCATCTTCTGCG
>ULZU01003228.1_pt1 | contig 13255 bp, 9 predicted proteins | sample 1963491 | NCBI WGS metagenome assembly ULZU01 (sample SAMEA4835900, study PRJEB28245) | human gut metagenome | biome: gut microbiome; material: fecal sample | place: Denmark | collected 2008 | reverse complement strand
AAAAAGTGCGCCTGCCGCACCTCTCCGTATTGCAAGTGCATCGCCCCCTTTGTCCTATTATAGCACACAAAGATACGTTTGAAAAGGACATTTTATCCATTCATCCGCTTGTCAGATACAAATGTCTGCGATTTTTCTTGACGCCCGATCAAAACTGTGTTATACTGGCACGCAATTAAACTGGGGGAATGTATTATGAAAGCGCAAACCAACCGGCTGACCTTCAGCCAGCAATTCTTCATCGCCACCATGCTGTTTGGCCTGTTCTTCGGGGCAGGAAACCTGATTTTTCCCATTTTTCTGGGCAGTCAGGCCGGGCGCAATGTATGGCCCGCCATCACCGGTCTGCTGATCACCGGCGTAGGCATCCCCCTTCTGGGCGTAGCCGCACAGGGTATCAGCCGCAGCAACGGCCTGCAGGAGATGGCCGGGCGGGTGAGTCCTCGGTACAGCATCTTCTTCACCTGCGCTCTGTACCTGACCATCGGTCCCTTCTTCGCCATTCCCCGCTGCGCCTCCACGTCTTTCACCGTGGGCATCGAGCCGCTGCTGGGTGAGAATGTCAACGCCACGGTGCTGCTGGCGGCGTTCTCCTGCGTGTTCTTCGCCGCCGTGCTGTTCTTTTCTCTGCGCCCCGGCAAGATTTTGACGTGGGTGGGAAAGCTGCTGACGCCGCTGTTCCTGCTGGTGCTGGCCATTCTGGTGGTGACGGCCCTGCTGCATCCCACAGACCGCATCGCCGACGTGACGCCGTCGGCGGCCTATGCTGCGGCTCCCTTCTTCGCCGGTTTTCTGGAGGGCTACAACACCATGGATGCTCTGGCCAGTCTGGCCTTCGGTATCGTGGTCATCAACGTCATCCGGGGGCTGGGCGTCACGGAGCCCGGCGCTATCGCCAAAAATACGGTGCTCTCCGGCATTTTCAGCTGCCTGTTCATGGGCGGCATCTATGTGGCCGTCACCATCGTGGGGACCCGGAGCCACTCCCTTACCGTTTCCTGCACCAACGGCGGCGAGGCATTCGCTGTCATTGCTGAGCACTATCTGGGGCGGGCCGGGCTGGTGGTGCTGGCACTGACGGTGATCCTGGCGTGTCTCAAGACCTCCATCGGTCTGGTCACCAGCTGTGCCGAAACCTTCACCGCCATGTTCCCCAATGGGCCGAAATACGGTTTCTGGGCCATCTGCTTCAGTATTTTTTCCCTGCTGGTCACCAACATCGGCCTTAACGCCATCATCGCCATCTCTCTGCCGGTGCTGATGTTCCTGTTCCCACTGGCTATCACCCTGATCCTGCTGGCGCTGCTGGGAAATCTGTACGGCCACGATACCGTGGTGTATCGGTGGGTCACGGGCTTCACGCTGGTGGCCGCCCTCTTCGATTTCGTGAAGGCGCTGCCCAAGGCCATTACGGAGACCCCTGTTGTCTCCGCTGTCATCGGCTTCGCTGACAGCTATCTGCCCTTCTTCGAGCTGGGGTTGGGCTGGATCTGCCCTGCCGCTGTGGGTCTGTTCGTGGGACTGATCTTCCATCGCACACGCCGAAACCGGCCAGCCGCATAAGAAATCGATTTTTCTGCGATCCATTCAGGCTGGCCCAATGCTGGCGTAGCAGCCTTTCTGCGTTCACAAAAAGTTTACAATTCCAGACCTTCCGATTTTGCGAATTTTCTCTAAGTAATAATAGAAGGACAATTTCACCCGGGTGAGGTTGCCCCTGGTTCGGTACGGCACGGTATCCGCGCCGACGAATCCACATGGCCTTCGACAGAGTATCTATGAGAGCATGGGCACTCTCCGCCATACGGCAATCCGCTCGGAAGGTCCTTCCATCTCTGACCGTGCTCCCGGGAGCACGGTCTCTTTTTATGCTAACAGGGAGGAGGCGAAAAAGATAGTTTACAGTATATGCTGGGCAAGCTATACCGTGCTGGTAAGGAGGTTCCCCGCGACGAGGAGAAAGCCGCACAAGCCAGCCGACCATGAGGAGCAGTGGCCTGACATGACCATGTAAGCGGCTCAAAAACTGGGCCGCAAAACAAAGAATAAAATCCTTCTGGGCGAAAGGTAGAAAGAAACTGAATGAGAAAATCCAAATAGAATTCGTTTGACGAACTCCCGCTGATGCTGACCGTGGAGGATGTGCCCCATGTGCTGGGCATCGGCTTGGCTCATGCCTACGAGGTAGCCCACCGCAGGGATTTCCCCACCATCACTCTGGGCAGCCGCATCATCGTTCCCCCGTGACAAATTCATGGAATGGATCGACGAGCAGGCCGTGAAAAAATCTGAGATATTATGATAGATTACAGTGGATAATGCCGGAAAATTCAAGTTTCCGACGTATCTGCGTCGAGAATACGGAAGTTGCACCCGTTAGGGAGGGGTTAGGGATTTTGCGGTCTTCGGCGTTCCTCAGTACCAAGGGCGCAACTGCCATTTTGCCGCTCTGACCACAATTGGGATGTGGTCAAGCACACTTCAAAAATTGAACTTATAACGCAGAAAAACCGCCTTTTAGGCGGTTTTTCTGGGAAAGGTGGTTGGAGTGTAATTATAGGATTTCAGAAAACGCAGATATATCAACGGTTTGCTGGCAGTCGGCAAGAGGTATTTATTCTAAAAATTCAAAATAACGCGAACAACGCCGCCCAATAGGACAACGGGCGGCGTTTTGTAAGTCCAATCATCCCCGCCATACCGGCTACATATCCTTTTAAGCCAGATGAAATATACGCATCAACATGTAGGCTATTCTAATTGCTCATAGTAAGTTCAAATTTGAATTCCAGATTTGTTCTTGTATGCCAAGACGCAAAAGGCCCTGCTGGACAAGCTGCACCAGAACATCGAGTGCTACCGCGATGTGGAGCTGACCGAAGACAGCCGGATGACGCTGGGCCAGTGGCTGGATCGCTGGCTCACGGAGTACAAGGCGGGTACGGTGCGGCCCGGTACCCTCGAGGGCTACCGCCGCTACATCGAATACTACATCAAGCCGCAACTGGGCGACAAGCAGATCTCCCTTCTCTCCCAGCAGGACATCCAGCGGATGTACCGCCGCCTGAAAACGGAGGGGCGCATCCACGAACATCCTGAGATGGGGCATCAGCTCTCCGACTCCATGGTGCGCCACATTCACTCCACCCTCCACGCCGCACTGAAAGACGCAGTGCAGGCCCATGTCATTCCCAGGAACCCCACCGAGGGTACGACTGCGCCCAAGCCTAACTACAAGCCCAAGCGCATCCTCACCCGTGCGGAGTTGGATGCCTTCCTTACAGTGGTGGAGCAGGATGAGGTGTGGCGGGACTTCTTCCAAACGGAGCTGATGACCGGCCTGCGCCGCGGCGAGATCTGCGGTCTGCAGTGGAGCGACTTCGATAGGAATACCGGTACGCTGAAGGTGTGCCGCACCCTCCACAGCCAGCGAAAGGGCGAGTACACCGTCGGTGAGACGAAGACCAATCAGGGCATGCGCACCATCATCCTGCCGCACAGCGTGACCGAAATCCTGCGGCGGCGCAAAGCGGATGCCGTCAGTCAATGGATATTCCCTGACTCGGTGAGGCCGGAGGATCCTGTCAACCCCGGCTCGGCCTACCTTCACATGAAGACGCTGCTCCGGCGGGCGGGGCTGCCCAGTATCCGCTTCCATGATCTGCGCCACACCTTCGCCACCCATGCCCTTACCAGCGGCGTGGACGCCAAGACACTGTCCGGCATCCTGGGCCACACCAATGCGTCCTTCACGCTGGACACCTACACCCATGTCACAACCGATATGCAGAAGACAGCCTCTGGCATCGTGGGCGGCTTCATGGAGGACATCTTCGGAAAGGAGTTGAAACCGTGGCAAGAAAACGAAAAGCCGGAGACGGAACCGTAAGACAGCGTAAGGACGGACGGTGGGAAGGCCGCATTGTTATTGGCTACGACGATAACGGCTATCCCAAGACGAAAAATGTTCTCGCTAAAACGAAGAAGGAATGCGTCGAGAAGCTCCAAAAGCTCAAGGAGGAATGCGGCGGACTGAAGCCGGAGAAGGTGCGGCCCGAGATGCCCTTCGGGGACTGGCTGACATACTGGTACGAGAATCACTCCAAGCCCAAGATACGCCCCACCACGCAGGAGACCTACGAGAGCCGCATCCGCCTGCACATCATCCCGGAGATCGGCGGCATCCCGCTGAACAAGCTGACGCAGAATGACCTGCAGCAGTTCTACGGTCGGCTCAAGAAAAGCGGCCGGAAGCGGTTCACCGACAAGTTCGGCGAAGGGCTGTCCGACCGAATGGTGCGTATGTGTCACGCCACCTGCCGCTCCGCATTGGAGAAGGCGGTGCAGGATGGGCTGATCCGTGTGAACCCGGCCATCGGCTGCAAGCTGCCGCCGAAAAAGGCACGGGAGATGCAGGTACTGACGAGGGAGGAACTGCAGCGGTTTCTCATTCAGGCGAAGTTCGAGGGCTACTACGAAGTATTCCTTCTGGACTTAGCCACCGGCCTGCGCCGGGGTGAGCTGATGGCGCTGCAATGGGACGACCTGAACTTCAAAACCGGCGTGCTGAATGTGAACAAGCAGGTCTACGATGTGCGGGGCCAACTTCAAATCAGCACGCCCAAGACGAAAAACTCCGTCCGCAAGATCGTCCTGCCACCCGCCGTGGTGGCGGTGCTGCAGGAGCATAAGAAAACAGTGGACTCCCGCTGGATGTTCCCGTCGCCAGTCAAGGAGGACTGTCCCATCACCCCCGGCGTGGTGCGGCGCAGATTGCAGCTCATTTTGGAGCACGCAGGATGCAAGCATGTACGCTTTCACGATTTGCGGCACACATTCGCAACGCTGGCACTGGAAAACGGCATGGATGTGAAAACTCTCTCCGCCATGCTGGGGCATGTGTCGGCGGCCACCACGCTGGACATCTACACCCACATCACCGACGACATGCGGCTTACAGCCGCCGCTAACATTGACCGCGGCATCGGCAAGGTAGCGCCGCAGGAGGACGCTTCAGAGCCGGGGCAGGAAACTGCCCCGACCCAGGCGGAAAAGCCGAGTATGACCGATTTCAAGCCCTACGTGGGCCGCAAGCGCCGTTCCGGCACGGGCTGTGTCACCGAAATCAACGACCATCTCTTTGAGGGACGATATTCCCCCAAATGGCCAGACGGCAAAAAGCACGCCCGCAATGTCTACGCTCACACCCGCGAGGAGTGCGAGGAGAAGTTGAAGGTACTGATCGTGGAGATGAAAGCCGAACTGGTAGAGCTGAAGCGGCAAAAAGCGGAGGGGACATTGCCTCCTCAGGAGCCGGAAAAGAGTCAGAAGAAAACGAAAAAGTCAAAAAAGAACAAGTAAAAAGAATCAGCCGGCAAGGGTGCCAAGTAATCGGTACCCTTGTCGGTGAAGCTATTGTCAGGATTGATTTTTACAGCGTCAAACGAAAAAACCTGATTCATTATTGGATATAATCAAATAAACTTTTAGAGTGACAGTTTTCTGGGGGATACCTCTCTTGTGCAAAATCGTTGACAATTGACAAAGAAAGCGTATATTATAGTCTTGCAAATACTATAGCAAATGCTATAATATTTGCGAGGAGATGAGGTTATGGAGTTTGGCTCAATTGTAAAACAAGTTCGTAAAGAGTTGGGGTTAAGTCAAGAACAACTTGCAAGAGAACTTAGCATAAGTTTTTCTACCGTGAATCGATGGGAAAATGGAAAGTCTAAGCCGAGTCAAATGGCCAAAGAACTATTTTTCTCCTTTTGCACGAGTAAAAATATTAGCCTAAATTGTATGGAAGGGGGAATCGTGAGTGATTAGTATTACATTGGAAAGTGTGGATCGCGTTGGCGTTGAAGATGAATGGAATTTTAGCAATGATACAGAATTCACTATGCACAGCATCCATACTTATCCTGCGAAATTCCCTTCCTTTATTGCAAAAAAGGCCTTTGATTATGCAGAAGCAGAGGGCGTAAAAATCGAAAAAGTTGCTGACATTTTTTGCGGGTGTGGTACTGTTGCACTTGAAGCAAAAACCCACAGCAAAGATTTCTGGGGATGTGATATCAACCCCGTTGCTACATTAATTGCAAAAGTCAAAAGTGAAAGTTACGATATGGCTAAGGTTGGAGAGTACTTTTCACTCATTAGTACACTCTACCCTCGTGTAGACATTTCAGATGCTGCATACGAGCACGCAAATGAAAGACTAAAATATTGGTTTACTCAAAACAGCTATATTCAGTTATTATGTCTAAAGATAGCTATTGAGGACAGCATACCTAAAGGAGCGTATTTGGATGCATTTCACTGCCTATTTTCGTCAATCTTGAAGGCATCTTCCAAGTGGTTGACAAAGTCTATAAAGCCCCAAGTTGATCCAAACAAAAAGGGAATAGTGGTCTGGGATGTGTTCGAACAGCAGTATAATAAGTTCGTGAAATCCATTGAACAATTGAACAGCATAGCTGGTTCTGAATCCTCTATTTCTATTGAGAATGAGAATTTTTTGGAAGCGGTCGATGTCCCAAGTGTTGATTTAATTATATCCAGTCCTCCATATGTTACATCTTATGAGTATGCCGATTTACATCAGTTATCGTCACTCTGGTTGGGATTTGCTGATGATTATAGAGACTTAAGACGAGGAACAATTGGCAGTCTATATAACAGCGAAGGCTATACTATTAACATGAAATTACTCAATTCTGTGGGCAGAAAAATTGTGGCAGAATTAATTGACACACAGAGGGCAACAGCAAAAGTCAGATCTGTGGCAAGATACTATGTAGATATTCAACAGGCCATCCACAAGTGTTCTCAGATGCTCAGTAATGGCGGAATGGCATTCTTTGTTGTAGGTGATACAGAATACAAAGGTGTAAAAATTAAAAACTCTGAGCATCTAATCCAAAGTCTCATAGACGAAGGGTTTACTGATATAAAGGCTGCGAAGCGTAGAATATCTAATAAGCTACTTACCCCATATCGAGATGAGTTCGGACGTTTTTCTTCGGATAAATCAAGCAGAACCATTTATCATGAAGAATATATTATTAGCGGAAGGATGTGGCGACATTGAGTGAAAGGCTGAAAATTCGACCGTATGCCCGCTTATTAACGATGTTGGGTGATCAATTAATCAAGAATGAATTAATTGCGCTTGTAGAACTAATAAAAAACTCATATGATGCGGATGCATCTTGGGTGAAAGTAAGTTTTATTGATTTCGGCCCAGATTATGAGTTAACCCCGACATCTAAAATTCGAATCGAAGATGACGGATGCGGCATGAATGCGGATATTTTGCGGAAACATTGGCTTAACCCTGCCACTCCTGATAAATTGAAACGGAAAGCCAAAAATCCCAAGACGCAGAAAGGCCGTATTCTGCAGGGTGAAAAGGGTATAGGTCGCTTTGCCATATTCAAATTAGGAAAAAAAATAACCATTACGACAAGAAGGCAACAGCAGAATTCTGAAGGGAAATTTATTGAGTCAGGAGAAAACATAGAAAATATTCTAACTTATGATTTCTCAAAATATGATAACGATTTTCTTCAAGAAGATGGAGAAGAAAAGGATCTCTTCCTTGAACAGTTGACTGTAGAATTGTCGCAACGTATACCGTCGGCCATCGTAGACACGGATATTGTTTTGGGCACAACGCGACGGAGACGCAAACCATTTGGTACTATTATTGAAATTACCGATCTCAAAACAAGGTGGACGACGGATCGGATTAATCGTATTCAGCAGAATATTGGTAAATTACAACCCATTTTTTCCGAAAAAGGAACAGCAGATTTTAGTGTGTGGGTTTATAAAGACAGTATCCTGCATGAGTCTAATGATAGTTATAAGAGAGTTCTCGATCATTGCTTAAAAAATATGTCCGTTCTCAAGATAACCAATGGTCGCTATATTTGCGGAAAAAACACCATATTTTTTGATATGAACGGACAACCAATTGAACTGAGTTTTAAAGATCCTGATATTAGAGGACTTACACAATTCAAACGCTTTAAAGAACTCGAAGAAAAAAATGAGCCAGTAGAGTGTGGGAGTTTTAACTTTGAATTCTATATCTTCGACTTGAATGTTGACTCTGAAAACCCGTCCAAATATTATTTGAGCAAAGAAGAAAAGAGCGTTATTAAAGAACACAGGATATACTTATATCGAGATGATGTAAGAGTAATGCCTTATGGCGATCCAGAAGATGACTGGCTCAGAATAGATATGGCACGTGGTACAATACGTGCTGATGAATATCTGAGCAATGATCAGGTTGTAGGATGTGTGTATATTTCGCAAGCAGAAAATCCCAATCTAAAAGATAAGACAAATCGTGAGGGGTTAATTGAGGAGGGACGTGCGCTCGAAGACTTTATAGGTGTTCTGCAACTTATTCTTCGGTACCTCAGAAAAAAACCGTTTGCACAATATTTGATTGATAAACAACGCCGAAATGAAATTGATCGAATAAAGCGTGGACGGCCTGCTGAACTAATTGAAGCCGCAAAAAAGCAGTATGGCGATGATGAAAAAGCCATGGCTTTTTTAAAATCCTTCGAGAGCAGCTATGCAAAAGAAAAGCGGACCTTCGAAGATAGAATTCAAAAAACCGAAAACCTTGCTGCAGTTGGCCTTTCAATTGAAACGGCCTCTCATGATGTCATGCTGTTGCTTGGAAAGGCAGTTGAGCAACAGGAAACATTAATCAAAGAGTTGATGTTAGGCAATGAAATAGACAGAGATAGTTTGATTGCCCGACTTACCCTTGTCCGTGGAACTATGTCTATGGTTCAATCGCAAATGAAAGATGTCCAATTGCTTTTCCCGTCAACTAAATCAAAAACAAAAAACATAGATGTAAAGACGGTTATCGAAAAAGTCCACAATTTATACAAGCGTGCATTCAAAGAAAACCGCATTACTGTGGAATACAGTTTGTCTACTCGACCATTAGTGGTTAAAACCACAGATGCGGTTCTTCTCCAGGTTTTTATCAATTTGTTTGATAATTCGCTATATTGGCTGAAAACCGTGAATGGCGAACGGAAAATTTTAATAACACTTGATGGCGACCGACAAAGGATGATTTTTTCTGATAGTGGTCCTGGAATTAAGCCCGATGATATTGATTATATCTTTGAGGCTTTCTACTCTGGAAAAGGTGAGGAAGGACGTGGGTTGGGGCTTTATATTGCAAGACAGCTTTTAGACAGATATGATTACTCTATCAATTTGGCAGAATTCTCAAAGGATAGAATCTTAAAAGGAGCCAATTTTGTATTAGAGTTCGTTAAAGAGGGGTAACGATATGGATATTGGAAAACTCTTTAATGGCATTGCGGTAATTGTCGATAATGAGATTGAAAACAAAACTTCGGCAATATACAAGATAAAAGAATTGATTGAAGCTAAAAACATTCCAGTTGCGGTATATTCCGAAATACCGCAACTGGATGTAATCCCTGCGCTTTCCGGCGCTTCATTTATTATCCTTGATTGGGACTATACAAATGGAGAAGCGGAAGTAGGCGAAGATGAACGTGTTGTAATACCTGACGCATTGACTACAAGCAACGAGGAACGCTTGATAGCTTTTATCAAAAAAATACTAAGCGAAATATTTGTACCTGTTTTTATTTTTACAGCAAAACAGACCTCTACTATAATCGACAGATTAAAAGAAGAGAAGCTTTGGGATAACGAAAAAACAAACCGAATTTTCGTAAAACAAAAAACAGAGGTTGATTCCGAAGAAGAACTCTTTTCTGCCATTACCGAATGGGTAAAGGCAATGCCGTCAGTATATGTCCTAAAAGAATGGGATCGAGTATTGAGTAAAACTCGGAATGCAATGTTCAACGAGTTTTATACTTACTCACCTAATTGGGCGCAAATAATTTGGGACATGCTTAAAGAAGATAGTATTGAAAGTCAACAAGAATTTGGCAATTTTGTTACCCGAAGTCTGATAAATAGGATTCAGAATTATTCTTTTGATGAAGCATCTATTCGGTCCGATACCCGACCCAATACTGCTGAACTCAGAAAAGTTGTAGAAGGAGAGCGATATTTGTCATATGCGGAACAGCCCGCACAAGCATATACTGGCGACTTGTTTAAAAATGGCTCTAAATACTATTTAAACATTAGAGCACAATGCTCTCTGGCAAGAGAGGGAGACCCTTTACTATACTGTATACATGGGGAAAAGTTAAAAAGCAAAGACATCATTTCTGAAGATATTCGCCTTACAACTGAAAAAGAACTGGTATTTAGTGCAAAGCAGCACTTTTCTTTAGACCAAATGCGCGAAATCTGTCAAGATACAGAAAAGTTGGAGGTATTCAACCGAAATTTTAGCAGACATAGGAATAGCATATTCTTCCGAAAAGGTACTATACTCGAACGAGACGATAAGGTTATTATAGGCTGTGTGGCAGGAGAGCAAGCAATTCAATTTAAGATGGATTTGGAGATTTTAAGCTTTAATGCATGGAAGGGGAAACGTATTGGAAGAGTGTTACCTCCATACATAACCAAGATTCAACAAAAGTGTGCAGTAAACATGGTACGAGAAGGGGTTGCACCACTTCCAAAAGAATTATTTATTTCTTTTGAGGATTAAAACAAGATCCTCAAATTCTGTGTCGCAATAGACAAAGAATAAGAAAATCCCTCTGAAATCAACGATTTCAGAGGGATTTTGGTCCGAGTAGTGCGGCTCGAACGCACGGTCTCCTGGTCCCAAACCAGGCGCGATACCAACTTCGCTATACCCGGATATTCACTTTTCTGCCATGATACCACGGCAAGCGGTAAAAATAAAGATTTTTCTGTCTGTGGTCATTCCTGTGGTCAAAGCCGCTTTTGTGCCGTTTTCGACAACCGGGGGAAATCCCGTAAACGCAGGCGCCGCAAGGCTTTCCGGCGTTTCACCTTGCCCCGTCCCGGATACAGCCACGGCACTCCCAAATGTGGCACGGTACCAACTCCGCCATACCCGGATAGGGGAGGGGGTACGCCGCCCGATCACGGACGGCGTACCCTTACTATATCAGATTTTCTCCGGTCTTGCAAGGGGGAAATCAGCCGTTCAGAGCGGCCTTCAGAGCCGCCACACGGTCGGTAGCCTCCCAGCGCACGCCCAGATCCTCACGGCCCATGTGGCCATAGGCCGCCAGCTGGCGGTAGATGGGTCTGCGCAGATCCAAATCCCGGATGATGGCGGTGGGGCGCAGGTCAAAGACCTTCTCCACAGCCTCCTCCAGCTTTTCATCGGACACCACGCCGGTGCCGAAGGTCTCCACCAGCACGCTGACGGGACGGGCCACGCCGATGGCGTAGGCCAGCTGCACCTGGCACTTGGTGGCAAGACCTGCCGCCACCACGTTCTTGGCCACGTACCGGGCGGCGTAAGCGGCGCTGCGGTCCACCTTGGTGGGATCCTTGCCGGAGAAAGCACCGCCGCCGTGGGGGGCGCTGCCGCCGTAGGTATCCACGATGATCTTCCGGCCGGTGAGACCGCTGTCACCCTGAGGGCCACCAATGACGAAGCGGCCTGTGGGATTGACGTAGATCTTGGTGTTCTCATCCATCAGCTCAGCGGGAACCGTGGGCTTGATGACCAGTTCGATCATATCCCGGCGGATCTGATCCAGAGATGCCTCGGCGGCATGCTGGGTGGAGACCACCACGGCATCCACACGGGCGGGCTTGCCATTCTCGTCATACTCCACCGTCACCTGCGTCTTGCCGTCGGGGCGCAGGTAATCCACCAGCTTTTCCTTACGGACCTGCGCCAGGCGCTTGGCCATCTTCTGGGCCAGAGAGATCGCCAGCGGCATCAGCTCCGGCGTCTCGTCGCAGGCGTAGCCGAACATCATGCCCTGATCGCCGGCGCCGTTGTCCAGCGCACTGTCACCGGACTCCTTGGCCTCCAGACTCTTGTCCACGCCCATGGCGATATCGCCGGACTGCTCGTCGATGTTGGTGATAACGGCGCAGGTGTGGCCGTCGAAGCCGTACTTGGCCCGGTCATAGCCGATGTCCAGCACCACTTGACGGGCGATCTTGGGGATATCCACGTAGCAGTGGGTGGTGATCTCGCCCATGATGTGGATCAGGCCCGTGGACACGCAGGTCTCGCAGGCCACACGGCCATTGGGGTCCTTCTCCATGATGGCGTCCAGAATCGCATCGCTGATCTGGTCGCAGATTTTGTCGGGATGTCCCTCCGTCACGGATTCCGAGGTAAACAGTCTCTTTGCCATAGCTTTTCCATGCTCCTTTATAAAATATTTTCCATACGGGTGAAAGTTCTCTCAGGTTGACCGGAGCATGAAAAAACACGCTCCGCCATTCGACGGATCGTGTTAGAATAACGCTCCTCATCTGTCGAAGGACGAATGCGGGACTATCACTTCCGCACTCAGCATACGCCGGATTTGGCACCTTGCTTCGCAGGTTGCCGTGGCTTCATCGGGCCGATCCCTCCGCCACTCTTGATAAGGTATGAACTTGTAAGAGAACTCTACAATTTCTCATGATAGCAAGAAGAGATTGTTTTGTCAACCCCTGATACACAGATTTTATCGAAATATTCGGGAAAAACCGACGAAAAGGGGAGGAGCGGGGAGAAAAGTGCGGAAAAGGATTGCCTGTTTCGGGGAATGATAGTATAATAGTGTGCAGCACACCCAAAAAAATTTACTTGAGGTATGAAAATGAAAACTGAGGAAAAGCTGAACATGACCATGCTCTGCGACTTTTACGAGTTGACCATGGGCAATGGCTACTTTGAAAGCGGTTACAAGGATCATATCACCTACTTTGACGTCTTTTTCCGCCGGGTGCCTGATGGCGGCGGCTTTGCCATCGCCGCTGGTCTGGAGCAGCTGATTGATTATATTGAGAATCTGCACTTCTCTCCGGAGGACATCGCCTATCTGCGGGGCCGGAACCTTTTCAGCGAGGAATTTCTGTCCTATCTGGAGGACTTCCATTTCACCGGCGACATCTACGCCATGCCGGAGGGAACCCCGGTGTTTCCCCGTGAGCCCATGGTCATCGTCCGGGCCAAGGCCATCGAGGCCCAGCTCATCGAGACCTTCACGCTGCTGACCATCAACCACCAGAGCCTGATCGCCACCAAGGCCAACCGCATCGCCCGTGCCGCCCGTGGCCGCACGGTGCTGGAGTTCGGCTCCCGTCGGGCACAGGGGGCGGA
>ULZU01019161.1_pt1 | contig 14860 bp, 10 predicted proteins | sample 1963491 | NCBI WGS metagenome assembly ULZU01 (sample SAMEA4835900, study PRJEB28245) | human gut metagenome | biome: gut microbiome; material: fecal sample | place: Denmark | collected 2008 | reverse complement strand
AGGATTCCTGCTGTCAGCATTACGGATGCTCCCCGTTTCCCTCATCGTGGGGCTATGATGGATGTAGGGCGTAATTTTCTGCCAAAAGAGGAAGTGCTGAAGTTTCTTGATTTGATGGCATTCTATAAATTGAATAAATTCCATTTTCATCTGACAGATGACCAAGGATGGAGAGTAGAAATAAAGAAATACCCGAAACTGACTGAAATAGGTTCTTATCGTAAACAGACTCAGATAGGACACTCTGATTATTATTTTCCACGGCGTTACGATGGAAAAGAAAAGAGAGGCTATTATATGCAGGAAGAAATAAAGGAAATTGTGAAGTACGCATCCGACCGTTTCATTACGGTCATTCCCGAAATAGAAATGCCGGGACATGCATCCGCAGCATTGGCTTCCTATCCGGAACTTTCTTGCGGATTGGGAAAGACTTATGTGGTGCGTGATTATTTTGATGTTTTTGATGAGGTCTATTGTCCCAAAGAGCATACATTTGAATTTTTACAAAATGTGCTGACCGAAGTTATGGAACTCTTCCCCAGCCATTATATCCACATTGGTGGAGATGAGTGTCCCAAGAAAGCATGGAAGAAGTGTGTCCATTGCCAGCATTTGATGAAGCGGGAAGGTCTGCCCAACGAAGAAGCTCTGCAAAGTTGGTTTATCCATCGGATTGAGCAATTTGTGAACAGTAAAGGGCGTGACATCATCGGGTGGGATGAGATTCTGGAAGGAGGGCTTGCTCCTAATGCTACCGTCATGTCATGGCGTGGCGAAAAAGGAGGTATCGAAGCGGCTCACCAACGGCATAAAGTCATTATGACACCCGGCAAAAAGTGTTATTTGGATTACTACCAGGAAAGTCCGGAATTTGCCCCGTTGGCTATCGGCGGTTTTCTTCCGTTGGATACGGTGTACAATTATAACCCGCTTCCTGCTGAACTGACTCCGGAAGAACAAGCTTATATAATAGGTGTACAAGCCAATATCTGGGGAGAGTACATACAGACTCCCGAGTATTTTGAATATATGGCTTTCCCTCGTTTGCTGGCTATGTCAGAGGTGCAATGGACACAGCCGGAACATAAGGACTTCGAGTCGTTTGCCCGTAGGCTGGATAAGGAGTTTGAACGATTGGATTATTGCGGAGTGAATGCTTGCCGCAACTTCTATGAAGTCAATCAGATTGGTGCATGGAACAAGTCGCAGCAAACTTATGAGGTGACTTTGAAAACCTTCTGTCCGGATGCCGATATTTACTATGCGGTAAATGATTCAACGGTCAACACTTCATCTTCCCTTTATAAGACTCCGATACCGTTGGACGAGGATGCAACTGTTTATTCGGCAGTTTACAGAGACGGTAAGCCGCTAGGGAAAGTGACCCGCAAGAGTTTTGCTGTAAACAAGGCAACCGGATGTGACTATACTTGTAATCCTGAAGCAGGATGGGAACACTTGAATAAAGGCTTCGGGCTGACTGATGGACGACGTGGCTATGCCCGCGACATGCGTCGCTGGATTAGCTTCTACCAGGATACTGTACAGATTGTAGTGGAACTGAAGAAACCTCAAAAAGTCAAGGAAGTGGCCTTTTCTTCTTTATGGCGGCCGGTAAATGAGATATGGCCGGCAAGGGCGATGAGTGTTTCTGTTTCAATGGATGGTCAGACTTTTATTCCGGTGGGCACTAAACGGCTGACTTATGATTTTAGCTTGACGGAAGGCACCCGTTTTCCGGCATCTCTTTCATTTGCCGAAACGGAAGCTACATTTGTCCGCTTGGAATTATTGAGTGGTGGCTTGTGCCCGAAAGGATATTTTCATGAAGGGTTGCAGAGTGAGTTGGCAATAGATGAAATAGAAATATATTAATCTCAAGAAATTATGAAGAAAATAGTTGTTCTTTTAGTTGTACTGTTGGGCTGTATGCCGGTAACGGCTTTTGCGCAGAAGCAATTCTTTTTTAAGGATGGCAGGTTTGTAGTAGCACAGTTTACAGATTTGCACTGGATGCCGGGTTCTGCAAAGTGTGCCGAAACGGCAGCTACTATCCGTGCTGTCCTGGCAGCCGAACATCCGGACATTGCTATACTGAGTGGGGATGTGGTGACCGATGACCCTGCTATGGATGGATGGAAAAGTGTAGTGGATATTTTCAATGAAGCCAAGATGCCTTTTGTGGTGATGATGGGAAACCATGATGCAGAATACTTGACGCGCAATGAAATCTATGATTTCCTCTTGAAGTCTCCCTACTATGTGGGGGCAAAAGGCCCTGAAGATATTATGGGATGTGGTAATTGTGTGATTTCTATTTATAGTCCGGAGAAGAAGGACCAGGTAGAGGCATTGCTCTATTGCATGGATTCCAACGACTATCAGCCTAATAAAATCTATGGTGCTTACGACTGGATTCATTTCGACCAAATAGAATGGTACAGAAAGCAAAGTAAACACTTTGCAGAGAAGAACGGTGGTAATCCCGTTCCTGCTTTGGCCTTTTTCCATATTCCGCTGATTGAATACAACGAAATCAGAGGTGACGGGAAAACTTATGGCAATGACAAAGAAGGTGGAGTTGCCTCTGCTAATATCAATTCTGGTATGTTTGCTTCCTTCCTTGACATGAGGGATGTAATGGGAGTATTTGTAGGACATGACCATGATAACGATTTTATAGGAATAGATAAAGGTATTGCATTGGGATACGGACGGGTGACCGGTGCGGATGCGTATGGAGAGTTGACGAGAGGAGCCCGTATCATTGAACTGTACGAAGACCAATTCAAATTTGACACATGGATTTCCACTCCTTCGGGAAGGGAGGCTGCCTACTATTACCCTTCAGGTCTGAATTCGGATGAGGAGCAGAGTATGGCTTATTTGCCGGCTACGGGAACTTCTCCCAAGAAGCAGGGCGTGGCATATACCTATTATGAAGGCAAATGTAAACGTGTTGCCGATATTGCCGCCTGCAATAAAGTGAAGGAAGGGGTGATGAAGAACTTCTCGATTGAAGAAGTAGCCGTCCCTGATCATTTTGCTTATGATTTCCGTACGTTGGTGAAAATTCCAGAAAGGGGAGTATACCGTTTCTATACTTTTTCCGATGATGGTTCTAAACTATACATAGACGGTAAATTGATTGTTGATAACGACGGTGGACACAGCGGACGCCGTGCCGAAGGGAAAGTCGCTCTCGAAGCAGGGTACCACGAGTTGCATCTGCTGTATTTCGAAGATTACATGGGCCAGGAATTGGAAGTCGGGTATTCGGGACGGAATGTTCTGGAAACCGTGTTACCTGATACCATGTTGTTTGTACCGGATTAAATCAGCGCTGGTAACTCTTTGTCTGGTACTCTTTCCGATATTCATTGGGAGAGACTTTCTTCAAAGCTTTGAATTGGCGGGACAAGTTCTTCAGATTGTTTATTCCGACTTGTTCCGCCACATCTGCAATCGGAGCATCACTGGCCAACAGCAATTGGGCAAAACGTTCCATCCTAAGGTTGAAGATGTATTTGTGGATGGATTGCTGAGTGACTTGCTTGAAACGAATCTCCAATAAACGGCGTGATAATGGTACTTGTTTCACTATATCCGATACGGTGATATCAGCCGCTATATTCTGATGGATATATTTCAGAGCGGTTTGGATATGGGCATCGGTGGTAGAATAGAAGTCGGTTGAAAGCCGGTTGATTATATTAACTGGTTGGAGCACTACGTCCTGATAAGTGGCCTCCTCATCATTCAATAGATGTTCTATGAGGGCAGCTGCCTCAAATCCGCCTCTTACAATGTTTTGGCTGATACTGGATAGGGGAGGGTCTGAAAGATTGCATATAATCTCATCATTGTCGACTCCTAATATTGCTATCTTGTCGGGCACTCTGATGTTGTTGACTTTACAGATTTCCGTAATGCGGTTACCTTGATTGTCATCGCAAGCCATGAGTGCCGTAGGTTGTGGCAATGACTTTAACCAGTTGAGCAGGGGCGGTGCTTCATAAAACCATAAGTCATCAAGGGATTGGTCCTGATAAGAATAGAAATTGTTTCCAAACCCTTGGGCTGCTATACATTCATAGAAACCCTCGCAACGTTCTTGTGACCATACCGTATCGCGATAACCATAGAATGCGAAGTTCTGAAAGCCTTTACTCAGAAAAAACTCTGCTGCCATTCTGCCGGTCTTGCGGTAATCGCCGGTGATGTTTGGAATATTGCTGAACCTTGATTTATAATCCTGGGCCAATGCGATAATTCCGTTTTCACGGAATAGCTCCACGTTGTCATCATTGTCAAATCTGCCGATGATTGCATCTGCATGCCATGTCTTTGCCCATTTCAAGACTCCTTCTATACCATGACTGTTTTTGTAGGAGGGTGGCATACGGCATACTACCCATGGCTCATGGCTTTTGGAATAGGCCAATACCCCCTTTAGCAGATTGTACGAAAAGGACTCTGTAAAATCGGTCAATAATATCAATCGAATCATAGCAGTTGACTAAATGTAACTGATTGTTACTTATACAAATGTTAGCTTAATTGACAAATATAGGATTTTATTTCTTTTTCTTCAAATCTTTTCCCTCATATTTGCAGATTGCTTCAATCCATTTTTCTTCCAGTGGCTTGGACTCGTGTTTGGCGAGGTCGAAGGCTACCATGACGGAGGTACATACGCATTTTACTTCTTGGGTTTCCGTATCAATGACCCGTTGGGCGAGGTGGAAGCTTTTGGTTCCTATCTCAGTGACGGCAGTTTGCACGGCGATATGGTCCGAACCATAAATCTGTGCGAGGAAGTTTGCTTCAATATGGACGACAACGATACCATCCTTTTCCCAATCTACATCCGGGCATACGGAAGCGAAATATTCCGTTTTTCCTAAATCATAAAAAGAGAAGTAAACAGTGTTGTTTACATGGCCGAATTTGTCGACGTCATTGAAGCGTAGTTGTATGGGCAGGGTGTGGTTAAATTGAATTTCTTCCATTGTTTTCTCTTAAACTTTGTTTATAATCGCTGCAAAAATACTATTTTTGCGTGTTAATCCGTGAACTTATATATCAAGAAATGATAGAAGACATCAAAAAAGCCTGCCAGGTAATGAGCGAGGGCGGGGTAATTCTGTATCCGACAGATACGATTTGGGGTATAGGTTGTGACGCTACCAATGAAGAAGCGGTGCGCCGTGTATATGAAATCAAGCAACGCTCTGACAGTAAGGCGATGCTGGTATTGGTAGATTCTCCGGTAAAGGTGGATTTCTATGTGCAGGATGTTCCGGAGGTTGCCTGGGATTTGATAGAACTGGCTGACAAGCCCCTTACCATAATTTATTCCGGAGCGCGTAATCTGGCTCCTAACTTGCTTGCCGAAGATGGTAGTGTAGGTATCCGTGTCACCAGTGAGGCATTTTCAAAACGGCTTTGTCAGCAGTTCCGCAAGGCGATAGTCTCTACTTCTGCCAATGTCAGCGGGCAACCGTCTCCCGGTAACTTCAGTGAAATAAGTGAAGACATCAAGTCTGCGGTGGATTATATAGTAGGATACCGCCAGGAGGAAACGGGACGCCCGAAACCGTCCAGTATCATCAAGTTGGGCAAGGGCGGAGTCATTAAGATTATTCGCGAATAAAAGGAAAAATGGCAGAGGACAAGAGGAGTTTGTTGCAGCGCTTCATCATATGGCGCGAAAAGAATATCAAGGAAAAGCGGTTCATACTGATTCTCAGTTTTCTTGTAGGTATCTTTACGGCATTCGCCGCACTGATACTGAAAGTCATCATACACTGGATACAGAACTTCCTGACGGATAATTTCAATGCGACGGAAGCCAACTACCTTTATCTGGTCTATCCGGTAGTGGGTATCTTCCTGACCGGATTGTTTGTCCGCTACGTGGTGAAGGACGACATCAGTCATGGTGTTACCAAAATCCTATACGCCATCTCGCGGCGGCAGGGACGCATCAAACGGCATAACACTTGGTCGTCCATCATAGCCAGTTCCATTACCATCGGTTTCGGTGGTTCGGTCGGGGCAGAGGCGCCTATTGTGCTGACGGGTTCGGCTATCGGTTCCAATCTGGGAACCATCTTCAAGATGGAGCATCGTACGCTGATGCTATTGGTGGGATGTGGTGCTGCCGGTGCGGTTGCAGGCATTTTCAAGGCGCCGATTGCCGGTCTGGTATTTACGCTGGAGGTACTGATGATAGATTTGACAATGTCCTCCTTGTTGCCGTTGCTGATATCTGCGGTGACGGCTGCAACTGTTTCCTATATCGTGACGGGTACGGATGCCATGTTCAAATTCCATCTGGACCAAGCTTTCGAACTGGAGCGTATTCCGTATGTCATTATGCTGGGTATCTTCTGCGGATTGGTTTCCCTTTATTTTACCCGGGCCATGAACTCTGTGGAAGGCGTGTTCGGAAGGTTGAGAACTCCCTATAAGAAACTGATAATGGGCGGTGCCATGCTGAGTATCCTGATATTCCTTTTCCCACCGTTGTATGGCGAAGGTTACGATACGATAGAATTGTTGCTGAATGGGATGAGCAATGCCGAATGGGACACGGTGATGAATAATTCCTTCTTCTACGGGCACGGCAATCTGTTGCTGATATACCTCATACTGATTATTCTGTTCAAGGTCTTTGCCTCGAGTGCCACGAATGGCGGGGGCGGTTGTGGCGGTATCTTCGCACCTTCGTTGTATCTGGGTTGTATTGCCGGTTTTGTCTTTTCACATTTCAGCAATGAAATAGAGATGACGGCTTATCTGCCCGAGAAGAACTTTGCCTTGATGGGAATGGCGGGGGTCATGAGTGGGGTCATGCACGCTCCGCTGACCGGCGTGTTCCTCATAGCCGAGCTTACGGGAGGATACGACCTGTTTCTGCCACTGATGATTGTTTCCGTCAGTTCCTATCTTACCATCATCATGTTCGAGCCTCATAGTATCTATTCCATGCGTTTGGCCAAGAAAGGAGAACTGTTGACGCACCATAAGGACAAGGCCATCCTTACCCTGATGAAGATGGAGAATGTGGTGGAAAAGGATTTTGTGACTGTGCATCCCGAAATGGATTTGGGCGAACTGGTAAAGGCCATTTCTGCCTCGCATCGCAATGTCTTTCCCGTGACGGATAAGGAAGGGGTGCTGATTGGCATTGTCTTGTTGGACGATATCCGGAACATTATGTTCCGCCAGGAGTTATATCATCGCTTCACGGTGGGAAAACTGATGACTTCGGCTCCGGCACGTCTGTATGATACGGACAGTATGGAGCGGGTGATGCGTACCTTTGATGATACGAAGGCGTGGAATCTGCCGGTGGTGGATGCGGAAAACAAATACTTGGGCTTCGTGTCCAAGTCGAAGATATTCAACTCGTACCGTGAAGTATTGGTACATTTTTCGGAAGACTGAGGACTTTTTGGTATTTACTATTTTACTATTTACAAGTTACTATTTGCCGTTCGGGGTGATGGGGCATTGTAAATCGCAAAGAAGATGCTTCGTACATTGTAAATGGTAAATTGTAAATGGGCAAATGAGTTGCCTCGCAAATGGTACATTGTAAATGGTAAATTGTAAATGAAATGGTGGAAAAGAAGAATTTGAGGATTGTATATATGGGTACTCCCGACTTTGCGGTGGAGGCTCTTCGTTGCCTGGTAGAAGGAGGCTACAATGTGGTGGGTGTCATTACGATGCCCGACAAGCCTGCCGGACGGGGACATAAGCTCCAATTCTCTCCGGTGAAACAGTATGCACTGGAACATAATCTTCCGCTTCTTCAGCCGGAGAAGCTGAAGGATGAGGCTTTTGTGGAGGCGTTGCGTGCATGGAAGGCCGATTTGCAGATAGTCGTTGCCTTCCGCATGTTGCCGGAGGTGGTATGGAACATGCCGCGATTGGGCACCTTCAACCTGCATGCTTCCCTGCTTCCGCAGTATCGCGGCGCAGCCCCCATCAACTGGGCGGTGATTAATGGTGATACGGAAACGGGCATCACCACTTTCTTCCTGAAACATGAGATTGACACCGGTGAGGTTATCCAGCAGGTACGGGTACCCATTGCCGATACGGACAACGTGGGTATCGTCCACGACAAACTGATGCTGTTGGGCGGTCGCCTGGTGGTAGAAACCGTAGATGCCATTCTTGCCGGTACAGTGAAAAGTATTCCTCAAGAAGAAATGGCCGTCGTGGGTGAACTGCGTCCGGCACCGAAAATCTTCAAAGATACTTGTCGTATTGACTGGAACCGCCCGGTGAAGCGTATTTACGATTTTATACGCGGTCTTTCTCCCTATCCTGCCGCTTGGACGGAGCTGGTCCAACCCGGTGGAGAATCTGTTGTGGTAAAAGTCTTCGAGACGGAGAAAATAGGGGAATCCCATCAACTGACTCCCGGAACCTTGCAGACAGACGGGAAGACCTATATCCGCGTTGCTGCCGAAGATGGCTTTGTCGGCATCTGCTCCCTCCAGCTTCCGGGCAAGAAGAAACTGAAAACGGATGAACTGTTGCGCGGCTTCCGGTTGACGGAAGGATACGTGATGAAATAACTGATTGTCATTCAGTGACTTCCTACTGCAAAACTACTGCACTCGTTTTGCAGCGTCACTGCAAACCACTTTGCAGTGTTGCTGCAACTAATATGCAGTGTGACTGCAACTGCTTTGCAGTAGCACTGCAACACGTTTGCAGTGACGCTGCAAAAGGTATGCAGTAAGTTTGCAGTGAGAGTTTTGACTTCCAATGTTAGGCTGAATTAAATCTTTTCTCTATATTTGTACATAACAAAGTTCGTAAACTTTAGAACATAACATTATGAAACCAATCATATCCCCTTCTATTCTCTCTGCCGATTTTGGTTATCTGGCACGAGACATTGAAATGATTAACGAAAGTGAGGCGGAGTGGGTACATATCGACATCATGGACGGTGTGTTTGTCCCTAATATTTCTTTCGGATTCCCGGTACTGAAGTATGTGGCAAAACTGTCGCAGAAGCCTTTGGATGTGCATCTGATGATTGTACAGCCGGAGAAGTTTATTCCGGAGGTGAAGGCTCTGGGAGCACATGTCATGAATGTGCATTACGAGGCTTGTCCGCATCTGCACCGCGTGGTGCAGCAAATCCGCGAAGCAGGGATGCAGCCGGCGGTAACGATTAATCCGGCAACTCCCGTGTCCTTGTTGAAGGATATTATTAATGATGTATACATGGTGCTGATAATGAGCGTAAATCCCGGCTTCGGCGGACAAAAGTTCATAGAGCATTCTCTTGACAAGGTGCGCGAGTTGCGTGAATTGATTACGGTTACCGGTTCGCAGGCCTTGATAGAAGTGGACGGTGGCGTAAACTTGGAAACCGGTTCGCGTCTGGTAGAAGCTGGAGCAGATGTACTGGTGGCAGGCAATGCCGTTTTCTCGGCTCCCGATCCGAAGGAGGCCATCCGTGCATTAAGGAATCTGTAATCCGTCTTCTGGATTGATAATCGACAGCTGGCAACGGCATTCTTTCCTTCGACTGTTGATGCCGTTGGTAGTTGGTATTTTGTGTGGAGATGCGTTTCCACACGTGCTTTCTGCATGGGAGTATGTGGCAGGTTTTCTGCTTTTTCTTTTTATTATAGGTAGATACAAGCATACCGGATGGGTGTATGGAGCGGCGGTATACCTTTTCTTGGGTGGTACGGGGTTCTGCTTGATGAGTTGGCAGCAGGGAAAGACGGTATTTCCCTTTTCGGGCAAACCTGCTGTTTATAGGGTTTGTATCCGCGAGCATCCCGAAGAGAGGGAGCGCAGCATATTGTGCAGGGTTGCCCTGCTGGGAGAGGTAGAGAAGGATACAGTTACGGGTTGCCCCCGGAATCATCTTTTTCTGGCTTATTTTCCGAAAGATTCTGCTACGGCCACTTTGTGCCGTGGTGATGAGTTGCTGGTATCTACCCGGCTTGTTCCTCCGGCAAACAATGGTAATCCCGACGAGTTTGACTATGCCCGCTACCTGAGGCGGAAAGGCTATAGCGGCACGGCTTACGTGGCTGACGGACATTGGCGGAAGACGGGGCATGATGCCTCCCGCACTGTCAGCCAGGTGGCACTGGATTATAGGGAGAAAGTGGTTGGCTTATACCGGAGTTTGGGTTTTGAAACTGGTGAATTGGCGGTACTTGCTGCGTTGACAGTGGGGGATAAAGAGGAACTGAGTGATGATATTGTGGAGACCTACTCCGTTTCGGGAGCCAGCCATGTACTGGCACTTTCGGGGTTGCACATAGGTTTTCTGTATGCTTTGCTCTTGTTTGTGCTTCGTCCTTTGTGGAGGCGATGGCGGCGGTTGAAACCTTTGTTGCTTTTGCTTCTGGTCCTTTTCTTGGTGAGTTTTGCTTTTTTCACGGGATTGTCTTCCTCGGTGGTGCGGTCGGTCATCATGTTCTCTTTGTTGGCGTTTGCCGGTTTGCAGCCGGAAAAGCCGCTGACTCTGAATACGCTGGCGGCAACTGCTTTCCTGATGCTGCTGTGCAAGCCGGTCTGGTTGTTTGATGTCGGTTTTCAGTTGTCATTCTCGGCGGTTGCAGCTATTGTACTTGTACAACCTAAGTTATATGCCCTTTGGAAGGTTGACAATCGTTTCCTGCGATATTTGTGGGGACTTATGACAGTGTCTGTGGCGGCTCAGCTGGGTACGGCCCCTTTGGTCATTTTCTATTTCTCCCGTTTTTCCACTCATTTTCTGTTGACTAATCTTTGGGTAATTCCCATGGTGTCGCTCGTTCTGTATTCGGCTGTCTTTCTGTTGATGCTTACGCCGCTGCCTTTTGTACAACATCTGTTTGCAAGGGTAGTAGAGGCATTGGTACATGTCCAGAATGAAGTGCTCCGCTGGATAGAGCATCTTCCCGGCGCTGCTGTTGATGATATTTGGCTGGATATATGGGGTGTTTTGCTCGTCTATCTGTTCTTGGGGATGGCATATTATGGCTTTCTACGCCTTACGGTACGTAGAGTCTGCTTTGCGTTGCTGGCATTGTTGGCAGTGGTTTCCTGGCATTCCCTTTCCATCATGTCCAATGCTTCCCGGCAGGGGATTGCTTTTTATAGCGTGAGAGGCTGTCCCGTTGTCCATTGTATGGCAGACAACCGTCATTCTTGGTTGGCATGTGCCGATAGCTTGCCGGATATGCCGTGTTTGTGCCGTGCCCTTTCTCCGCATTGGAACCGCCTGCGTCTGGAGACTCCCCGACTGGTTGCCGGAGATTATACCACTTCCGGCTTATCCATGCGCAACCAGATTGTCTCTTACGCCGGTAAGCGCATCTGTCTTCTTTCCGACAACCGTTGGAGAAACAAGAGCTCTTCCCATCCCCTTTCAGTTGATTATCTGTATGTCTCCAAGGGGTATCAAGGTGGGATAGAGGAACTTACTTCGCTCTTTTCCATGGGCATGGTGGTGCTTGACGCTTCTCTTTCAGACTATTATCAGAATAAGATTGCCAATGATTGCGTTCGCTTAGGTATTCCCTATCTTCTTCTTTCTCAAAAAGGTTCTTACCGCATATTGTTATAAATCACAAACTTTTCGTACTTTTGCCCCTTCAATTTGTTATAAACGCCAAATAGTAAATAGTCAATCGTCAAATAGTAAATAAAAATATGTTGACCAAAGTAATAGAACAATCCAAGATAGACCATTTCACCAAATGGTTTGACCGTGCAGACAAGATAGTAATCGTTTCGCATGTGGGTCCCGACGGGGACGCCATCGGCTCTTCTCTGGGCTTGTGGCACTTCTTCAGCTCGCAGGGAAAGACGGCGAATGTTATTGTGCCGAACGCCTTTCCCGACTTCTTGAAATGGATGCCCGGGAGCAAGGACGTCCTTCTGTACGACCGCTACAAGGAGTTTGCCGACAAGCTGATTGCCGAGGCGGATGTCATTTGTTGTCTGGACTTTAATGCTATCCATCGTATAGATGCCATGGGTGACGCTGTTCTTGCATCCCCGGCAAGAAAAATACTGATAGACCATCATCTCCATCCGGAGGATTTCTGCAAGATTATCATTTCCCATCCGGAGATATCTTCCACTTCGGAACTGGTTTTCCGCCTGATTTGCCGTATGGGCTATTTCAGTGACATTTCAAGGGAAGGAGCGGAGTGCATCTATACGGGTATGATGACGGATACCGGCGGGTTCACCTATAATTCCAATAACCGGGAAATCTATTTCATCATCAGCGAACTGTTGTCGAAAGGTATTGACAAGGACGAGATTTACCGCAAGGTGTTCAATACTTATTCAGAAAGCCGTTTGCGCCTAATGGGATATGTCTTGTCACAAATGAAGGTCTATCCGGACTATCATGCAGCCTTAATTTCTCTGACTAAAGCCGAACAAAGCCAGTTCGACTATGTGCGTGGAGATAGTGAGGGGTTTGTGAACATTCCTTTAAGCATCAAAGGGGTGATTTTCTCTTGCTTCCTGCGTGAAGATACGGAGAAGCCGATGATAAAGATTTCTTTACGTTCGGTCGGTACATTCCCCTGCAATCAGCTGGCTGCCGAGTTCTTTGGCGGCGGCGGTCATTTGAATGCTTCCGGCGGTGAATTTTATGGAACGATGGATGAGGCCCGCAAGGTCTTTGAGCAGGCTTTGGAGAAATACAAACCGCTGCTGAATGCCAAAGGATAAAAAAAGTTCAGTTGTAAAGGTTAAAAGTTACGAACTTTCTATCCGCAGCTTTCAACTTTCAAGGAAATCAGATACTTTTGTACGAAATTACTAAATAACAGAAATGAAGAAACTTACTTTATTCTTTTTTGCCTTACTTGCAGTTTGTTTAGCCTTCCAGGCATGCGATAATTCTAAAACTTATGCCGAAATGCTTGAGGAAGAAAAAGATGCCATCAAAGCATTTATCAAAGATAGTAGCATTGTCGTTATTTCTCAAAGTGAATTCTATGCGCAAGATTCGACAACGGATGTAAGCAGGAATGAGTATGTGCAGCTGGCAAGCGGGGTGTATATGCAGATTGTGGATAAAGGTTCGACGAATCCTGCAGATACAGTTAAACCGAATGATTTGATTTTGGTGCGCTTTGAAGAACAAGGGTTGATAGCTGTTGGAGGGGTGAAATCGTATATAACCAATATGAATAGTCCGACTGTTGTGGATGAGTTTAGATATTCTGTTACTTCTTCGTCTATTGCCGGACTTTTCACTCAAGGCTATATGCTTATATATCATGGTTCGTCTGTACCTGCTGGCTGGCTGGTTGCGTTGAATTATATTCGTAACGGAGCACATGTGAAGCTGATTGTTCCTTCCAAGATGGGACAGTCGGATGCTATGCGGGACGTTCATCCTTATTATTACGATTTACATAAACTCCAAATTTGGAACTAACCGATAAATTTTAAATCATTAACCTATGACTCTAATCAAATCTATTTCTGGAATCCGCGGAACAATTGGCGGTAGTGCTGGCGAGGGATTGAATCCGCTCGACATTGTGAAGTTCACTTCAGCTTATGCTACCCTGATTCGTAAGACGTGTACTGTAAAAAGTAACAAAATCGTGGTAGGGCGTGATGCCCGCATCTCTGGCGAGATGGTCAAGAACGTAGTAGTCGGTACCTTGATGGGTATGGGCTGGGATGTAGTGGATATTGATTTGGCTTCTACTCCGACTACCGAGCTGGCTGTAACCATGGAAGGTGCCAGTGGAGGTATTATTCTGACTGCCTCACACAATCCCAAGCAGTGGAATGCGTTGAAACTGCTGAATGAAAAGGGTGAATTTCTGAACGCTGCCGAAGGCCAGGAAGTACTCCGCATTGCCGCCGCCGAAGAATTCGACTATGCCGAAGTGGACCAACTTGGCTCGTACCGTCAGGATTTAAGCTACAACCAGAAACACATCGACAGCGTATTGGCACTTGACCTCGTAGATGTGGCAGCTATCCGAAAGGCAAACTTCCGTGTAGCCATCGATTGTGTAAACTCTGTAGGTGGTATTATTCTGCCGCAACTACTTGAACAACTTGGCGTTCAGCACGTAGAGAAGCTCTATTGCGAACCGACCGGTAACTTCCAGCATAATCCCGAGCCTTTGGAAAAGAACTTGGGTGACATCATGAACCTGATGAAAGGGGGGAAGGCAGATGTTGCATTTGTTGTAGACCCTGATGTAGACCGCCTGGCAATGATTTGCGAAGACGGCAAGATGTACGGTGAAGAATATACACTGGTTACTGTTGCCGACTACGTATTGAAACATACTCCGGGCAATACGGTATCCAATTTGAGTTCGACCCGTGCCTTGCGCGATGTAACTCGCAAGTATGGGCAAGAATATTACGCTTCTGCCGTAGGTGAAGTGAATGTAACTACCAAAATGAAGGAAGTAGGTGCCGTTATCGGTGGCGAAGGAAACGGTGGGGTAATTTATCCGGCCAGCCACTATGGACGTGATGCCTTGGTAGGTATTGCCTTGTTCTTGAGCCATCTGGCACACGAAGGTAAGAAGGTGAGCGAACTCCGTGCATCCTATCCTGCATACTTCATGGCAAAGAATCGTGTAGACTTGACTCCTGAAACAGATGTAGATGCTATTCTTGCCAAGGTGAAGGAGCTGTATAAGAATGAAGAAATCAATGATATAGACGGTGTGAAGATTGACTTCCCCGACAAATGGGTTCATCTGCGTAAGAGCAATACGGAACCGATTATCCGCGTTTATAGTGAGGCTGCCACACCGGAGGCTGCCGAGGAAATCGGCCAGCAGATTATGAAGGTGATTGAAGACCTGGC
>ULZU01016976.1_pt1 | contig 17387 bp, 18 predicted proteins | sample 1963491 | NCBI WGS metagenome assembly ULZU01 (sample SAMEA4835900, study PRJEB28245) | human gut metagenome | biome: gut microbiome; material: fecal sample | place: Denmark | collected 2008 | reverse complement strand
CCGCCGCCCCAGGCAAGACCACCGCCGGTGGTCTTGTCACCCTCGCCGCTGACCTTCGCACCGACGCTCTCATACGGCGTACACCAGACAGCCTCGACACCGTTATTGGCACGCAGCAGATAGCAGTTCTGGTTCGTCAGGATGACCGCGCCGTCCTTGGAGGCGGCAATCCCGTTTTCCGCACCCTCGCCGAGCGCCAGCCCGTAGACGAAGACGGCCTTCGAAAGGTCGGCCTGCTCTCCGTTTAGGATCGCCTCGATCGCCGAGTGGGCGATATAGCCAATGACGCCCTGCTGCTCACGCTCGGGATAGATGCGGAAGCCGCCGGTTGCAAACCAGAGGTTTCCGTCGTAGTCAAAGACCACGGAAAGAAGATTCTGCGTCAGCTCCTTGCCGAGCGCAGCTTCGGCTGCCGCCTTGATGTCAATGTCCAGTACCTTTTCAAACTCCGGCAGGACGTTTCCTGCTTCATCGGTTGCCCGCAGCATCAGCACATGGTTGTTGCTGGTGGGGCAGACGATGCGGTTTTCCGAGTCAAGGAATGTGTAGGAGCTCTGGATGACATAACCACCGCCGTCGTGCTGCTTCGGAGAGAAATAGCCAAGAGTCTTCGTCTCTTCGGCATTCAGATCGCGGATGGCGATGCCGCCGAGCAGCGGAACGACTGCGTGGCCGTAGCTGTCAAAGTAAATGGCAGGCGAAGCGTTCGCGTTGGTTTTTTCATAGGAAACATTGATCTCCGGATAGATGCCAAGCGGCAGGACTTCATCCGTAGAGTCGGTATTGTAGCCGTCGTGGTGAATGTTGGCGTCGCTCTTTGCCATATAGGGGTTTTCATCGACACGCTTGGCATTCATGGCCTTTACCGGCAGGGCGGCGCTTGCCGCGGAGTCTGTAAGCATGTCGGAAGACTGCTTCGCACCGCAGGCCGCCAATGTCAGGCACAACACACCGGCCAGCAGAAGGGTTGGTACAGAACATTGTAACTTTTTCATTGTTATCCTCCATTTTTATGCTTGTTGTCTTGGTTTGGTTCGATGCCCGTTTATTCAATCCAGGCATTCAGTCCTCGCCGGAATGCTTCCTCGGAAACCGGCTCCAGCAGGAAATAGTCTGCCCGCAGCCGGAAGGCGTGAAGGGAGAAATCCAAGTCGCTGCACCAGATCATCCGGCACGCGGGGCATAAGGAGCGAAGATGTTCCGCTGCATTCAGTCCTGCCACTCCGGAAAGTGCAATGACGGCATTGGTTGGAGCCTCTTTCTGCGCCGTTTCAAAAAAGCGTTCCTGGTCGTCATATTGCATGACCTGCGGAAACAGCCCCTTCGCTTCACAAAACCGGGTAATTTGCTCGGCGTAGCGCTGCCGCTCTGCTTCCTGTTCTGCCAGCACGGCAATACGATACACAGATTTCCCTCCTTCCTTCATCCGATTTGGCATTTTGCTTGCGCTCAGTATAAAAAGGCCATTCGGTTTTTTCAAGCGCCGTAGCACGAAAGGGGCTATTTTGGCACGAATTCCGACAGCGGTTCTTTGTCATCCTCGACACGCTGTGATATAATTATCTTGGAATTCAAGTACAAGGAGAGAACCCTGCATGAGAATTGCGATTGTGGATGATCTTGCTGCGGAACGTGCACTGCTGAAAGACCGGCTGGAGCAGCAGCTTCACCGGAGAAATGTGCAGGCGGATATTCTGGAATACGAAAGCGGCGAGACATTTCTGGAAGCGGCAAGGAAAGCGCCCTTTACTGCCGCATTTCTGGATATTTATATGGATGGCATGACGGGCATGGAGGCGGCAAAGAAGCTGCGGGAAACCAACACGGACTGCCTGCTGGTTTTTACCACGACCTCGACCGACCATGCACTGGAGGGCTTTCAGGTACGGGCGCTGCACTATCTGGTCAAGCCCTTTACCGAAGCGGACATCGATGCGCTGACGGACGAGCTGCTTGCCCGCATACCGCAGCCGGACAAATATATGGAGCTAAAGGTGGAGGGAAGCGAGATCCATCTGCGCTATCAGGACATCGTCTACGCAGAACACTTCGCCCACTTGATCTACGTCCATACGACGGTTCAAAAGACGCTTGCCACACGCCAACCCTTCAAGTCGTTCATCGCCCCACTAAAGGATGACACACGCTTTTTTGTGTGCGGGCGCGGCGTGATCGTAAATCTGGAACACGCGAAGGATCTGGAAGGCGCCGCCTTCCGCATGGCGGACGGAAGCCGCGTGTTTGTCAGTCAGGACCTTCTGAAAAGTGCCCGGCAGGCGCTTATGGAGTTCTTGCTTCAAAGGGGGCGGATGGTATAATGGAGCTGCTGCGTCCAATTCTGGAGCTCGGCGTGGTGATTCCCGGCATGCTGCTTGCCTACTTCCCGGCAAAATCCAGCTTAAAGCAGCCGCTGTCAAAGCTTGTTTTGTGGCTTGTTCCGTTGCTTGCGCTGCTTTGCGCCACCGGAGGCGTGGTGTGCTATGCGCGCCGCATGCCGACTGCGCCGGTGCTTGCAGCCCTAACCTTGCTTGCAGTCGTGATCTACATAAAAACGCTCCGGATTTCGCTTTGGAAATCCGGAACGATTGCGTTGTCCGTCTGTGCGGTATTTGCCTGTATCAACAGCCTTTGCAGGGCGATCAACGCCGCTATGCTGGCCGGTTTGCCGCAGGCGCAGGCTGCGCCATGGTTCTGTCTGCGGGCCGTGATTTGCTATCAGGTGATCTGCTGGCTGTTTGCCGTCATCGCCTATTATCCTGCGACGCACAGCGTGCGGAGGATGGTCGAGGATGAAAATTTTGCGCAGACTTGGTATTCCTTCTGGGTGCTACCGCTGGTGTTCATTGCGCTGAATCTGTTTATGATCCCCAAGTATGCGGACACGCTCTATACTGGGCGTGTTTTGCAGGGGTATATTGTGATCAGCATCGCACTTTTGTTTTTGATGCTTTTCTTCAACGCAATCTTCCTTCTGATGGCAATCAGCATCAACCGGAATGTGAGATTGCAGCAGGAGAACCAGCTGCTTTCCATGCAGCAGCAGCGCTACGAAAGCCTGAAAGCTGCCATTGAGGAAGCCCGGCAGGCGCGGCACGATCTGCGCCACCAACTATGTCAGCTCGCTGCCCTTGCAGAAGAAGGGGATCTTGAAAAGATCAAAGCCTATCTCTCCGGTGCGGTTTCCAGAATTCCAAGTCTTGAAATGCATTTCTGCGAAAACCGGGCGGCAGACAGCGTGGTCGGGTATTACTGCACGCTTGCCAAACGGGAGAATATCCCGTATTCCGTGCAGATTGATCTGCCGGAATATCTTCCTGTAGACGAAATCAATCTGTGTCTGGTTCTCTCGAATCTGCTGGAAAATGCGCTGGAAGCCAGCCTGCGCACCGCGCCTGCCAGACGCAGAATCGAGCTGACCGCCTATCTGCATGGCAACAGTCTGGCACTGATTCAGGTTGAAAACACATATGATGGAGTTATCCGGGAAAAAGGTGGTGTCTTTCAGTCCTCCAAGCGAAAAGGAGACGGCGTCGGACTTCAGTCCGTCCGTCACATCGCAGAAAAATCCGGCGGGGTGAGTACGGTCACCTATCAGGACGGCGTATTCTGCGCAAGGGTCATGCTCCGGGGATAATTATACCCTGCCTTTCTAAAACGGCACGAGCACAGATTTCAACATTCTCGCCTCCGGCAATCTCTGAACAAACTGTATCGCCGTTTTTGCAAAGATATTACATGGGAGCAATTCAAAGAGGCCGTAGCCTGGTGTAATGGGTGAAAATTGCACTTGAAATAGTTTGTGCATTCTCTTGATGCGCCATAAAACTCAGCCGCACCTTTCAGAAGACCACTGATGATAGCTTCTGAATCCTCGGTGTTTCGCAGATTGGCCTCCAACACGCTCATTCCACGGTGGAATGCACTGCATTCAACAAATGGTGTGTTTTCCTGCATGATTTCGTTGCTCATGGATACGCCTCCTTTGATTGATAAAAAAAGCGCAGAGACTGACCAATCTCTCAAAATCGGGCAGTCTCTGCTGTGCGACCGCACAGCAAGGCTGAGCGGTTATGTACTTATAAAAAGGACACCTATTCTTTCGAATAGATGTCCTTTTTTGTTGTGTCGAGGGGCTGTTTTTGAATTGGGTCAGATGGCCCAGCTCTGGCTTTCGGTCTGCAAATCCACCATGTGGGTGTACTGGCCGTTCCGGGCATAAAGTGCATCGGGTGCGCCCTGTTCGGCCACCACGCCGTCGGACAGCACCACGATTTTGTCCGCCCCGGCTACGGTGCGCATCCGGTGGGCAATGATAAGGACAGTTTTGTGTTTTATGAGCCGGGAAAGAGCCTCCTGAATGGCAGTTTCGTTCTCCACGTCCAAGCTGGCGGTGGCTTCGTCCAGCAGAATGATGGGCGCGTCCTTCAGGAAGGCACGGGCAATGGAAATGCGCTGACGCTCGCCGCCGGAAAGGGCGCAGCCATTCTCGCCGATGTTCGTGTTCCACTTGTCCGGCAGCTTTTCGGCAAATTCCTCGCAGTTTGCCAGCTTTGCCGCCGCAAGGACCTCCTCATCGGTGGCACCTTTGCGCCCCAGACGGATATTTTCCAGTATCGTATTGTCAAACAGAGTCACATCCTGAAACACGATGGAATACAGGCTCATGAGCTTTTCCGGGTCGATTCGGGAAACCTCCATGCCGCCCACGGTGATGCGGCCCTTCTGGTAGTCCCAGAACCGTGCCGCCAGTCGGGAAACGGTGGTCTTGCCACCGCCGGAGGGACCCACCAGTGCCGTGACCTCGCCCTGCTTTGCGGTAAAGGAGACATCCCGCAGCACCGTTTCACCGGAGTTGTAGGCAAAGCCCACATGGTCGAACACGATATCGCAGCCCTGATTGGTCAGCTGCTCGCTGCCGATCTGCAGGGGAGCGTCCAGAATCTCGTTCATCCGCCCCACATTGGTGCGCATGGCAATGACCGCCGCTAGATTCTGCAACGCGCCCTGCATAGGGTCATACATCCGGGAAGCCGCCATCAGGAACAGAAACAGGGTCAGCACATCGATACTGCCCTGCACCAGCAGCACCGAGCCGGTGAGTGCCACCGATGCAATGCCCAGCTTGAGCACCATGCTCGCAGAGGACACAAACAGCGCTGTTTCCAGTTCTGCTGCGATGGACTGCTTTTCCACAGCCCGAATTTTGCCGGAAAGACCGGACAGATAACGCTGCTCCGCATTGCTGGCTTTCAGGTCCCGGAGAGTCTCGATGTACTCCTGAATGCCGTCCGCACAGGCCATTTTCGCCGCCATGGTCTTGGCCTGCACCTTGTCCTGCACCCGGTAGCTGCCCACCACGATAGCAACGGATACCGGGATGACCCACAATGCTGCCAGAGCCATCCGTCCGTCAAAGGCGAACAGGCTCAGAGCAATGAGCACCGTGGAGATGAGGGAACCGAATAGACCGGGGATGAAGTGGGAGCAGTCCTTTTCCAACACCTCGCAGTCTGCCATGATGGTGCTGGTCAGGTCGGCAAGGTCCCGCTTGCCGAAAAAGGACAGGGGCAGCTTGCGCAGTCGTTCCGCAAGGGTCAGGCGGCGGGTGCCGCTCTCTTTATAGGTCGTAAAATAGGTGCCATTGTACTGGAACCATGTGGTCAGCAGGATCAGCGCAAAGCAGGCCGCACACCCCAGCAGATACAAACCTTTTCTCCCGCTCGTGGAGCCTGCAAGCATGTCTTTTACCAAGAGATACAGCAGCCCGGTGGGCAACATGAATGCCATGTTTTGGAACGCACAGGCCAGAACGCCCTTTACAAGCCCTTTTGCGCCCTCCGGGGAGCTGGCTGTGGCGTGTTGAATTTTTCCGATCATCTTTTACCCCTCCTTTGCGACCTTCCACTGCACCGAGGCCTGATAATCCTGCCACATCCGGGCAAACAGGCCGTTCTGCGCGCACAGTTCGTCCTTTGTTCCGGATTCTGCAATTTGCCCATCCTGCACCACATAGATGCAGTCGGCGTTGGCTACGGTAGACAGGCGGTGTGCGATCATCAGCACGGTTTTGCCCTTGGCAAGCCGGGCAAAGGCTGCCTGCACCTTGGCTTCATTGTCTGGGTCGGCAAAAGCGGTGGCCTCATCCAGAATCAGGATGGGCGCATTTTTCAGCATAGCACGGGCAATGGCGATGCGCTGCTGCTCGCCGCCGGAAAGATACACGCCCTTGGTGCCAATGACGGTATGGATGCCCGCTGGGAACTTTTCTATAATATCCATGCACTGGGCGGCCTTGAGCGCCGCCAGCACCTCGGCTTCGGTGGCCTGCGGTTTGCCCAGACGGACGTTGTCCAGAATGCTGCCCTTGAGAAGGCGGCTGTTCTGGAACACAAAGGAGATGGTATCCATCAGCTCTTCCTTGGAAACATCCCGCACATCCGCTCCACCCACCCGGACGCTGCCGCTCTGCACATCAAAGAACCGGCAGATCAGGTTTGCCAGCGTAGATTTTCCGCCGCCGGAGGGACCTACAAAAGCCACAGTCTGTCCCGGCTGGATGTCCATGGAAACGCCCCTGATAACATCCGTTTTGCCGTCATAGCTGAAATGCACATCCCGCAGCGTCACGGAGCCGTCCTGCGGGTGCTGGGGCTTGCTGCTCACCGGCACAGGCGCTGCATTCAGCACGGAATCGATCCGCTGCAGGGCATCGGCCACCACCATCTTGTTTTCGCTCATGTACATGATCTTCGTCAGCGTCAGGGAGATCACCGGCGTAATGATGATATAGAACAGCAGATTCAGCAGAAATTCCGGCGTGACACCGTGTGCCGTGAACAGCAGCCCGCCTGCGATCAGAAAGGCGAACACGCCGTTCACGGCGGCGGTGTAGAATATCATGGGCAGGCGCAGGTCTTTGGTGTAGGAAATGACCCATTTTTCGTACTCATCAATGGTGGCCTTGAACTTTTTGAAGGAAAACACCGACTGCCCGAAGGTCTTGACCACCGGGATGCCCCGGACGTATTCCACTGCCTCGTTGGACATAGCCTCCAAGGCGTTACCGTACTGCCGCATTTTTTCAGCCATCTGCTTGCCGGTCATGGTCGCCATAATGAGGAAAGCCAGCACCACCGGCGCAAGGCTCAGCAGCCCCAACCGCCAGTCGAACGCCAACAGCAGCACCAGCAGCCCCACCGGGGTGGCGATGGCGTTGTACTGGTCGGGCAGCTGGTGGGCAAGATAGGTCTCGGCGGCTCCGGTGCTCTCGTGGATGATCTTGCGCAGCTTACCGCTGCCGAAGTTCTCGGCAAAGCCCAGTGGGAGCACCGCCAGATGTTCCGACACTGCCAGCCGCAGATTCGTCGCCACCCGGAAAGCGGATAAGTGGGAGCAAAGGAGGGCTCCCACATAGATGAGATAGGACAGCACCGCAAACAGCACCGCCATCCATCCGTAGTGCGGGATATTCACCGCCTGCGCATAGTCAGGTGCGACAGCCAGCACATCCCGCAGGATCATCCAGATATAGAGGAACGGGATCAGCGCTATCAGTGCGCTGACAGCGGAGAGCACCAGTGAAGCATAGGTAAATATCCGGTGTCCGCCTGCATAGCCCATCAGCCGGGAAAAGTTCGACTGTTTTTTCAATAAAATCACATCCTTACCGGTAAGCTACCCTGCGCACCCGCCTTGTGCAAGCAGGTGCGCAGAGAACGAGTATTCTGTATCCGCCAGATTTTCTGTGGCGAAAAGTTCAATGACATTTTCCATGGTTGCCTGATCATAATTCTCTGCAATGGCCGCTGCGTTCCAGTAGGCGTAATTGCCCTCGAACCAGCTTTGCAGGTCGCTGAGATCTTCTGCATAGCGGAACTCCAGATGATAGGTGGTCTCCATGGTGTCAGATGAAAACGCAAAATAGGTAAACTCGCCGGAATTTTCATCCTCGCTCTGATAGAAGATGAAACCGTTTTCGTTTTCCTCATCCAGCAGCTGGTAGGTGTGAGAGAAAACTTCCTGTCCCTGCGCATCCAGACCGGTGATCGTGTGACCGTCCATCACGAACTTGTCGATGCCGCCAAGAAAATAGCAGTTGAACGCCATGTTGTCCGGGTCCGCCGCGTATGTTTCCGCAGCTTCCGGGCCGTAAGGCTCCGCCATGCACATTCCCAGCAGCATATCCGTTGTGGCCTCTGCGTTCTCAGCGCCTACTATCGGCGTGGTGGCATCGATCCAGATACTCCGATACTCGGATTTCGACAGTTCTGGGAATAACTCCACATAAGTACCGCTGATGGTGGTCAGATAGTCGTCGGTCACCGTGCTCTGGTCAGCCGCCGGCGGCGTCTGTTCATCTGTTTTCGTCTGGCCGCAGCCGGCAACCGACAGCAGGCAGATCACGCAAAGCACAAAAGCAGCAAATTTCTTTTTCATACAGTACCTCCTGAAGTTCTTTGGTTAGTGTCCTCTAACCACCGGATATTCTAACATGCTTTGTGCTTTCAAACTACTCCGTTTTGTTTCCTATACTCCGTTTTGCCGTTTGTTTTTTGTCGGCACGATAGCGGGACGGCGTCTTCCCGTACCGCTTTTTAAAGCTCTCAGAAAATTTGCTAGCGTTGTCATATCCGGCACGTTGCGCAATCTCAGTGATAGGTTTCCTGCTGCGAACCAGCTCCACCGCTGCTTGCTCCAGACGGTATTCCTTGATGTAATGGTAGACAGGCATACCATAGGTCTGCTTGAACAGCTTTTGCAGGTGCGACACGGAAATCGCGTGCTCTGCCGCCAGCTGGGCAAGGGACACATATCCCTCCCGGTTCGTCAGCAGATGATCCCGGAGATGGTGTGCCAGTGCCGTCTGCTCGGCAGAGCAATACGGATCCGCAGCACGTTCCTGCGGAATGCGGCCCAGCAGCAGCATCAGCTCCAGAACCTTCAGCTGCAAAAAGCCGCGCTCTGCGTAGGAGGCGCTTTCATAAAGCTCACGGAATACATGCTCGCAGCGCGGACCGGCGGGGCCGACCATATACCACTTGCTGCCCAGAAGATTCTGCTTGAGCGCGGTAAAGTCTATGGGAAATGCCGGAGCATTCAGACGTATCCAGTGTCCTGCGGCTGCGGGGTCGATTTCGAGACAAAGGCCCTCGTAATAGCCAAACGGAAAGTGTGACTCCGACTTTGTCCCGTGCAGCCCATCGTAGCAGCTGATCGCCATGTCTCCCGGTTTCAGCAGAACATGACTGCGCATGGAAAAGCTGGTTTCGAAGCGTCCGTTGATGCAGAAGTTGACTTCCAGCACGCCGACCTGTGTGCGGATCTCCGTATACGATCCCATTTCCAGCTGCATCAGCATCACGCTCACGCCGTCAAAGATCCGAAAACAGTGAATTTCTCCGTTTCCGTCGGCGTTTTCAAAGCCGCCTGTCTGACCGATCGGGCAGGAACCGATATTGGTTTCGTCATGGTAAGTAATGTGAACGATGGTCAACACCGCCTTTCTCCAATGGAATGCCATGCGCCTGTGCCGATGCCGGCGTTTACTCCGTGCTCGTCCATGTGTGGATGGCTGCGCTCACGCGGCGGTCAATATCCTGGCGTGTCTGTCTGCACGCTTCCGGAAACTGCTTTGCTGCCTGAAATGCCAGACGGACGAAGAGACCTGCTCCCACAGGCAGCATGATCTTCAGCATTCCCTCCGGGAAAACAAAGTGGGTGCCGTGGGCATAAACCGCCGTCTCAACCTCGCATTCATGGGGCTTTTCCGCAAGGCGCTTTTCCATTCGGTGGATGTATCTGGCGGCATCCCACAGCACGTCGTCCTCCGCGCCGATGAGCAGCAGCTTGCCATGGATGTTCTCGACGGGAATATACTCCTCCGGCTCGATCGGGTGCGCCGCCTCGGAATCGTCAAACAGCTTGCGGGAGTTTACCATATCGCCGGTGCGTTTGCTCTCGGCGGCGATACAGTGCCAATAGTCCGGGTGCTGATAGCAAAACGGCATATAGGGCAGCGGTTTGCCTGCGTAGGAAAACAGCGATTCGCCCTCGACCGGCCACTCCTTGCAGCCGTCCTTCTTGCCCTGCATAAAGCCCTGCCACACAAAGTCGCTGGGCGTCATGGCAATGGTCAGGGTGATCTCCGGGAACATGGCCGCCGCCGTCAGCGCAAGCGTTCCGGTGGTCGACGCCCCGGCAATGCCGATTTTTTTGTTCCCGTTGGCTTTCAGCCACGAAATGGCCGCCTCCATGCGCTCCAGCGGATAATTATGATGGCCGTAATCCTTTTTCGCAGGCGACATGGTGAGCACATTTACGCCCCGCCCGCAGAGCCATTTCGCGGCCGAGCGGGCCAGCCGATCCTCCGGATCGTCACCAATCATCGCAATGACCGCGCAGTCCGATCCGCCGGCACACGCCCAGTACGCGCCGTAAAAGCCGGCGGTTCCCACATCAAAGTGCTGATGCTTCATTGCTTTCCCTCCATGATATCCTTCACCAACTGCACCCAGCACTCCGGATAACAGGCCAGCAGCTCCTCGTGCTGCAAGTCCTGCTCGTGAATGGCTGGGTTTGCAAAGTGCCGTTCATAGCGCTCGCGGTATTTCTCACCCATTTTGAGCGCATAGAAAATATGAATCTCTGTTCCCGGAACGTTGATCTTGTCCGGCAGCGGGGTGACAAGGTCGGAATAGAACTGATTCTTGCAGCTCTGCACGGTCACATAAGGTCGTGCGCCGCCGAGCATCTCCATGAACGCTTGCACATAGCCGCCCATTTCCGACTTTCGCTGCGTGAGGCGTTTTTGCAGCAATCGACTCTTGAACCGTCCGTCTCGAATAAACGGATAAATCAGCGGCAGGAGCAGATTTGTTTGCAGCTTTGCCGCAATGGGAGATGCTTGGTCAAGATCAGAGCTGCCGAGAATTCCGTAATCCATATGAATATTCCCCCGCGCCGCCAACAGCCCTACAAAGGAGCCGCCCAGCGAGCAGCCGTAGGCCGCCCGGATATGTCCGCCGCTATGCTCCTAAATGTAAGTTTCTATTTTCTCTGTTTCCTCCAGTATAGTGGGAAACTCGGTATGTTCCGTCTCATCGAAGCCGTCGTAGCTGATGCAGAGAACGCGATAGCTGTCCGCCAGCAGCGGAATGACCCGTCCAAAATTGCCCTTCCAGTGGCAGCAGGTGCCGGGGAGCAGCAGGATGACCGGCGCGTGCTCCGCACCGAAGGAATAAACTTTCATCTTCCCACTCCCTTCAGGAACCCGCTCTTTGCCATTTTTTCCGTGTCGCCCGATTCATCATAAGCGTCGTAAGGCGCGGTGGGGTCGGGAACCCGCTTTTGGAACGGTGAGCAAAGCTTGTCCTTATGGGCAAAGGCGAACTCGAAGTTGTCCGTCCAGCCGGTGTGGCCGGTGAGGAACAGCGGGTGTAATCCACGGCTTTGCAGCTTCTGCTCCAGCGCCGCCAGCGACTTTACCGCCAGTTTGTTGCTTTCTGCCAGAGAGGAAATGAAGCTGTAGCCGCCGTCCGCGCCGAACCAGAGAGTGTCGCCGGTGAAGAGATATTTGTCGTCAATGAGATAGACCATATGCCCCCATGTATGGCCGGGGACGAGAAAGCACTCAATTTTGATGCCGTCAATCTCGAAAGTCTCGTCGTCATGCAGCAGCACCTTTTCGTTGTTAATTGTGACCTGCGGCAATTTATAGAGATGATATATGACTTTTCGCCGCACCTCGCCGGTGAGATACCGGTTTTCAATCTCGCCGATATAGAGCTTTGCGCTCCGGAACAAACCGGGGCTGTCTGCCTCCACCGCGCCCACGTGGTCGGTGTCCTGATGAGTGATGAGGATGTGCCGGATGGACTGCGGGTCGATGCCCAGCCAGTCCATTTTTTCTGCCAGCCGGTCGTAGTTGTACCCGGCATCAATCATGATGGTGGTGTTGCCCTTGCGGTAGAAGAAAATGTTCGCCACCCACTCCCGCACGCAGGCCACGCGCTCATCCACCCAGCCGGTATTCAGCGGCTTGAATATTTGCTTGCCGCGGTACATCTTGCTCATTTCTCTTTTCTGAAATTCGGTCGCTTTCTTTGACATCGGTATTTCCTCCTTACAGCAGCAGCCCGAGTCCCGCAAGGAGCAGGGAAATCACGGCCATTCCCAGTGTTCCGAACAGCCATTTCTTCTGCTTGTCTGATTTCGAGATGTACGGCATCAGATCCTCTGTCCCCGGTATTACCCACGCCTTGGTGTGTCCGACCCAATAGCCGTCGATGCCAAGCCGGTCGATGAGATTCATCACAGACAGGATTACAAAGCACTGCCAGAAGCCGCCCCAAAATGTATGTGCGCCGTTGATGGCACACACGCAAAGAAGCACATAAAAAAGGTAGATTGGAATGCAGATCGCCTTGAAGCGCAGCGCGTTCCGTTTGATCTTCTCCCTTGTGGTCAGCCCCAGTGCGATGCATCGCTCCTGCACCTTTTCGCCATACAGATGCACCATGCCGACAGCGCCCTTTCGGATACCGACAGCGCAGACCGCCACCAGCAGTGCGCCCAGCCCCAACCCTTCCAGAATCGTTTGCAGCAGCATTCCTTATTCCTCCCGCTTCTGTCCTGTCACGCAGAGCCAGCCCATTTTGTTTTTATGGATTTGAACATTGCAGAATCCAGCGTTTTCCAGAAATGTTTTTAGCTCATCGCCGCTGTATATGGTCATACCGCCGATGATCTCCGTCCACTTCTCATCCTTGTCCGTGTCGCCACTGCTCTCGTTGCAGATGAGGAAGGTTCCGTCGGGCTTCAGCACCCGGCAGACCTCCCGAAAGCACTGCGGCAGATCAGGCCAGAAGTAGACCGTTTCAAAGGCCGTGACCGCATCAAACCAGTCATCTGCGAAGATCATATCCGCCACACTGCCTTGCAGGACGGCACAGCGCCCCTCCGCGATGGCGGTCTCGTTGACCTTTTTCGTCTTCTCCACGCTGACGGGCGAATAGTCGATGCCCTTGACGATCCCCTGCGGGCATTTTTTCAGCAGCCTTTTCATGTTCGCACCACCACCGCAGCCGCAGTCCAGCACCTTGGCATCCGGCGCAGCATTCAGAAATTGAAGCCCCCAGCGCGCCACAGGGCTGTGACCCAAATTCATCATGGCGACCATGAGCTTCCCGCCGAGGCCCACAGGTTTGCGGGTGTTTTCAAAGAATGACATCTTCTACAACTCCTTTTCCAGAACGATGATCTTATTAGAAATATTCCGCACGGTGGGTAGCTTGTCCAGCAGTTTATAAATCGGTGCAAATACCGCCATGCCCTCCGTCAGGCTGTGTTCCTCCATGAATCGAAAACCCGGCAGCAGTTCGGCAAGTGCTTTTCCATTCTTGATTCCCCAAGTAAATTTTGCGTTGCTTGCGTCAATGGATTTCTCCTTGAAGTGCCGCACCATCGCAGGATTCATGGTTTCCACAAATATAGTGGCTTGGGAAAAACGGCTGGAAATCACTGCGAAAATTTGCTGCACATCTTTTGCGTTCAGGTACATGGTCAGTCCCTCAATGACAATCAGCACCGGCACATTCTGCTCGCTGATTTTGCTGCCCCAATCTTCCATGGCGGACATGGCGATCTGTGAAATCGTGCCGCTTTCCGGCAGAAGCTTTTCCCGCACCGCCATCGTTTCCGGCAGGTCGAGGTTATACCAATGTGCGTACCCCGACATCCGGTAGCATCGGGTATCCAGCCCGCAGGCGATGTTGACCACCACCGCGCCGGGGTGCGCCCCAAGCCACGCTTTTGTCAGCCGGCCCAGCACGATGGTGCGGGCAATGACGCCGCTGTGCATGGCTGTGTCCTTGTCGGCAAGGGAAAAATCGTAGTCCAGTTTCTCGATGATTTCTTCCGCTTTTGCATCGTGAATCGCGCCGCGCCCCCGGCTCTCCTTCGCCCTGGCATAAACGGTCTGCAGCATGGTCTCCGGCACGCCGGAGAGTCTGATTTTTTCTTTCATGTCATGCTTCCTCCGTTTGCAAAGTCAGAAATTTTTCCGCATACCAGCAGAATTTCTCCGGATGCACCATCACCAGCTCCGCGTGTGCCATTTTCGGAATGCCGTGAATGCGTGCCTGCGGGAAATAGCGCTTGATGAATTGAATGTCGCGCCTGCGGTCCCTCTTTTCGTCATCGCCGTACCAGTAGGTGAGCTTCGTGCCGGTTTTTGCGGGGCACTTCGGAAGCGCGTAGTTGTTGGCGGACCAGAATATATTGCGGATCGTCCGATCGGAAAAGGTTTTGAGATAGGCTTCCATGGCATCGTACTCCTTTTTGGGGTCGTGCCCTGCAGGGGTAAACCGTTCCGGCGGAAAGGCCGCTTCCAGAATTTTTCGGCTGTTTGCCGCCATTTTGAAGGACAGCACATCCCGAGCCAGCAGCAGCTTTCGCACTAAGAAGGGCAGCTGATAGGGCGTGATCCCGCCGTCGATGATGGCTCGGCTGATGGGTATTTTCCCCAATGCCAGCATACGCGTCAGGCACGCGCCGCCCATGGAGCACCCATAGGCCCCGTCCAGACGGGAGACGCTGCGGGATTTCAGATAAGAAATCACCTCATCCACAGTCTGCTCAACCGAGGTGAAGTCCCCGGGGTACTCCGGCTGATGGCCGTCATACACCACCTGAAAAACATGCCATCTCTGAGAAAGCTGCGCGATTGTGTCGGCAAAGGCCCATACCGGCTCTGCCGTACAGGGGAAAAACAGCAGCGTCCGCTCCTGCGCCTGTCCGTGTTCCAATATCTGCATGGTTCATCCCTCCGATTTCACACACTCTGCGTAGGTCAGCGGGAACGAGGCTTTCAGCACGGTGCTTTTCTGCACCGTCCAGCCGTTTTCCCGGAGAAATGCCAGATATTCGTGACTTGTCCACTTGCTGTGCAGCGGAAAGCCCGCCAGCTTCATGAAAAATGCTTTGACCTTTCCAAAAAAAGCGTTATCTGCGTGGGTAAAGGTCGGCGCAACCAACACGCCGTCGTCTTTCAGCACCCGGCGAATTTCGGAGAGAGCCTTCTCTGGCTCCGGCACGATATGCAGCGCATTGGCCACGATGACCACGTCAAAGCTTTCGTCGGCATAAGGCAGGTGGAACATATCCTGCACGGAGAAATGCAGCTTGGCGGATCGGTTGTCCCGCTTCGCTTCTGCGATCATCTCCGGCGAAGCGTCTGTGGCCTCAATATGAGCGGCACTGTTTACAATGTTTTTGGCGATCACTCCCGTGCCTGTGGCCAGCTCCAGCACGGTTTTGTGCCGCACCACGGGGCGCAGCAGCTCGTACATCTGCTCATAAGCTGCGGCGTCCTTTCGCATGAAGCGGTCGTACCGCCCGGCGTGTTTATCCCAGAAATTTTGACTGTTTCTCATGATTTCGCCCTCACAGCGAGATGTTAAGCTCCTCTAACTTACACAGATGACGCAAGTGAGTTAGAGCAAGCTAACTGCATTCCTTTTGAAAAGCCGCATCACTGCGGCTTTTCCGCTTATGCAAATAGCTCCCGGCAGGCGCCCCGCACCAGCGTTTTCAGCACCTGCGGATAGAGCACCCCAATCTGCTCCTGATGGGAGACGGTTAAAATCAAGCCCCGCACTGTGGCGGCAGCCAGCGTCATACCGCCCTTGGGCTGCAAGCCTCCCATCTCCAGCAGGGTACGGATGTGCGTCTCGTCATCGTGGTAGTGGGCGGTCTTCACTTCCTCCGGCAGGCGGTGCAGAAGAAAATCTGCGTCATTTTCGATGAACACAAAGGCTTTTGTCTTGGAGAGCCAACGGCAGGCAGCCAAGATCGCCGCTGCCGCGCGTTCGGCAGGAAGCAGGGGTGTATTCTCCTGCAAGGACTTCTGCGCTGCCGCGAAGCACTCGGTATGGATGTCCTCCAGTACAGCGAAAAACAGCAGCTCTTTGGAATCAAAGAATTTGTAAAATGACCCCTTGGAGATCCCAACGGCCTCCGTCAGCTGCTCTACAGAGGTTTTCCGCATCCCGACGGCAACGCCGCAGCGCCGGGCCTCGCGGATCAGATCCCTGCGGATCATTTCATTCTGCTCGTCTGTAAAAGCCACTGCGCACGCTCCTTGGATTTATGACCACATTTATCATTTCAGTCAAATTGTAGCACGATCCGAAGATGTTGTCAACGGCGTCGTTTTGCTTTCCATCATGATCAAATTAGATCCAGCCTTTCCATCTCAAACGGCACAACCACGGATTTCAGCAATCTCGCCTTCGGCAATGCTGTGGTTGCGCTGGGCAATGGTCAGCAGTTCATCCGCAGATACGCTTTCATCCTTGTATCCGCTTTGGACGGCAAACTCGGAAATGACTTCTGCGCGGTTTTTGCCGAATTGTTATAGATCGCGCCAATCTGCCGCACGTGCCGATACTTCGCAAGGCTGGCAAAGGAACCGGCTTCGACCATCATGCGGCAGAACAGCAGCCCGTCCAGGACATAGTGTTTCGCGTATTTCAGGAACTCCGTTTCCTGCTCCGGGTCGAACCTCGGCAGACAGTACAGCAGCATTTGCAGAACTTCCAGCTTGTAGTCCAGAAAGCGCGCCGGATCGTAACGGTCAATGCCATTGCGGGTGAGAAAGCGGTAAATCGCGCTGTTCAGACGCTTTTCAGCGTGGTGCAGGAAGAAGCAGAAGCACAGCAACTCATAGAAAACGATCGGCTGTGCTTTTCTGTTCTATCCAATTAGAGAGTGCGAAGCAGTCCCGCACGAACTCATTCATCTCCAGTACACCTGCTTCGATCCGTTCCTCCAGACAGGTGCATTCACACAGGCGGCACGGATGCTTGCGGTCATAGTTCTGGCAGTATTCGCACGCCACATCTTTGGGCGTGTAATGAAATGGGCTGCGGTATATTCCACCGCCTCTGGGTTTTTGACCGGGCTGAGACATCATCAACTGCTCCAACGCCTGCAGCGGCGTGTCTCGCATGAAATAGTACGGCATAAGCGAACTCCTCTCTGAAATGAAAAAAGGGCCGGAATCTTATTGCTAAGACTCCGGCCCGTTCCGTTTGATATTACATTGTCTGTTGCTGCGCGACTTGTTCCAAGGCTTCTTCCTGCTGCCGGATTCGCTCGTCCAAATCCGGCACACACTCCTCAATCTGCTGCTGAACACTGCGGATCATTTTTTCCTGCTCTCCCGTGAGTTCAAAGAAATCTCCGTCTACAGAGTCCGCACAGCAGCGATAAATCTCGGTCATCTGCTCTGGGGTGAAAAGCCGTTCCTTTTGAATCAGCCCGGAGCGGATAGCAAAGTCCTGTTTGGCTCCTGCATAGTTCTCCATGAAATAGTGCCCATGACATAC
>ULZU01008489.1_pt1 | contig 19291 bp, 7 predicted proteins | sample 1963491 | NCBI WGS metagenome assembly ULZU01 (sample SAMEA4835900, study PRJEB28245) | human gut metagenome | biome: gut microbiome; material: fecal sample | place: Denmark | collected 2008 | reverse complement strand
AAAGAGTGTAATAACCCGGCTACCGTAGGTCAAACTGTTATAGTGGAAAGAAATTTCGCTATTTTTAAAGGGAAATCAAGATTTATTATCGATTATGATGATATTGTAGGAACTCCGATAAATTATTTGTCTGAAAATATAGGTCTTGTAGCTTGTAATAATAAGGAGAATGGAAACAATGAAAGACAGATATGTGATATAGCTACCAAATACAGAGAAGACGGAACACAGGATTATATGGAGCCAATTGATCATATTAGGTTACCAGAAATGGAAGGAGACTGCGAAGTCCCTCATCGTCAAGAATCTATATTGTCAGCTCCAGTTCCTTTAATAACTGGTATTGTAGAGGATTATATATATAAAGAATTAGAAGACATGGAGCACGTGTCTACCGACTATTTATATACAACCGGAGGTGAGAACCAGAATAAGTATTCTGTTCTATTCAATTACGATACAATGGATTCTTTGTCTGAATGGATGGATGAAGCATTTTTTGGTGACAACGCAGGTGATAAATCCGGTGATGGAAGACAGCACCTTTGTTCCGAATTTTATCCGTATTTACAGCCAGGAAGTATATTAAAGACCGTATCTGATGCTATATACGTTCTTGACACTATGCCTTGTACATGTGGTTGTTATATTGAAAATTATTGTTCGGATCCTACTGTTTCAAGGTCTGATTATAATAACTTTCAAAACAATAATTACATCCTTGGAGGATATATTTTACATATAGATGGGTGGAGTGAAAAGATAAATGGAAAAGGCAATTGGAGGGCTGGTAGGTCAACGAGTACGGTAATAAATGATCAATACCGATCAAAGAACGGACCGAAATATTGCATTGAACAGTTCTGGCCTGATGCTTCCAAGAAGCTCCAGGATATGATATACAAAAATGCGGACACCGGCATACCTGAAACGGACTGGGAATTTGAGGGGTATGTAAATAATGCAACATTTGAAAATCCTACTGGAGATAAACTTAATATAGGATTTGCTTCTGAATTTGTAGTACGCAAGTTCGTGAGGAATGTAATGACCAATGCCAGGTTTATTAGAATCAATAGGCCGGAGGAATGGGATATAGAAGGATATAAGGAAGAAAATAAGGTCCTTTATCTTGAAGCCCTTGGGAAGATAGATGGTATAATGGATGCTGTGTCTACCAATTACGTTCGTGTTTCTTTTTGGAAGGATATAGAGACATGGAATCCACTTGGCATAATACCAGTAGATTTTGATAGGCCGGAACATGCTTCAGGACATTCGGTTATTATCAATATAGCAAGACCCGCATGGGGAACTATAGATGATAAATTCTTTAAAGAAACGATAAAACAAGATTATTTTTATGTAACAATAGAATCGCCGGTTGTAGCTGTTCCTTGGATAATGACATTCAGGCAAATACAATTCTGTAAATATAAGAATGAGGATACTCCAGATGAAGAGGAAGAACCAGGAAAGAAGCCGTCTCGTGCTATCTTAGGTGTTTCTTTTGCTACAGGTAAAACTATATATCCGTATATTTTTGGTATAAGAGAAAAGGAGGTAAATAAGATTGATTTGTCTGTGGATTCTATAACACTTAGATCAACTGTCTTATTTGCATCAAAATGTCAGACATGTGGAGATAGGCCCATCAATTGCAAGCCTCGTCCTTATAAATACGGTGATTTTGCATATTGGGAATCATCTGAGAAATATCCTGCTAATTTTGAACTTTATGATAGTAGTAGGATGAAAATAGACACAGGCAGATCTTATGATGATCCAAAAAAAACAGAAGCTTATTCTAATATTATGAATAAGTTAACAGAATATTATGGTGCTCCTTTGTCAGACAAAAATGGATTATCTTATTTCAAGGGTCATTCTTATGGAGGAGTAGATACTTCTACCGTATTTTGCCAACAACCTATACGTCATTACCGGTTCCCAGATAACAAGCATATACCTTTTATGAACAGTGATGAACGTGGATATGACATAGCTTCTGAAATATATCCGGTAGGTATTATGGTGGATGAGAACACCATACAAGTGTTTTTGGATTTTGCGGTAGATTCTGGTTTGATTACGCAACAACAAAGAGATACGATCGTAGGATATGAACTGTATCGTGGAGATAGGAGGCTAAATAGGTCGGTTGTGGCTTCAGGATTAGCTTATGATATGCTTAGATACATAGGAGACGATGGTAATGTAAATATCTATCCTAATTACCCATATAATGACCTATCACAGGATCAATATAATTATACGTCTGGAAAAAGAGACGAGTTTATATCCCATCCTTTCGACAAAGGAGGAAACGTGTGGTATTCATTCTGTTCGCCTGATATTTATTTCAACAAGCCCGAACTTCCAAATGAAGTATGTATAGATGGGTTTCAAAGAGGAATGTCTGTGGGCAGTTTCGTACCTGTCGAAGATCATCCAAAATGGACTATCTTAGGTCCTGCTGCATACACGATGGCTGCGTCACTTGCCGCAGTTGAATCAAGTGCCACAATAGCCGCTATGATAGCAGAAGAGCTTCAGATAAGGGCGCAGTCTGGATACATAGGAGGGTCGGCCGGTATTACCGGAGGAGGATTCTTAACGAATTTAAGTGTGGCCATGCTGTTTTCTTCAATGGTGTCAACCATCAGTCAAACTCTTGCTAAGGGACCAATATTGTACGGTAAGTACCGTTATGATTGGCTTAATACGTTTATAAACAATGGGCCAAGACGTAATCATGCATGGTATTATACTTCTGTAGGATTATATAATTCAATGATAGGTATAACAGACCAGGATAAGTATGAACGAAATTTTGCTCGTGGTTTATCTTCTGTTAAATACATGAAGTCCGGTGTATATCCTATGATGGATGCCAGTATGTCATCTAAATGGGGAACCGGTAAAAACGATAATGAGGGACGATTCTTATTTGTTAATAATATAGATCGTGAATCTTCGTTATTTTTATCATTTGGTGATCCAGGTGAAAAAGGAGATGGTAAATCGAAATATTTATTGGAATATCCGAACTATGTCTACAACTACGACAGTAGCCGTATAGATGATTCGGTTATTGCTGGAAGCGATGTTGTAGCAGGAAGAACATTCGAACAATCCAAATCAGTTTCATACATTTGCTCTCCGTATATGAGGCTTATGCGATATAGGCCGGATCAATATGGTCAAATAGAAGATATAAAGTGGATTTCTATAGGAGGGTGTGGCTTTTTCACTAATGAAAAGAAACTGATGTTCGGTGGCGATACGGTGATAACCAGATTTTCGTTAAAGAGAAAATTTCCTATTTTTTATAATAGCGCTTTTGGTATTGGAGATATGATACCTTTCCCTTATATGGATTACAGAAATGTAGGGTATCCAAGATATTTCGTTAATTATGATACTGGAGAAGATGCTCTTGAGACGATAGATAACGAACGTTTTGATAGCTGGACTTCTTCGAATAAGGGAAGATACGCTTTTTATCCAAACAGGAAGAGTTTGTACGAATTGAATGGCGACACATCAGGCAAGTACGTTAATGGAAGATTTTACACATGGTTCTATGGGATACCTCAGTTCCTTGTAGAGTCTGAAATAAATTGTAATTTCAGATTAGAGGGACCTCAGCCCCATGAATTATTCTACCCAAAAGTAGGAGATTTCGTTTGGTGGACACAAGAAAAGAACGTATCTATTCATAGGGACAATGATTATAAGATAAGTCCTATATACTCATCAAGAATGACATTGACACCTAATGTATTGCCGGCAACATACGAACGTCGTTTTTATGACTGTGCTTACCAGCGACCTAATGGTGTTATATGGAGTAGGGCTGACGTATCTGAAAACAGTCAAACAGATCCGTGGTTGACGTACAAGCCTATGGATTATCATGAGTTCCCAACCAGTAATGGGAAGCTTATTCACATGAAGCGTATTGAATCCGATCAGATTCTTGTCAGGTTCGAGGATCAGGTTTCGCTCCATAACGCCATAGACGTAATCAAGGAGCGCACCTCCCCAGGGCAGGCTGAGATGGGCACCGGCGGTCTGTTTGCGTCCCGGCCTCTGGAGTACAACACGACCGACCTCGGTTATTCTGGAACCCAGAGTACTGAAATAATTAGTTCAGAATTTGGTCATTTCTGGGTAGATACTAAAAGAGCACAGGTGTTTATGACCGATCCGAACGGACGTAATCTTAAGGAACTTAGTGTAGGTATAAGACATTGGCTTAAGCGTCATCTTCCGTTTAAGATTCTTAGATACGGAATAACTAATATCTTAACCGGTACAGAAATGACAGAAGAAGATACAGACAATAAATTTATCGGTCTTGGTCTGTCTCTTGGATGGGATAATAGGTATAAGAGGGTACTTATCACGAAAAAAGATTATATACCTGTTAAGAACCCGGCATATTACAAATATGATGGTGGAAGGTTCTTGTACAATGAAACAGAGGTGTTGTCAAACGATAAGGAAATATCCTTAAAAGACGAACAGTATTTCAAGGATGTGTCGTTCACTATCGGATATTCGTGTCTGAAGCAAGAATGGATATCGTATTACTCATTCTGCCCTGACTATTATATAGAGCAGCAACAATATTTCCAGACAGGAATAAACTTCCCGGCATCAGATGAAGAAGGTGGCTTATGGAGTCATTTGCTGACGAATAAGAGCTTCCAAACGTTTTATGGAACAACATATCCATTTATATTAGAAGTGCCGATAAAAGAGAAATATAACGGTTCTACGCTGGCTTCTGTTGAGTATGAGCTTGACGCAAGGAAATACGTTGATGATGTGAATTACACACTTGACAGGAAAGTAGGTTTGGATACGATAACTATCTACAACGACACAAACAACTCAGGTGAAATTCATCTTGTTCCAGAAGAAAAGAATAATTTAGCGCAACGTATATCGTATCCGAAGATCGTAGGCGACCATACCGAGGTTCTGGATACTGAGGTATATAGAAGACATAAGTTAAATGACTTCTTCAACAGGGTTGACGATGACCGATCTGAAACACCTATCTGGATCAAGGACGATAACGATATAAATAAGTCAGTTAATCCTGATTCTCTTAATTTCAGACGGTCATGGCTGGATAGGTTAAGGGGAAGTTGGATGCTGATGAGGATAAAGAAAGTAATTAGCAACCGGAAAATTATATTCCAGTGGTTGATTTCTGAAGATAAGATTAAGAATAGATAAATTACAATATTTAATAAGTTGAAAATGAGTAGTTTTTATTTTGTGATTTAATAATAGTTGAATATATTTGTAGCGCCTATCGATCCATCTCGGACAGATAGGCGCTTATTTATTAACAATAAAATGATGTAAAATTATGAAAAGTAACGTGTTATTGCAATCAGAAAGCAGAGAATTGTTGGGTAGAAACATCTCTGTTATGTCAAAAGACGGTTTTGTGTGTATAACAGAGGTAATGGAAGCTTTGACTGAAAAGAGGGAAAAACATGGTTTGGCTCCAAAAAGATTAGATGATTTAATGAGTACAAAAGGATTTCAAGAGAAAATGTATGCTTTAGTTAAGAGACTGAATATAAACAATATATGTACTGCGGTAAAAATCGCAGTACAAAAAAACGATCTGTGTATTAGCAAGTTGACTGATCTTAAAAAATATCATATGGCTTACAGAAAAGGAAAAGGAAAAGATCAGAAATGGTTTGTGGATCCTTATTTCTTTGTAATGGTTGCATTGGAATTAGATCCAGATATATATGCGAGTGTAGTTATATGGCTTACTGATGGCCTTATCAAGAATAGAAATATGGCAGGTGATGCTTATATAAGAACATGTAAATCTGTAGGATCACTTGTAAAAAACAAAAATGAATTATCTGATAAGATAAAAAGGATAGCAAAGGCTATTAATTTTATTGTATTCAATAAACATGAGGATGGAATAAGAAATATGGCAACGGAAGAACAACTTAATGATATAACGGAATTAGAAATAGCCATAAGTTCGATAATAGACGGAGGATTTATAACAAACTACAATGATCTTATATCTTATTTAGGCAAGGAGTGGAAAAAAAGATGGGGTAATCCAATTATGGCTCTAAGGTAATTTATTCGAATTAATCTATTTTAAATCATTTTAATTTGTAAATCATATTTTAGTGTCTATATTTGCATCGTAATCAAGAGAGATTATAATGTAAGACAGTGGTGATGGAAGGTGATACTTCGGTTTGTGTCATAGGTTCGAGTCCTATATTTTTCATGTAAGAAAAATTAGATCAGTTGGTAGATCAAAACCTCCTTTCATATCAAAACACCTTCCAGGTTCTCCCTGTTTTAATAAAATATACAGATGGTGAGGAGTTCGGTTACTTCGAAAATTAGCGTAGTGGATAACGCGGTATTCTGTAAAAATACTTTTCATTGGTTCGAATCCAATATTTTCATTTTGTCCGGCTCCGTTTTTCCTCTGTTTGAAATATATAAAAACTAATGAGTGGTGATGGGGTTAGTTACTTCGAATTTAGCTCAGATGGCTAGAGCGATACTCTTTTAAAGTATAGGTCGATGGTTCAAATCCATTATTTCATTGTTTACACTAACTTCAGCTTTTCCCTCATTGAGTATTCATTTTGATATATTTTTTTTCAAGCAGTGGTAGTAATATCACTGCTTTTTTTTTGTATAACACTTTAAAGAAAACAACAACAAATGGGAAAGTTTAACAAAAAGGATGAAGGTGTTAAACCTACGATCGTGAATCACATGGGAGAGAAGGCGTATAAGCCTAACGCAGAAGAAGAGTTGGTATCTACGATAATGACTACCATGTTGTCTGATTCTTATTATGAGAAAGAAAAAGACAAGGTGAACAGGATTAAGGACCTTATGGATCAAGTAGATCCATATTTCGCAGCACAAACAGCATTGTATGTCAGGAAAGAAGGAAAGCTTAGGTCGGTAACGCATCTTATGGCTTCTGTCCTTGCCAGCAAAGCATCGGGTAAGGAATGGGCTTCAAGGTTCTATAATAAGATCGTTATGCGTCCTGATGATATGAGCGAAATCCTTGGCTGCTATGCGGCTCTTAACGACAAAAATCCAAAGAAGTTAAGAGGAATATCCAGCGCTATTAAGAAAGGATTTAAGACGGCTTTGGAAGGTCTTGATCCGTATCGGATTGATAAGTATAAGATGGACAGTAGGGTCATTACTATGGTTGACTTAGTAAACTTATTTCACCCTAAAGGCAATCAGGCTAACAAAACGGCTTTCCAGTACCTTATAGAAGGTCGGTCTTTGTCTGGATTATACGAAAGCAAGATTCTTGAAAAAGAAATGTCTAAAGCCGGACAGGACAAGAAAGACAATAAGGAAAAGAAAGAAGCTTTAGGTGACGCTATTCGGGACGTGGTTTCTAATGTAAAAGGCATGCCTATTTTTAATATGGTTCGTAACCTTGTAAACATAATCAAATACGCACCTGATCAAATAGATGAAGTTTGTAGGCAGCTTACAATAGAAGAGAAGGTGCTTAATTCGAAGATGCTTCCTTTCCGTTTTGCTTCAGCTTTCAAAGAGGTTGAAAATATAGGCACTGATGATTCCGAAAATGATATTGTATTTGAGTCGGATAAAAAACGTGCTAAATTAACAGCGCGTAACAAAGATAAGATTTTAGATGCGTTGGAGAAAGCCATAACCATCTCCTGCAAGAACCTTCCGGTATTGGAGGGGCGGTCGGCTATCCTGATTGACCACTCTGGCTCTGTACGTGGAGATATGGGAGGATCTTCTGAAGTGTCTGCCTTTAGCAAAACAAATACGGCTGTCATTGGTAACTTGTTTGGCTGTATGATTGCTTCTGTGCTTCCTGACGTATTTATTGGTATGTTTGGTGACAAACTTATCAACTACGAATATGATAGAAGTAAAGGTGTTTTATGGAACAACAAAAAATCTTTTACTGCCGGAGGAGACTGCGGTGGTGCTACCGAAAACGGTCTTTTTGCATTCTTGGATAAGTGCGCTAAAGATAAGATCAAAGTAGATAATTTGTACGTTATTTCAGATATGCAGATAGGAGACGGTGAATCTGTTGTATGGGAGAAAAGTTCCAGTTATGGATATGGTAAATTCGCCGAACTTTTGAAAGGGTTTAAAAAAGTGAATCCAAATTGCAAAATCGTTTCTATTTCTATTCAAGGATATGGAAGTGAGATGTTTTACAGAGGATCTAATATCTTGAACATAGCTGGCTGGTCAGAATCTATCTTCGATGTTATTAACAGCAAGTTCTGCGGATATAAGAATATGGTTGAGGAAATTAGGAAGATTAAGATTTAAATCTTACATTCGTACTGTTTTCATAATAAGATTTCCATTATAACAAGCCGGAGGATGAGTAGCATCATTCTTCGGCTATTTTATTTACCTTTGTTGAAAAACAGTTTGTTATGAAACAAGTATTATATAAAAATGATATATACCCCTATAATGTAAGGGTATTGCTTGGAGCAGATGAAGAGTATATAGTTAAGACGTTCGCCAACCTGGAAGTAGAAGATCAGAGCTGGGAGGGGTGGACTGATGATTATGGTGGCAGAACTATTTTCGTAGGAAACCGAACCAATCACAGGAAAGAAATATGTTTCTTATTTCATTCACTGTCTGACATGGATGTGAGAACCATAGGGCACGAATGTCTGCATGGTCTTTCTCTTTACTGTAAGTATCTAAACATTAACTACAGTTTTGAAGCCGGAGAAGATGAGCATGCCGCCTATCTGATGGGATGGTTAGTTGATAAGGTTTGTGATGCTTACCATAAGTTTAAGAAGGAGGAGAAGAAAGATGGCAAAGAAGAGTAAGTCAGATTGGAAACCTTCAGAAAATATTCTTAAATATTTGAAGTCGTGGGAAAAATTTAGGTCAAAACCGTATGACGATGGTGAAGGAAATATTACTGTCGGATACGGATTTAACTTGCCTCACCTTCTTAAAAAATACAAGAAGGGTATAACGGAAGAGCAGGCGGACAAAGAATTTGCAGGTGTAGTAAATACGTTCGTTCCTGAGTTTAGGAAACTTACTCCAAACTTTGATAGTCTAAACAATAATCAGCGTGATGCTCTTTTTAGCTTGTATTACAATGCCGGTGCTGATACTTATATGAAAAGTCCTATGCTATTCAAATATCTTAAAGAAGGAGATTTTGATAAGGCGGTTAAGGAAATAAATCATGACGAATGGAAAGACGACATGGATGGCCAGAAGAAGCGCCGGGCCTTCGAGCGCCGGGTGTTCTCTACACCGACAGGCCAGCCTTGGACGGTGGATGACGACAGTAACTACATCCTGGTTGAAAACAAGCCCGTAGAGGACAAATCTGTAGGAGAAGGTACTGATGATTCAAAATACGAAGACGCTCGTCATGTGGCCGCAAAATACGGTGATACGGGGTATGTAGGTAGAGGTTATGATGGCAAGAAGGTTAGAGTATCTGATTCTATTATTGAGTCGGTAGGGATATCCAATAATGCCGATCCTAATAAATGGTATGAATCCGTTAATCCAATATTAGACACTGATCCTATTAGTTTGATCGCCGATTTTATTCCTACTATGAAACGTATGTTGGATCCTAATAGGGAGCGATCTGGAAAAGATACGGCTACTGACTTCGAGGAAAAGATGTGGAAGGCTTATACGGATGGGGATATAAGTAGGCTGCCGGCAAGCAAGTATCGTTTTGATGACGATGATGATGATGCTCAGTACGTAGGATTGCCTCAAGAACAAGCTATTTTGATACAATCTTTATTAGATAAAGAGTATATGAACAACATGCTTGACGAGGCATATAAGGATGCTGATGAAAAAAGTAAACAAAAAATAAGAGATTATAAGAAGGTACTTGATAAACTAAATAAAAATATATTTGAAAATCCAGGAAAATGGATTTTAGTAAATGAAGGCGTAAGTCCATTTAGAGAAGAAGTATATGGTGACAATTTTGAAAAAGTAAACGAAACTTCTGGATTGGGTGCGTTGAAGAATTTCAGTGTAAGATGGGATCCGGATGCTGGTATGTTGGATGTGAAGGATGATTATGATTTTAGTCGAAAGAAGATAGCGGAAGACATCATACCGGAAAGGGATGTCCCTCTTAGAATAAGAGAACGTATCAAATACGATCCTAAAAAAGGTAGTGTGCTTCGAAATAATGACAAGGCTTTACCTAAAAGGTTTGTAAGGAAATACGAAGAAGGTGGAGAAGCTAAGTATGAATATGTAGCATCCAGAGATAATACATCAGTGGGTTCAAGTGGAATAAATGAAAATGCTAATTATGGCACGATCCCTGTTGATGGTGTGGATATCAACGAAATTGTAGCTGGGGGCATTCCCGTAGTAGGTGATATAATGGACGTCAAGGATGCGTATGATTCTTTCATAGATAGAGATGCGCTTGGAATGGTTATGGCCGCTATGGGTCTTATTCCTTTTGTAGGAGGTATATCGAAAAAAGCAATGCAAGCGAAAAGAGCTACTAAAAAACTATCTCAAAGAGATAAAGAACTTTTAGGATCGTTGCCTGAATATGCTAAACCAGCATCTCCTATAGGCGAGGCATGGGAAAATCATAAAAAGCGACTTTTCTCTGGAGCCTATGAAAGACTTACTGGGGAGAAGTTAAGGATGAAAAATGGGGAGCCAGATCCGGATATGCTTGATACCAACATATATGATTGGGATGATCCGAAAGTTTTCAGGGATGCAAAGTATTTTTTAGGAGATGAATACTCTGATGATGAGATAAGGGAGATAATAGATGAAATATCTGGATATGGGGTATTAAATGGAAATATAATCAGGTATAAAAACGTTGATAAGTTCATTGATTTATTTCTCGAAGGAAACCCCAATATATCTAACAAGGATGTAGAGAATTTTGTGAAAAGTCATGAAGTGGAACACAAAATTCATTATCCAGATTCAGGCGCAGATAAAAACGGATTTGATTTGAATAAGATAGATGATGATGAAGTAAAAGATTATTTCAAAGAGGATCATTTTACGGAAATGGCGGCCAGAGGAACTCAGATTAAAAATTATTTTGGTTTGACCGATGATGCTCAAGAAGTGACGCCTGAAATGTTAGAATATGCAGCCAGAAATTACTTGAAGGATTATGGGTATGATAATGAGATGAAAGAATATTTTGAATCCATATCAGACTATAAAAAGGCTGCCAAATGGATAACAGATCACGCCTCGGTGGGATTAGGGGCCTACTATGTAGGGGATAGGATTGCTGATCCTAAAAAAGAAAAGAAAAGAAACGGAGGGAAGCTTACTCCATACAAGGCTGGTTTTCGTTTTATTGATCATAAAAAAGAATACGGAGATCCGAAAGATGCATCACACAGATTCCCTGGTAGGAAATTCATGTATTTCTACGAAAACGATAAACCAAGTAAAAGCATTGTGTTTGCTGAAGAAGGTGGCGTAATTGGCAAGCAACGTGAAGCATATGATTACTTTACTAATAAGAGAGGCATGTCTAAGATACAGGCGCTCGCCATCATAGGTAACCTCATGGCTGAATCCGGTCTTAAAGATGACATATACGGAGACAACAGAACGTCATACGGCATACAACAATGGCATAATGAGCGCATGGATAAGTTGTTCAAGCACGCCAAAAAGAAAGGTCATTCTACACCCACATTCAAAGACCAACTTGAGTTCTTAGCTGACGAATACGAAGGGAAAACCGGATATTCTAATTTCTTATACACAAGAAAAGGAAAAAAAGGACCAGGGTATTACAACTACAGCCGGCAGGATTTTATGAACGCCGATAACCTTAAGGATGCTGTAGTAGCTTGGAACCAGGGAGCAGGACGTCCTCATAAGAGTGTTATAAGAAATGATGACCGTTATAACTATGCTATGGAAGTTGCTAAAAATCTTGGTTTGGATATTGAAGAAAATTCCATATCTTCGTATGGTCAAATGGGATTTGGAGATGATGGAGAAATAGCAGCATCGGTAACACTTCCAGAGGTAGAAGTGGCAGCCGCCCTCCCTAACCCGGAAGCTCCGTCCCAGGAGAGACAGTCCGAGGAAGAGAGATTCCGTACATGGACTGAAACGTATGGTAAAGACATCGTAGCTCATTTGTTGAGTTTAAAAGAAGATAAGGATGATGATAAAGAACTACGATACCAGCAGCATATGAAGGAAAACGAAGAAGATAAAAGACGAGCCTTTATCCAATCAGTCCTTCCCAGTATTCAACTCCGGATTAAGGGAGTGACAGAAGTTTAATTGAAACCAATTTTTTTTTCATATCAATGTTTCTAAAGCCGAGCCATAGACTCGTTACCCGGATTCCGAAGGATGAAGGACGTGATCAAGATGGCTCGGCTTTCTTGTGTTTCGTAACGATTACATTCTGCAATGATAGGAGCTAATGATCTGAACCTACGCTTGGGCTAACGCTGTCCTGCCTCACAACACACGACGGCCTCGCCTACCCGCCTGCCTGCTTATCTCGTGGCTACTCGTAAAACTGTTATCGCTTCTCTCAACCTCACTCCCTTCGGTCGATTCGGTTTCAATCGCTTTATATATATTGAAAATATAAAAACATATTTTCGTTCTTTCGTATATCTCCCTCCGGTCGATATCCTCAATCACTTTTAATCTCAATCAGGCTAAAAAGTAAATAGTCGTAATGATAAATTATTAATCGTTCCGAAATCTCACTCACTACGTTCGATTCGATTCCGAAACTATAAAAGTATATTTAAAACAGTATTTATATTTAAAAAATATGAATAACATATAAATATATGAAATGAATACGACTGAATGGAGTATGAATGGAATATATAATAGGGGAAATTTATTTATCCTATTATACCTTTAGATAACTTGTCCCACCACTGACGTTCAGGGACTTACGGTTAAGGTACGAATCGGTTACGTTTGCCATAGCTATATGAAACAAAAAACCCTGTATCCTATTTTTCTCAAACCGGATACAGGGTCGTGCAATTTCTTTACCGTTAGTATGAATACTTTTCGTATATTTGCACAAAACAAAAAAAACAATGGCAAAGATAGCAGAAATGACATATTGCGACAAGCTTCACAAATCACTCCTTAAAAAGGAGGCGGTTTCACCCCTTGAGGTTATCTATAATAACCACAATCAGTTAGGCTATAATGTAGTACGCAGACCAGCCGGTCAATGTTTAGGCAATTTAAAGTATTTTAATCTATTTTATAACGGGAGATTTGATAGGTGGTACAAAGTTGATGAGAAACAAAAGGTTGGTAAATACTTTGTCATCACCGACTACTGGAAGGATCGCGTGCGTTGCTTCATGGTCTGGAACTACGGATTTGGTCGTTATTTTCCGTACAATGATTTTGTGGAGGCTATGGTTTATGATTACCGTCGTTTTGGTCGTCTTTGTAAGCCTCGTAGCAAGAAAGCTCAAGAAGCTGAAGAAAAGTGTGTTAGATTTTATGTAAGGTCTCAGATAGACTTGATGAGAAAGGGTGGATATCAGGCTTTTAGGGCCCAATTCGCAGAAGAGCATCCTGAATATTTCATTGGAAAAGAACGTACCACATTTAGATGTCTTAATGGAGCTCTTAGTAGAGATGAGAAGATAGCCGCTTGCCATGCTCATAAAAGAGATCTCAGAACCAACATATTGGATAGCTTTGCTGATAGGATTGCCAAACACCCAAGCACGGCATGGTCCTGGTTTTCACATGTAACAGATAAACAAGGTAAAAATCGAATGTGCTTCTCGGAGAAAGCTGTTGCATTTTTAAATAGAAGGCTCAAGAATAACGGTCTCAAGGAATTGTCTGATTCTTATCTCTATAGATCATTTAGGATTAGGTTATTAAAGCGATTTGATGGGAAATACAATTCTGTTCGTTCGTTCCTCAATGCGGTGGTGATGTCTGTCTTATCATCAGATGTTATTGCTAAGGCTATGAAGAAAATCCAGAGCCCGGTTGTGTTATCTATATACAGGAAAGTTCTCAAGTTGTACAAGAAGAAAGAAAAGGCTGTCAACGCCCCTATAACCAAAGAGGCTCCACCTCTACCATCTTGATTTTTAAATGGATTCGATTCCGTTGGATTTTCTCGTTCGTTTCTCTTATCTTTGTGAAAAAAGATAGTATGAAATTACGAATCATAAAAAATCGTCCGATATTCGCTCCTGGCGGTAGTGTTCAGGATAAGAAACAGGATATTAATGTATCCTCTACTCAGCCTATTCTTGATTATGGAACGCCTGTTAATAAATGGGGTGAATCTGATATTCAGAATATATATATGCCTTCTGATGTGATTTTAGAAACAGAGGAGGGGGAGATAAATCCATTTAGTAGTATGCCTACATCCGATCCGTTTTTTGAAAATCATGATGCAGGATATGCAGGATATCTCGCTGATAATAGGGGTATGGTTAAAAACGTAGAGAAATCAGTCGTTGATAATGCAATGAATGTAGGTGGTGTTGATGCTGATTCCTCTAAAGAAAAACGTTCCCAAGATGGTAATCCTCTTGATCCTATGACTACCCCATATTATTCACCCGATCTAACCGGCAGAGCTCAAATGTTCGGTACAAGTCTTGGCCGGATAAGAGCCGGTAATAAGGTCGGTGCTAATGTGGCTCAAGCTACCTTGTCTGGTGTTAGTTTAGGATTAGGTCTTACCCGTAATATCATGGGAGCTTCATCTGCTGCGTATGCAGCCAGCAGAGACGAGCAGGCAGCGAGGGAAAAACTTGCCAAGGAGCGCCGGCAGCAATTCATCAAGTGGGAACGTGAAGGTGGTGGCGTGAATTTAGGTAACGGTCAGAAGATAGATACGTCTGATATGACCGGCGAATATATTTATCCTCTTCCCAAGTCTATGGAAGATGCTGCGAATGTAGAGATAGAGAAAGGCGAGTACGTGCTGACTCCTGACTCCGTAGGGCCTATGGAAGCCAAAGGGAACAGACATGAAAATGGTGGCACTCCGGTTGATTTGCCAGAGGCTTATATTGTTTCCGATTATCGTAAGATAGATGATGAGTTTGCCTCTTACGTTAGAGAAAATTATGGTATTAAGGCAACGTCAAAAGATACATACGCTACACTCCTTGATCGATATAAGAAGAAGATTGGTTTGTCTGATAAGTACGAAGATCAGGAGCGTGTATATAAGAGATTAGAGAAAAATGAAGATGTAAAAGACAAAAACACATCTAATCTTAATGCTTCTATTCTTTCCAAGTACGTCAATGAAAACCAGAAAGAGATAGACGAGCTTGAAGCACAATTTCGTTCTTTCGCTGAAATCGTTTATGGCAAACAGGAAGAATCTAAGCGTAACGAGAAGATGGATGCTTTTTTCAGGGATGGCGGGGTTGTTGATCTGAATCAGGTAAAGAAACAAGCTAAGGCTTTTAATATTGCAGAATCAGATGCTAAGAACTGGATATATGACGAGTATGTTAAGCAAACCAGAAAAATGGCTGAAGGTGGACCTACTCAGAAGGAGCTGGAGGAGCTTAGAAAGAATGCTATCGGCTACAATAAGCTTATCAATCAGTTATTTGGACGAACTCTTAATATGACTGTATCTGATGTTAGTGGTCGTGAGCAGATTCTTAATCCTGATTCCAGTGTCAATGCCAACCAGAATCTCCAACATAGAAGCAATTTAGGATACGGCAGGGTAAATGATAAGGCGGTATCTAATTTGCTCGACGTAAACCGATGGGCTAACAAGTACAATACGGATGGTGATTTTGATACAGAAGGTTTCCAGAAAGGATACAACAAGCAATTAAATGCATTGTGGGCGTTAGCTGATGTAGGCGCTATTACGAATGCTGATGCAGCCAAGAAATTCAGAGATGAATACGGATTCTGGGGCCAGGACGCCGGAAGCTACGGAGGGAATCAGGCTTATAATTCATTTGCCGTAGATGATAAGTTTGGTCAGACAACAGCTACTCGTTCTTATTATGGGTTGGACGTTGTTTCGGCAGAGCAAAAAAGATTGTTAAACGAAAAAGGAATAAAGAATTATGTTGACTTATTTGGTGATAAATCTGATGCCGCTAAGAAGATTCTGGGCTCCGATTATAATAAGTTTGTTGCTTTAAGAGATAGTGGGTTAATGCCGGAAATAGACTTCGTTCTTGAGTCTGTTAAACCAGAAATGAAGCCTATTGAGGCCGGTCCCATAGCACCAGACCTTACACCGCCTAAGATTGGATCTCCTGGAAGGATAGAGGTAAAACCGAAAGCAAGTACGCCTACGACTGCAACCGACACCGATACAGAGGAGGTGGTTGAAGACAACGGACCTAAAGGACAGGGCAGACCGGCGGCGTTCGGTCCTATCTTCCCGGAAATGCTAAGAACCCTTGACACTGGCTTGGAGATAGAAGGCCTGGAAAGACATCAGGCTCCGAGAATAGACCCGGTTCTTCAATCTGCTGATCAGTATATCAACGAGCTCAACCGTGCGACATCGGCTCAGTTAGACGCAGTAGGTGACGTGCCCGACTCCCAGCGGGCTGCTATTCTGGCTAATATGAACGCCATAGCTGGAAGCAATATAGCCAAGTATGTTAATGAAGTAAATTTCAATAACGCAAGGCAAATAAACGAAGCTGATAGGTTTAATGAAATGGCTTATGTTCAGACAGATGATAAGAACATAGCAGAAAGGCAACGTTATGAATCTGGGTTATTGAAGGCTATGGCTATAAGGGATGAAAATCTTGCTCGTTATTATGACAGCATAAACAGTGAGATACAGAATAAGTTCAATGTTCGTACATCATTGAATACCATAGCTTCCATAGCTCCAAATATGAGAATGCTTCCAAGTGGTCAAATTATTTACGTTCAAGGTAATCAGGATGTGATGAATATGGGTGATTATTCTACACCTTACTTGAGAAGTTTAAATGAAGAAGATGATGAAATTAAAAGAAGAAGGAGGACCAAATAGTGGCTTCACAGTATAGTATTTTAAGGCAATATGCCCCGTATGTTAGTCCTTACAACATAGATCTTGTTAAGGACGTCATGATGTACAAACAGCAGAAGGTTGATGCTGCTCGTGAAAAGATCTATACCCAGGTAGATTATCTTATGGGTCAAGAGATAGATAAGCCTGAAGCCCGCGCTTATATGGAAGATAAGATGTCAGGTGTGATTGCTAACATCAATCAAAAATTCAAAGGCGTGGATCTTTCTTCTGATGGTGTTACGAGAGCCATACAAGGAGAGATAAGTTCGGTGTTGGATGATACGGTCATTAACGCTATTGCCGGCACAAAAGAAGGCAAGAGGGTTATGAAGGAAATAGAATCTATAAAACAGAATCATCCTGAACTTTATTCTCCTATTAATGAATGGCATGCTTTGGATCCTTATTACAAATGGAGGTCAGATGGTAAAGCAGGATCAAGGTTAGGAGGTCTTCATTATTCTCCTTATGTCGATTATACTAAGGAGATAAATAAGCTGGTTAGTGACTTTAGGAAAAATAACGAAGGCAAGAAGATTCAAACAACAGAATATGATGTTAAAGGTAATCCTACTGGTGGGATTATAGAAGTTAACGTAGATGAACTTACAGATTCCCAGATAAGGAATTTTGTGTCTGCTAACTTATCTGAAAACATGAGGAATCAGATGAGAATAGAGGCATCATATATGGCAGCTACCAATCCGGTGTTCAGTAATCCGGATTTGGTTAGTCAATACATTGGGTCTTATGTCGAAAGATACGATAGACACATAGGAGCATTGGAAGCGAAAAAGAAATCAGTAGGGGATAATAAAGATATTATTGATCGTATTGACAGTCAGATACAGGAAGCTAAAAATCAGAAAGCAGAAGCCAAGAGGGAGGCAGATATGATAATAGCTTCGTCAGATCCGGTAGCGGCCGCTAATTTTGTTGTTACCAATAATCTTTTCGATAAGATGACTGATGCATGGAGATACGACAATACAAGTTTTGAAAGGAAGAAAGATGATCTTTATTTTGCAAGGTTGGCAGAGGATAGGGCTCAGCAAAAGTTTTTGACTGATAATGCTAAGTCTATGGTTGAAATATCGTTGGCAAAAGAGCAGCTTGCTCAGGCCAAGATTGAAACCGAATACATGCGTACTTACGGTGCCAAGATGGGAACTGAAAGCTCATCCGCAGGCACGACAGGTGCAGGAGGTATGAGAGTGCCTATGGCTCCTATGGACGGGCCTACGGCTATTAACTCTGGAACAGGTAAGACAGGATCTGTTAATTTGGCCAATATTCCTTACGAGTTACTTAAATCTCATTCTACAGATCGTAAAGCCAATTTATTGAAATTATATAACTCATTATCTCCTACAGATAGAAGCAATATCGTTGCAGCATCATACGAAGAAGAAAAAACTGATCCAGGATTGTATGCTAATATGACTCCTGAAGAGCGGATATATTCTTATTTGAAAAACAATGGAGGTCAGAAAAACGGATATTTCGGGCAAGGCAATAACAGATTATCTGAAGCTTATGATGCTTTACTTCTTTCTGATTCTAAGGCAAATGGAGCTGCAAAGGCTATAAATAACATAACTGATTATCAAATAGATAATATAGTTACTAAAAAAAATAAGGATATTATCAGTAAAGTTCGTAATGCTAAGTTTATGAAAGGAAATTCTTTTATAAATCTTACCGATACAGATGACAAGGCTGGAGCCTTCCTGCTCGCCACAGCCATAACAACTGGTGTATCTGATGCCGTAGGGTTCAGAGAATACATGATGGACCCTTCAAGAGGAATAGATATTCTTAGTGCTATATCTCCGTCATTAGGAGCTAAGGCGAGTGCCGGCAAGTTGGGGAAAAACATATCTGATGCTATTACAAGCGAGAATAATGGTTCTTCTACTGGTACATTGGCTCTTATTAATGGAATGAAGAAACTCAACGGCGATCCTGATTTTAATATATCAGATTATATGACCATAGATAAGGATGGTGATATAGATTTAAAAGATTATCAGGAAGGTGAACCATTAACTATTACCCAGCTAAGATATGCTGAGAAAAACAGTAGAGTGTCTGATATGATAGCAGGTCAGATGCAGGATGAGATAAAAATGTCTGTATCTCCTGATCAGATTTCTGATAAGTTATCTCAGTATCATT
>ULZU01012385.1_pt1 | contig 45250 bp, 85 predicted proteins | sample 1963491 | NCBI WGS metagenome assembly ULZU01 (sample SAMEA4835900, study PRJEB28245) | human gut metagenome | biome: gut microbiome; material: fecal sample | place: Denmark | collected 2008 | reverse complement strand
TGCATCCTCTGCCACAGGTTACAAAGGTGCATCCTCTGCCAACGATTCCGAGAGCGTTGCGGTTGCATGGGGATACAAAGGGAAAGCAATGGGTGTCATTGGTTCCCATATCGTTCTTGCTGAATGGAAATATATTGGCAGTAAAGAGGATGACAGATACGACAGAGCAGAGCAGGAAGCATGGGAGTTTGTCGGTGCGAAGATGTTCCGGGTAGACGGTGAAAAAGTGAAGCCGGATACATGGTACAGATTGGAAAATGGTGAACTTGTGGAGGTGGAGAATGCAGATCAAGAAAGAGACAGTCATTTCTGTTCTGACAACAAGCGGAGAAACAATCAATGCCGGTGACACCGTGGTTTTTAACGCAGAGGGCAAATGCTACACGGGGGTTTACATGGGTCTGACAGACCGTGGAACCTTGAAATTTAAAGGCAAGATTTCCGGCACTGATGTCACATGGAACGTGATGCCTAAAAGTATTAAGGAGATTTACAAGGCTGATGTCAAAGTAAAAAATGATGAATTTGGCAAGTTTATGAACGAGCCGGAAAGTGAGGAATAAGTATGAAACATAAATTCTATGTTGGAGATGTGGTTAAACCAAACAAAAAAGCAGATGAAAATTATACCATAACTAATACATCTTATGTAAGAGAAGCCATTGTTACAGAATTAAGAGACTATACGATGTATATAAAAATCATAAAAGGGTCACGCAGTGTTGGGGAAGTATTTTCGGTTGAAGAAGAATGTTTTGATTTGGTAAGAAAAGCAAAACAGGAAACCATTGTCATCTACCGCAATGACAACAAAGTAGTTGCGCTGGACAAGTCCACAGGGAAGAAAGCAGAAGCCAAGTGCAATCCGGCTGATGAATTTGATTTCCGTACTGGTGCTAAGTTGGCTTTTAATAGACTGATGGGAGAATATGTAAAGCCTGATGATGGTGTCCGTGAGGTGAAAAGAAAGGCTAAAGTTGGTGAGTACGTCAAGATTGTTTATGCGATGCCTTGTTTGATTCCTTATAAAAACGGAGATATTTTCAAAGTAAATTGCGTTACGGCATTAGGATGTATTTGCAAAAAATCTGAGGAAAATGTTGGTTTATGGCACAGAGAGTACGTTGTCCTCGAAAACTACAAGCCGGAAGAGAAAGCGCAGAAAGAGGATGACAGCGAAATCCATGTCGGTGACATGGTAGAGGTAACACATAGAGGTCATTGCTATTCAACATACGATACATGGAGTGGACTTGGAAATTATAGGCAAAATTTTGTTAAGGGAGTTTCTGTTGAAGATGGGATGGTTGCAAAGGTTTTGAACATTGCGAAGCATGACAATCCGTATATTCATCTGCCAGACCTTGCGCTTATTCAGAATCCAAAGACAAGCCAGGTATTCATCATCAAAATTGACGGCATCAAAAAGGTAGAAAGGTAGGTAGAAACATGGCAGACGAAAAGAAGCAGGAAAACACAGGAATTGTGGAATACGAATCAAATGGGGAAATTGTAAAAATTTCCCCAACAACGGTAAGAAAGTACCTTGTAAGCGGTGGTGGAAACGTATCGGATCAGGAAGTAATGATGTTTATGTCTCTTTGCAGATATCAGCATCTTAATCCTTTTTTGAAAGAAGCATACCTCATTAAGTTTGGAAACAATGATCCTGCTACGATTGTTACCGGAAAAGATGTTTTTACAAAAAGAGCCGATGCAAATCCGAATTATGCAGGAAAAAAAGCAGGAATTATTGTTCAGAAGAAAGATGGTTCCGTTGAAGAAAGAGAAGGATCTTTTGTCCTTAAGGACGAATCTATTGTAGGAGGTTGGGCGAAAGTATTTATAAAAGGAAGAGAGACACCGGAGTACCAGTCAGTATCTTTCGATGAATATGTTGGAAGAAAAAAAGATGGAACAATCAACGGTCAATGGTCTAAAAAGCCTGCAACAATGATAAGAAAAGTTGCTGTTGTACAGGCCTTAAGAGAAGCTTTTCCGGATAAATTCCAAGGTTTGTATGCACAGGAAGAATTTCCTGATGTTTCCGATGTGAAACTTGATGTGGAAAAAGTTGTGGCAGAAGAGGTACAGGCAAATGCAAACACTATCGAGTTTCCTGACGCAACATTTGAGGAAGTACCGCAGACCGCAGAGACGGACATTGCCAGCGCAGAGACACCGGATTGCTTTAAGTAGGGAGGATGAAATATATGAAGAAATTATACAAAACTTTTTTGGTATTAGTAATGATGTTTGTAATGGCACTTTGTGTATGCGGTTGTAGTACAGCAGATACCGTGAATTACAATCTCAATAAAGAAGCTGACGAGTTCAATGTGTACCGAAGAATCACGGTGACTAATGCACGAACAGACATGATTATGTTGCAGGCAGAGGGGTATATGGCTCTTAGCAATAACTCTGCTAATGAACTTGTCGTTACCTTTAAAACTGGGGAAAACCAGTATTATAAGGACTACATTTACTTGAATGACTGGACTTGCTATGTGATGGAACAGGTAGAACCGAAATCTACGGACAAATACCATTATGAATTAGTCTTTTATCCGGATCGGCTGGTTCCGGAGATTGAGATTAAGTAGGAGGTTGCCATGAGAATTATATCGCAGGATGGAATCATTGATGTACCTTATGAAATCAGTTCTTTGAGCATGGCAGTCGGAAAATATGAAGATGTTGAGTATGCGGCTATTTATTGCCACAACTCTTCGACAGCAATGGGAACAAAAATGGCTGAATACAGTTCCAAAGAAAAAGTACAGAAAGTTATGGAAATGCTTAGAAAAGCATACGTTAGTATGCCGATTCTTTTTCAAAATGTTGAAATTACAGAAGATGTGGTAAAACAGTTTGAAAAATTGAAAAATAGTGGAATTATAGTTCAAACCATGAACAATGAGCCATCAAAAGTTGAATATGTAAATAACTGCATATTTCAGTTTCCAAAAGATGACGAAATTGAGGTAGAAACATGAAGCTAAAATGTTTAGGTTCCGGTTCTTCCGGCAATTGCTATCTTCTGACGGCAGATAACGGTGAAACGATTTTACTGGATGCAGGACTTCCTATCATGGACATAAAACGTGGTCTTAACTGGAATATTAAGTGTGTTGTGGGTGCGATATGCACCCATGCGCACAAAGACCACTCATTATCCGTATCAGACCTTGAACACATGGGAATACCAGTATTTAAACCATATGAGAGTTTAGAACCTATGGAAATATGCTTTACTGGTGGAAAAATAATGGCATTTGATCTTACTACACTGGATGGTAAGTGGACACATACCAACGCTGATGGTTCAGAATGCCCTTGCTATGGATTCCTGATTACTCACCCGGAAATGGGAAAATTGCTTTATGTAACTGACACGGAATTTGTTAAGTGGCGGTTTCATGAAGTAAACCACATCCTTATTTCATGCAACTATCAGAAGAAGTACATTACAGAGGATTCCAACGATGCTAAGAAATCCCATGTGTACCGTGGTCATATGGAACTGGAAACGGTAAAAGAATTTGTCATTGCGAACAAATCAGATGCCCTGCAGAACGTCATATTGTGCCATTTAAGCCGTGATAATTCTGATGCCAAAGAATGTGTCACAGAGGTAAAAAAGATTGATCCATTGGCGAATGTAGACTATGCGGCAGCAGGCAAGGAATGGATTTTACAGAATGGAAAGGAGTGTCCGTTTTGAGTGGTGGAAGTTTTGGTTATTTGTGCTACAAGGATGTCAATGAGCTAATGGAGCCGTCAAGTATCTCCAACCTTGAAATTATGGTGCAACACTTACAGTTGTACGGTTACGAGGACATAGCACGAGATACACAGCGGTTGATTGAGTATATCCGGTCGGCAAGTATCAGAATTGAGGTTTTGAGCGAGAATCTTAACGGTGTTTTTCATGCGGTAGAGTGGTATGAGAGCGCAGATATTGGCAGAGAGACCATGATTGCAGAACTGGAAAAGTACAGAAATGGTGGTGCGAATGGCTGACACATTTTATAGACCACTTACACCGCAATTAAGAAGTGAAATAATGCAGAGCATTGATTCTAACATATCCGAACTGAATACCTGTCAAAGCAATGCTTTAGTCAATATGCAAAAAACAGGATATGGGGCATTGAGAAATATTATAAATGCCTTGCCGGACGGATATTTGATTCCATTTGAAAGGCGGTGATTCGGTTGGCTGATTGGAAGAATATAGCAAAAGCAAAATCCATAGAGAGAAAGAATCGTGAAAGAATACTGGCAGTCAATCCACATGTGGACGATGGAAGTGGAATTTACTTTCTGACAAGAACAGACGAGGATGGTTTTCGGTTTGCGTATGTGGGACAGGCAGTACACCTACTCCAAAGACTGGCAGGGCATCTTAACGGATACCAACACATTGATTTGTCTCTTAAAAGTCACGGATTGTATTCTGCGGAGAACATACACGGTTGGAAAATTGGATTCTTACATTATCCGGTAGAAGAACTGGACAAGTGGGAGCAGTACTGGATTAAACGTTATGCAGACGAGGGTTACCAGCTTCGCAACAAGACAGCAGGTGGTCAAGGTGATGGCAAGAAGCAGATCGCAGAGTACCGACCGGGAAAAGGTTACCGTGATGGACTGGCACAAGGCAAAATCAACCTTGCTAGGGAACTTGCGAACATTGCCGACAAGCATCTGGTCATCAGTTTGAAGCCTGAGAAGCAGAACAATTCCGTGTCACAAAGACAATTTGTTCGGTTTATGGAACTTTTGCATGGAGAAAAGGACGGTGAAAGTAATGAATAAAACAGACTATGAAGTACTTTTACAATACGTTGAAGAAACTGACAAGGAGTTTTATGAATCTCTTTCTACTCAAAAACAAATTATGTATCTTTGCTATCAATACGGAACTGAATCTTTTAAAAAGTATTTGTTTAAGTATAGATTTCAGCAAGTATGCAATAAATTAAAGGAGTTTTTCAGAAAATGGTGAAATACGAAGGTGAATGCTGCGGATGTGCAACTGAAGCTTATCCATGTCTCGGCAATAGGTGCCCGAACATAAATGTGAAGCATCTGTACTGCGATAAATGCGGTGATGATGTGGAAAGACTTTATGAATTTGACGGAAAGGAACTGTGTGGTGACTGTGTTCTGAAAGAACTGGAGGTTATTGAATGATAGTAAAAATAGGAAGAAATCATTTTGACATAACAGAAGACGATGTTGTTCTTTTTAACGGTGCAATATGGCAACTTATTAGTCAAAGGATAGTTAAAGGCTGGAACAATTATGTTCCAGTCATTGGGAAAACTAAAGCTGATAAGTGGAAAAAAACAGGTGCTATTTACCTTGTAAAAGAAACTGGGTTATATAAAACCGAGAGTGGAAAGCAGATGGGGTTGTGGTATTACAAGTTTAACATCGAAAAACTGAAAGAGGTTGAACAATAACCTTGAAAATCACAGAACTTGGAGGTGATACATAAAATGCCAAAACGATATGACAATCCGCAGGAAATTTTGAAAATCATGCGGCAGACAGAACTTTTGAAGCAGTCTGCGAATAGAAGTCCATTCACCGGAATACTGACACTGTTCTGCTATACCTTGTGGAAAGACTATAAGTACTCACAGACGAGACTTTCCGACTTTTGCGGTAAATTCACCGAATACAATGAAAAGTACGAGAATGAGCCTTATACGGAGTTACAGAGCAGGCTTAACGATTTTGCAGACTGGACGATTGAGTACAAGGAATTTACCGAAGCTGATTATCCACATTACAAGTCGGTTGTAGCGCAGAAATGCATCCAGGAACAGGTCAGATGTAACAATCTTATCAATGAGTTGTCCACAAGGTACATCCTATATGGAATGGTAATCCTTATGGAAGATGGATTCGGTAAGAAGAAGCTGACGAATTTCAAGGATAAGTTTTCTGACCACATGGACAAAGCCGGAGACAAGTGCAACGGAAAAGATTTCATGGACTTGTGGAGAGAACTGGTGGAAAACACCGGTATCTATATTGAGAAGCCTATTTTTGAGTAAGGAGTTCTAAATGGCAGAAAAACGAATGTTCAGCGCAAAAATAATTGAGAGTGATGCTTTTTTGGATATTCCTGCTACGGCTCAAATGCTTTATTTCCATATCTGTATGAACGCTGATGATGACGGATTTGTAAACAACCCACGGAAAATCATAAGGATGTGCGGTGCTTCAGAAGATGATTTGAAATCCTTGATAGACAATAGATTCCTTTTATCTTTCGATAGTGGTGTTATGCTTGTAAAACACTGGCGCATTCACAACTACATTCCACCGGATCGTTACAAGCCGTCATGCTATATGGACGAAAAAAGCAAAATAGGTGTGAAACTAAACGGATCATACACTACAGACCCTAAAAAGATGGTTTCCCCAGTAGAGGGAAATCCGAAAAAGAGTTGTTACGACAAAGAAATCAAACTTGATAAGAGGTGATATAAATGCAGATGACAGGTTATGAATTGCTGTCGAATTATGAAAAAGCAGAGGACAAGGACAAGCAGATTCAGATTCTTGCGGATTTGAACCACATCCCGGTTGACATGGTGTGTTTTATCATTGACAACAGAGAACATTTTGAGGATTTAGGAACAGAAATGTCAACAGAAGAATTTGCAAAGTGGTGTGAGACGGAACTTGACCGTGTGGATGCTAATATCCATGCACAGGAAAAATATTACAGAGAAATTTGCAATGTATACAGAATTGCAAGTACATACGGAAAAGGAGTGTAGCTGTATGAGAGAGGGAACAGGAAACTTTCAGAACGGTGACTTACTCTACATGGCTACACATCCGGTTGCTGATGCTATTAGAATCGGACGCACGAAGCCGTATGAGTGCAGCTATCCGGCAATGTCGGAGAAACCAAAGATACATGCAGGAAGAAGTGAGAACCATGAAGATATATGCCGTGAAGAATGACAATGACAGCTACCCGAATATTGGGGATGGACTGTTGGAAGTCTCAGAAAGCCGACCGACATTTTTCCGGTTGGTGGGGAGTAACCGGCATTACCAGTACAGAGATTTTACTTTTTATGACCGAAACGGAGTGCCGATACCGAAGCAGTTTTTAAGAGTGTGAGAAAGGAGTGGATGCAAGATGAAGTTTATCGTGACTTTATCAGATATGGTTGGAGTGGTATTGATCGCATTGTTGGTTTTTGTATGGATAATCTTTGGAATGATTATATTGGTAAACATTGTGAAAGATAACATCAAGTACAGGATCGACAAATGGAAAAGAGAAAGAGAAGTCATGAAGGAATGGGAAAGGATCAATGATGGAGAGACTGACAGAAAGAACTGCTGATGGAATTTTGGTAAAGGAGAATCACGGTGAAAATGGATTAAGAACATTTTATCAGTGCTTTGAAGAAAAGCCGAATGATAAATATACAAATTGCGATGGAGGATATTGCGCAATAGAGAAGCTGGCAGCCTATGAGGATGCCGAGGAGCAGGGATTGCTACTGCGGTTGCCAATCAGTGAAGATACACCAGTGTATTCTATTGAGTATTGTTGTGGAAAAAACAAAAGTAATCGGTCTGGAATGTGTTTTAGAGGATTTTGCGAGAATTGTAGTGATAAAGCGTACTACATACGTGAAAGCGTAGCTAAACATTGCAGCATTTGCGAAATTAATAAATCGGTATTCTTTACTCATGAGGAAGCCGAAAGCAAGCTGGCAGAAATGGAAGGTGCGGAATGAAGAGAGAAGAAGCTATTTACTGCTTAAAGGCTCAGAGTGAACGGTACTCAGAGGTTTGTGAAGAATGTCCTATGTACGGACAAACTGGAGTAGATCATTGCTGTGAGGAAGCATTACAGCTAGCGATCACCGCCTTGCAAAATCAGCCGGTGTGGATTCCGGTGAGCGAGAGACTGCCGGAAGAGCCGGAATAAAATGAAATATTTGATAACAAGCCATTGGAGTTATATCTTGTATCAATTAAAGGCGATCCCTACCCATTCAGAGCGTTTTGGAATGGGAAGTTTTTCACGAATGGTTGGCAAAAATGTGAGGTTACTGCTTGGATTCCACTGCCGGAGACGTACCGGGAAAGTGAGGTAGAATATGGCAAATAGGAACACACTGCATAGCAACAAATTGGATGCTTTTCGCAAATGGCTTATCAAAACCGGATGGACGATTGAAGAACCCAAAGGTATATGGGAAGTATTAAGAGCGAAAAAGGCAGGAAGACAGAATCCCTTGATTGTCTATCAAAAAATGAACAAAGAGCATTTAAGCGTGCTGGACAGAGATATTGATGTCATCAAGAGATTTTTGCAAGAAAAGTAGGTGGAAGATGGTGAAATGTAATAATTGCAAGAATTTAGAAACAAAGGATAATGGTTTCGATGCGTATTCATGGTGCGAGAAAATCAACGACTGTCCGCATTAGGATATAGAAAGAGACTGCGAGGATTACATACCCATGACCAACGCAGACCGGATCAGGAGCATGACGGACGAGGAGTTGGCAATGGCGCTATTATGTGTCCTGCGGAATTTATTAAAAAGTGACAAGATATGTAAGGATTGTACATTGGCATGGTTACAGAAAGAAAGTGAGGAATGAGGATGCAGGATAGATATTTATTCCGTGGAAAGCGGATTGATAACGGAGAGTGGGTGAAGGGGAATCTCATATATTCAAATGATGCCGAAGTTGGTTATGAAGCAATTATCATTCCAACAAATGATAGCAATATGTATACAAAAGGTGGGAGTATAGGAGATTTAGGATTTGAAAATTGGCACAGAGTAAATGAAACTACCATCTGCCAGTGTACAGGACTTAAGGACAAGAATGGGAAGCTGATTTGGGAGAATGATATTGTTAAACACTACAATGATGATGCACATCCAGAAGGCTATTGCACCGGAACTGTACTTTGGGATGAGAATTATGCTGGATTTTATCGGACAAGTAATGAGTATGGATTATCAAAGCCACGTATAAGCAGTGATTGTATTTATGAGGTTGTCGGTAACGTATTTGACGATACGAAACTGTTGGAGGAGTAGCCATGCGAGTACATAACCTTAAAATCTTAAATGATTTTGCTGATGAAGTAGTAATGGGAGAAAAGCCCTTTGAGATCAGGGAGAATGACCGTGGATATCAGAAGGGAGATTATATTAAGTTTCAGGCAATAGAAAAAAACGGCACACCGAATTATCATTTCATCAATGATAAATTATATCTCATTACCTTTGTCATGAATGGATGGGGCATAAAGAACGGATACGTTGTTCTGGGAATCAAAGAAAGCGAGGGTAGCCATGACGGAGAATGAAGCGATTATACGTTTTGATTTTATAAGATGTGCATTACTTGGAGGTACAAAGCCACACATTATGCCAAACGAGGAAAATATTGTATTGGTTGATGCTGCAATCCAGGCGCTGGAAGAGGTGCAGCAGTATCGACAAATCGGAACAGTTAGCACCTGTAGGAATGCTGTTGGAATCTGTAAAGCTATGATCGAGCGTGGGATAAATCCGGATAATATCACAGAATGCATAAAATTTGAGTATAACCTAGTGCAGAGAGGGTACGACCTCAAAAAGCTGATTGAGATGATAGAGGAGCATAAGCAGCAATTCCAAATCGGCACGGTGGAGGAATGCCGTGAAGCTGTGGAGAAGCAGACAGCGATTTCAAGAGAACTCATTGAAGGAAAATACTTCTGCCCAAAGTGTCATAACCTAATGCCTTATCCGGGATATTGTGGGTGCGGGCAGAAAGTGTATTGAGAGGAGGGCGAACGATGGGAAGACTAATTGATGCGGATCATTTGTTGTTTCTTCTCAACTCGGCGATAGAGTTGCGGAAGAAATTACGCAGAAATACATCAGATTTAGATATGATGGTTGATGCTGTTAATGATGAGCCGACCGCCTACGACCAGAACAAGATTGTAGAGCAGTTGGAAGAACGCACAGCATTCCTTAAATACTGTACGAAGTATGGAAATAAGACAGCAGAGCAGCAGTCAAAATCCTACGACACTATGATGATGTACGAGGTCAAGGATTTGGTAGATGATTTGTTGGAGATCGTAAAGGCAGGTGGAGCAGATGCGAAAACCGATTCCTAAATCAGTTAGAAAATTAGTGTATGCGAAATACAACGGTCACTGTGCTTACTGTGGATGTGAGATACCGGAGAAAGGTTTTAATGTAGATCATTTGCATTGCATCAGAAATTATGAGTACAGCGAAGAATTTACCGGAATTGACGTACACGACATAAGCAATCTGATGCCGTCTTGTGGTTCGTGCAATCGCTACAAGGCAACAATGGAACTGGAAGACTTTCGAAAGCAGTTGCAGAAGATACCGGACAGGCTGGCAAGAGATGTGTGCACATACAATATCGCAGTCAGATACGGCATGGTGCAGGAAAACAGAGAACCGATTAAGTTCTATTTTGAGAAAGTAGGTGCAGGGGATGGCAATTAAACCGATTTTATTCAATACAGAAATGGTTCGGGCAATTCTGGACGGAAGAAAGACTTGCACCCGGCGGATATGCAAAGATGCAAATGAGTATACCGTACCGGATATGGAATTTTACAATGCCGACAAGAGAACTTATGCAGTACATAACTTTGCAGATAAGAAACATACGGAGCAGTTAAGCATAGCAGAAAGAACCTGTCCTATCTGTCCGGGCGATATCCTGTATGTACGGGAAACATGGAAAAAGGCGCCGAACGGATACTTTTACTACGAAGATTGGCAAAGAGATGACATTGCCGATGTTGCAAAGTGGAAACCATCCATCCACATGCCGAAAGAAGCGGCACGTATCTGGCTTAAGGTTACGGATGTACGGGTAGAGCGGTTGCAGGAGATTACAGAGGAACAAGCATGCGTGGAGGGCACAGACCCTTGGGATGAAGCATGTTACGAAAACAACGGATGGCATCCAACGTTTTCGGACCCAGATAGTGGTGGAGACCCTAATATGATCGATGGATTTCATAAACTTTGGAACTCCACCATCAAGAAATCAGACCTTGACCGCTACGGTTGGGATGCTAATCCGTGGGTATGGGTTATCGAATTTGAGCGGTGCGAGAAGCCGGAAGGAGTGTGATGCAGATGGAACCCATTGATTACACCGCCCTGTACGAGCAGAACGAGGACTTTAAACGCTATGTTGACAGATATTGCGTAAAGCACCGGATCAGCGTGGAGCAGGCTCTACAGCACTATCTGGTGCAGATGGCGGGCAAGATGTACAAGGAACAGAGTGAAACAATAGTTAGATAAAATCAAGAAAGGAGCCGAGACTCTGGCCAGAGTGAAGCATATGCGGTCTCCTTGAAAAAATGAGTGATTTAGATAAGTTTGATTACGAATGTCAGAATCAGATGAGCATTTTTGACCTGATACGTGAACCGATACGGATTACAAAGCCTATAAGGCTGATAGAACTGTTTGCCGGATATGGTTCGCAGGCAATGGCACTGGAAAGAATCGGTGCAAAATTTGAAAAATACCTAATTTGTGAATGGTGTGTGCAGTCATTTGCATCATACAAAGCCATACATTTTGGGGAAGATAAAATAGATTATAGTGAAGGCATATCACAAAAACAACTGATTGATATTTTGTTTAAGTATGGAATATCAAATGATGGCAAGAATCCAATGACATTGAAGCAGATTGGAAAAAAGCCAGAGAAGTGGCTTAGAAAAACATACAACAACATCAAATCAACAAAGAACATTGTGAATATAATGGCAACATCAGGCAGTGATTTAAAGGTGGTTGATACAGAAAAATTCACATACATCTTAACATATTCATTTCCTTGTCAGGATCTTTCCGTGGCAGGGAAAATGGCAGGAATGAGCAAAGGATCTGGTACGAGATCAGGAATGTTGTGGGAAGTAGAACGTATTTTGAAAGAAATAAGAGATGGTGGCAATGAGTTACCGCAGATTCTGTTCATGGAGAACGTTCCGCAAGTCCATGCCAACGCAAACATGGGAGATTTTCAAAAATGGATCGATTTTCTGACAAGTCTTGGATATGTAAGTTACTGGAAGGACTTAAACGCAAAGAACTACGGAGTGGCACAGAACCGTGAAAGATGCTTCATGTTTTCATTTTTGGGAGAATATAACTACCATTTCCCACAGCCGATACCGTTGAAAAAGAAGTTGAAAGATTACCTTGAAGATAATGTTGACGAGAAGTATTACATCAAAAATGAAAAGGCTGAAAAGCTAATAAAACAGCTTATTGACAACGGAACGCTGCCACAGCACAATCCTAAGAGCAGAACAGAGCATAGCAGACTTGCATTGACGGAACAATCTGCAATCCACAGCGAAGAGACATTGCAAACTGCATCACGGCAAGATATGACTGCGGAATCTCAAACCAACAGCAAGTCGGAAACATGGTTGCAGAAAATCTGTATTGATACAAGCATGAGTGGCTTAGAGGATGGTGCAATAAGAACATACAGAGACACAGCACCGGCTATAACCGCAAGGGAATATAAAGAGCCAAGAATGATACGGGAGTGATGGGATGAAAGTAATAGGCAGTATATACACCGGAGTAACAGCAGATTTTCAGCGAGGTGTGTATCCGATTGCAAGGTGCGTAAAAGCTGAACAGCATGATTTAGGAGTAGTTATGGCAGATGTAAATGTTTTAGGCTCTCTTGAAGCAAAATTTGAGAGTACCAACAGAATTTATGATGTGGTGGGGTGTAGTCCGACATTGAGTACAATGCAAGGTGGCAATCAAGAGCCGAAAATTCTTGAAAGTCAGATAGTTGCCATGCGTGGCAGAAACACAGAAAATCCGTCAGACAGAACAGCTGGAAGTCCGACAGAACAGAGATTAGAGCCGAATGCACAAGGAATGTGCAACTCACTTACTACGGTGCAGAAAGATAATATGGTGTTGATTAAACAGGCTACGAAAAGCGGTTCTATCGAATGTGAAGTTGGTGGATGTTTCGATGCAAGTTACCCGGAAAGTCAAACAAGAAGAGGGAGAGTGCAAGATAATGGGAATACGTGTCCCACACTAACCGCACAAAATCAAGAGATTGTACGGATTGAAAAAGTCGGTCAGATTTCTAACGATGGTTCGCAGTGCGGTACGGTAATCTCTGATAATGACATAGAATCTAATCTTGTAGCCGGCACACATGGGTATGCAAATAGCCACATTGCCACACAGTACCGTATCAGAAAGCTGACACCGAGAGAATGCGGACGTCTTATGGGAGTATCTGATGAAGATATCTCCAAGATGGCAGCAGTCAACAGCAACACACAGCTTTACAAGCAGTTTGGTAACAGCATCGTGGTTGATGTGATGTGTGCAATGTTCAAAAACTTAAATATTGAGCAAGAAAGTGAAATTAGGAACTAAAAAATTTGAGTTCCTGCACAATAACTCAAAATTTGAGTTAAAAAGTGAAAAATTTAATTAAAAATTTGAGTTTCTATTTGAGTTCCACTCAATAACTCAAAAGCAAGTTAAAATCCCCCGGTAATACGGGGGAGAAATCGAACTACCGAGGAAAATTCGGTAGTTCGGTAAGTTAAAAGGTGGTGAAAATTATGACTATAAATGCAAAATGTAATGATTGCAAGGAACCAACGAAATATGTGGTTGGCTTTTTCGATGGCAAGAATGGAATCCACGGTTGCCTTTATGATTGCCACAACGAGGAATGCCCAATAAAGCAAATAATGGAAGTGTCTGCATCGAAAGACATTCAGGAAAGAGCGAAAATACAACTTGCTAACGGTGACAAGGATATGTACGCAGGCTATATTGCAGCACTCAGAAGAGATGCGAAAGTGTCCATGTTTAAGATGGCACAGATTGCCGGATGCTCTTCTGCGGAATACAGTGCGTACGAGCACGAGCGGAAAGAATTCGATCCGAAAGTGTATCAAAGATGCAAAGAGTACCTGAATACGGTGAGAAATTGAGTAAGTAACTTAGGATTTAATGAAGAAAGGGATAATTGAAAATGATAGAAGGAAAAGCTATAGCAAGATTTGGAACAGGAGATATTTTATTAACTGCATTATGCCAAGAAGATAAGCAAAGGTGTTGTGTTGTTTTACAAAACAAAGGCACTCATAAAGTTGGAGAAGCAATTAGTGCTGAAAAGTTTGTACAAGAAGATGATGACACATTGCTTGTTTTTACAGACATTAAGAGCATTGATATTCTTGTTGATAAGTTATTTGAAGCAAAGTTGATGATGAAAGGACAATTTAAGCCGAACAGAGCTGTAGAATATGATTATTAAACTGAAATTTAGCGAAGGAGAATGGCTTATGAAGTTATCAAAACTGACTAAGCCAGAACTTGAAGAAATCTTCCGGAACGCCAATTTCACGGAAGAGGAAGAAAAAGTGTTTTGGGATTTGTCTAAAGGAATTTCTCAAAAAGAAATATCCTTTAGACATTCCATTTCTGTAACTACTGTAGAAAGAAGAGTGAGGTCTATAAAAAATAAACTTAAGCGGTTAGAAGGTGATAGATTTGGAACTTTCTGATATGGAAATATTGCAATATGCCGTTAGCAATGGTATGATTGACACGGAATCTTTGCAAAAAAGCATTGAAATGAAAAAGAAAGAGGAGTATCTGAAGAAACACCAATACGCAATCAACAAAGGCAAAGACGGATACTGGAGAACTTATTTGCCAGATGAAGAAAAAGGAAGGAGACTTGTAAAAAAGAAAAGCGAGGAAGATCTCAAAGAAGAAGTTATTGAGTTTTACTACCAAAAAGAGCAAAATCCAACAGTTACAGAAGTGTTTTACGAATGTGAAGACCGGAGATTGTCTCTTAAAAAGATATGTAAAGCAACATACGACAGAGACGAGAGATATTTTCTCAGACACTATGGAGAGTTGGGAAAGCGAAGAATAAAATCAATATCAGAAGATGAATGGGGGGATTTTTTAGAGGAAGAAATTGCCGATAAAGAGTTGACACCTAAATCATTTTCCGGTCTAAAAGGAATTACAAGAACATTTCTTAAAAGAGCGAAAAAACGCAAACTTATTGATTTTAATATCGTAGAACTGTTTGATAATCTTGACGTATCTGATAGTGATTTTAAAAAAGTAATAAAAGAAGACTATGAAGAAGTATTCGACGAATATGAAACTGATGTAATGATTAAGTATCTTGTCAGCCACCTTGATACTTCTAATGTTGCGATATTGCTTATGTTTTTAACTGGTGTACGTATCGGAGAAGTTGTAACATTAAGGCATTCCGATTTTTCTGATAATACTTTTAACGTTCGCAGAACGGAGACGAAGTATAAAGATGAAAACGGAAACAATGTTGTTGAAGTAAAAGAGTATCCTAAAACCAAGGCAGGAATCAGAACAGCAATTATACCAAGTGATTATGTATGGATTTGCGATAAAATAAAACACATGAATCCGTTTGGAGATTACATTTTTACAAAAAATGATATTAGGATCACCGCACAGGCGGTTAGACAAAGGCAGAAAAGGCTTTGCAGGAAATTGAAAATTTATCCAAAGCCACCGCACAAAGTAAGAAAGACATATGGAACTATTCTTATGGATAACAATGTGGATAAGAGACTTGTTATGGATCAGATGGGGCATACAGATATTATGACATCAGAAATACACTATCATAGGAACAGGAAAACCATTGAAAAGAAATCGTCTATTTTGAGTAGTATACCAGATTTACAGGCAAGGTGATTTGACTACTATTTTTGCGAAAGTAGTCAAAAGTAATCAACAAAAAACACCTAGAAAGCCAGTAAATATGCGGAAAGTAAGAGGAATAGAGTGGGGTTCGAGCCCCCTTGCTTCCACTCGAAAAAGCTGATAAAATGGGCATTCCCGGGCAACGGGTAGTCGAATAGTAGTCAAAATAGTAGTCAAGCCTAAAACGAAAGGAGTTTTTTGCAAAGATTCCAATAATTTTATAGTGAATGAAATGTGACGGATACATGACGGGTAGACCGTCTTTTTTTATGCCAAAATTTAAGCATAAGGAGGGATGACCTTATGGGAAAATTCAAATTTTCAGATGAAACACTGGAACATATATTCAGCAAAGAACGTACAAGGGAAGTGCCGATTAAGTATCAATCAATCATGGTTCATGTGATCGAGGAAGTTTTAGGAGAAACAGGTAATGCTTATGAATTTCAGTCCGTTGGGACTTATGAACAAGCCGACATATCAGACACTTGATGAAGTTGAAATTGCGAAACAGATAGAATCAATGGAAGAAAGGGAGAATAGCCATGCCGCAGCCGATTATGAATCCGAACTATTTCAATCCGCAGTATAGAACACCTATGTACGGACAGTTTATGCCACAACAGGAGCAATTCCAACCACAGCAATTTATGCAACAGCCACAGCAAAACACAGTACAGATGTACGGTCGTATTGTACCGGCGCAAGAGTGCATAGCACCGAATGATGTTCCTATGGATGGCAACACAGCATTCTTTCCCAAGCAGGATTTGTCGGAGATCTATGCTAAATCTTGGGGAGCAGATGGAAAAATCTATACAAGGCTCTACAAGCCTTTTTTAGATGCAGACCCTAACAATTTACCGTCAGAAACAGAAAAAGCAAAATTTGACCTATCAGACGAAGCCACAGCGGTATTTATGAAGCGTTTCGATGAACTGGAACAAAAGATTGAGCAGTTGAAATCTTCGCAATCGCAAAGAAAAACTTCGCAATCGCAAAGAAAGGATGATGCAGAATGAAAATGATGAATCCTATGCAGATGCTCAAAGGGATGGGAAATCCACAACAAATAATTCAAGGGATTATGGGAAATAGTCAGATGATGCAAAACCCCATGATTAGAAATGTAATGGGAATGGCGCAAAAAGGTGACATATCAGGTGTTGAAAATTTTGGCAGAAATATTGCTAAGGAACGTGGCGTAGATTTTGATTCTGAATTTGAAAAATTCAAGCGTCAATTTCCTATGAAGTAGATACTAAATTCTTGCAAGATTAAGTATAAAAAATCTTATATGGAGGTAAAAATTATGTTTGAGAGTAACAATACTCCCTTTACCATGCCTGTTATGCCTGCCAACAGCGGATATGGAAACAACGGTGCATGGGGTGACGATGGTGCATGGTGGATTATTATTTTCGTCCTTTTCTTCGCTTTTGGAGGTTGGGGCGGTAATGGTTGGGGCGGTAATGGCTCTAATTCCAGTTACTACACCGATTCTGCATTGCAAAGAGGGTTCGACACCCAGTCTATCATCGGTAAACTGGACGGAATCAACAACGGTCTGTGTGACGGATTCTACGCTGTAAACAACGGTATGCTTACCGGATTTAATGGCGTTAATACCAACATTTTACAGACTGGCTATGGCATCCAACAGGCTATCAATGCCGACACCGTAGCAGGAATGCAGAATGCTAACGCTTTACAGGCACAGTTAGCACAGTGTTGCTGCGATACCCGTGAAGCTATCCAGGGTGTAAACTACAATATGGCAACGAATACTTGCGCATTGCAGAACACCATGAATAACAACACAAGGGATATCATTGATAATCAGAATGCCGGCACTAGAGCAATTCTTGATTACTTATGTGCAAAAGAAAATGCGGATTTGAGAGATAAGGTGCAGAAACTTGAACTTTCTGCTTCACAGGATAGACAGAATGCACTTCTGACTACTGCAATGACAGCACAGACACAGCAGATTGTCAACTCTGTAAATCCTACAGCTATTCCAGCTTATATTGTTTCTAATCCTAACGCTTACGCTTATGGCTGCAGTTGCAATACCGGCTGTAATTGCTAAAACTGAATAATTGAGTATCTTAATTGAGTTAACTCGATTATGTCTGCTATGCAGAATTACTGACAACATGGGGCAGACTATATGGTTTGCCCCTTTGATTTTGAAAGAGAGGTATTTATTATGGCTGAATATACAGCAGTAGCATTACAGACTGTGGCAGCAGGAGCAGACGTTGCTTTTACCGAAACTGCCGTAAATGGAAGTGGTTGTATCACTCACAGAGAGGGATCCGGAATTGTAAAGTTAAGAGGTATCACTAATCAGTGCCGGGCGAGATTCCTTGTAAGTTATTCCGGCAACATTCAGATTCCCACTGGTGGAACTGTTGAAGAAATCTCCCTTGCACTGGCAGTAGACGGAGAACCTTTGCAGTCCACAAGAATGATTGTAACTCCGGCAGCAGTAGAGAATTTCTTCAATGTTTCTGCGCAGGCTTACATTGATGTTCCTCGTGGATGCTGCAGTACGGTAGCCGTTCAGAACACTTCTACGCAAGCTATTGAAGTGCAGAACAGCAATTTGATTGCCGTTCGTGAAGCGTAGGAGGTGAAAAATCATGGATGTTAAAAGAATGCATGAAATGATTGAAAAACTTTCTGAATGCGCTAAAACGCAGTTTGACAAAGGAATTGACAAAGTAGATACTTGCGAAATGGGGAAGGTCATCGACATGATGAAAGACTTATCGGAAGCTATGTACTATCGGGAACTGACAAAAACCATGCAGGAATATGATTCGGACGAAAACATGGAAATGTTTGATCGTTACGGTGACGGTGGTAAACGTTTTTATGACCATTACCGCTATGCTGACGGCAGATTTGCACCTAAAGGTCGTGGAACCTACCGCAGAGGTTATGAAGAACCACCCTATTATCACATGACCCCGGAAATGTATCACCGTGACATGGACAGAGACATGGGGCGTATGTACTACACTGAAACTTCTTCATCCGGTATGCGTGATGCAAGAGAGGGAAGAAGTGGAATGAGCCGCAGAACCTACATGGAAAATAAGGAACTGCATAAGGCAAATACACAGCAGGACAAAGAAGCAAAAGTCCGTGACCTGAACACCTACATGACCGAACTTGCAAACGACATGACGGAGATCATCAACGATGCAACACCGGAAGAAAAGACGGTACTGCGGAACAAGCTGTCTGCACTGGTTACAAAAATCGGTTAAAACACTTAAGGGGCTTATTTAGCCCCTTTTATGTTGGAGGTGGTAAGTTGTTCACGATAAATGGAATAGACTGGAATTTAAGGCTCGTAGGCAGTCACAGCCCTATGCTGATGCGTTCTGACGGTACATATACGTTTGGCATGACAGACCGGAACACAAGAGATATTTACATATCAAATATGATTCATGGCAATTTCTATGATCGTGTGCTGTGCCATGAACTGTGTCATGCGTTCTGCCTGTCCTACAATTTGACTATGGACATTCAGACAGAAGAGATTGTTGCCGACTTTTTGGCTACCTACGGAAGAGAAGTGTTTGCGTTGGCTGATGAATTGATAAGCGGATACATGGAAATAATGGCATAGAAAAGACCCCTGTTATGGGGTCTCTTCTTTTGCACAGTCCTCTAAGTCTTTCTTAAGAATTTTAGATGCAAGTTCTGAAAGCTGTTGGAAGTATGTGATTACTTCGGAATTTCTGCATTTCCAGTTTCCTGTCGTTGCGCAGTAAATTCTCTTTGCTTCATCAAAATTATACGTTCTTCCCAAAACTTCAAGTAGGTGGTGCATATATTCCTTTGATGTAATATCGTAGCAACGGCAGATGTAGTTGATTTTGCCACGGTTGATGCAGAACCAGTCTGTTTCAAACTCTAATGTCGGTTTTTCCTCGATTGCTGTGGTGGAAGTAGGTGTTGGCTGTTGATTTTTTAACATAAAATAAGCATTTACAAGTGTACGTTGAACATTCCATGATTTATCATCTGTAAATGATTTTGCCAACATCAAATAACACATTTCAGTAATAAGTGTTATACCTCTTGTCGGTATATCAACATTCAAATGTGTCAAATTGACACTTTTAAGAGAATCCCTTGTTGCGATAAAATAATCTTCATTCTCAATAAAATGTCTTTTGTTCCTTATAAAATTTCGTTTTGCCGAACCAGGCTTAACACCGTGTGCGTTGTCAATATCTCTAAAAGTGACAACTCTCTGACCATTCCATTCTCTGACAGCCAGTTCTGTTCCCTCAACGTTTACCAGTTCCGTCATATGCTACCTCCTAAATCTGTGGAACGTAAGAACCATTCATAATACCTATTGCCAGCTTCATTCCCTCTACGGCATAGTAGTTAATAGTATTCACTTCACATTCTGAAAAAGAATCCATGAGTTCTTCAAAGACCTTTTCACTCACGATTTCCTGCAGCTTATCAAAGAACGGCTTAAAATATTCTGATGCTTTATCTCCTTTTTCCGCAGTGTTTATAATCTGACTTTCGAATACGATTTCTAAAAATTTGTCCATGATTTTCTTCTCCTTTTGATTGATTTTCCCAAAAGAAGATGTTAAAATAAGTTATCACTTCTTTGGGAGTGGGAGAGTAACCAGTTACCGGGAAAGTAATGAGTGGTTACTCTTTTTCTTTGTCGTACTGCATTTCTATCCCTTTTCTTACAACCTCCGATTTTGTAATTCCTTTCTTTTCAGCAAGATATTCCAGTTTTTCAGAAGTTTCATCATCACACCGGAATTTAAGAATGTGATTTTTAGGATTGTCAGTCAACTTTGTTCCTTTATGAATACCCATATGTTTTCACTTCCTTTCTTTGTGGGTACAAGTAAAGTATAATGTGGACACAAAGAAAAGTCAAGTACTTTTTCAAAAAAATAAGAGCACCCTTTCGGATGCCCTTAAAATTACTCTATATATAATGGCATAAATTCACATTTGTTGTAACCTCTCCATGAATTTGTGCTGTATCCTATTATTTTCCCATAAACAGTTATTTTTTCACCACCGGAATAATCTGTTGCGTTTAATCCATAATCATTAGAAAATAGTACATTGATTTGCTCTCCCATATAGCTTTCAGTACCTTCTCTCAAAACACAGCATTTTAAGAAATTCCTTTGTAAATTGTATTCTCCAAACATTTCTTGAATATAATCATAATACATATCTTTTGCTCTTAATTCATAAAGTTCTGACACAAAAAGATTTAGTTTTACATCTTTTCCCTCTAAATCATCTTGTGAGAAAAATATATCATCATAGAATAATTCGACACATGATTCTTTATATTCCTCTTCTGATAAAACATTTTCCTCCTCATATTCTCCATAATTTTCATTTTCCATTACATTACTTTCTGATTGAGCAACCGTAGGCTCTGTTTTAGAATCTATTTCTTGATTTGTATTTTCTCCTTGATAAGCAGGATAGCTTTCAACTGATTCATCTGGTAGTTCAATAGTTTGACTTTCTGTTTCTATTACAGACTCTATACTTAAATTATTTGAAACATTTTGATTTTCCTCATTTTGACCACCTAAAAAATATGCAAGAATTACAATCGCAGAAAAAATAATTGAAAACCATGAACCGCTGTGATTTTTATTATTTTTATCACCTTTAACAATGTCAATAATGGCTATAATAATTGCTACTGGAATTGTAAGACCAAGAAGAGTGAACACAACAGATAGTATACTTAATATGCTTTGCTTTTTCTTTTTCTGATTTTGTTGTTCCACAATGTCAATGTCAAATTTAGACATACAAGCATCACAATATCCTATTCTGTGATATATCGGCAGTCCTTTTTCGTCCGTAGCCACTTGTTCCGGAACAACTCTCATTTCTTTACCACATTTGTAGCAATTCATAACATTTCCCCCTCTAGGTTTTATTAAAAATCTCATTTTTTGAGACTTTTTTCGTAAAAAATTTTAATGTGTTTCTTTTGATACCCCCGTAGGTCTGCATTTTCAACCGAAAATCTCGTTTTCAGAGGTTTTTGAAAGAAAAATTTTCGACAAAATTATAATGCCTTTTTCAAAATACCCCCCGGGGTAGCACTTTTCAAGCTGAAAAATCCGTTTTCAGAGGTTTTTCTCTGATTTTTTCAGACCGATTCAATGTGTGAAACACCTGTTCACTTCTGCGGTGCAAGTCCTGACCCTGTCACCCGTTCACCGTGTCGCAGCTTTTCCAAGGTCTCCGACTGCTGACATCATAGCATCATAGGCAGACCGCAACAGCTCCACAGATTCCGGAGAAAGACCACCGGCGGCACTCTCAACCAAAATGACGGTTTCCAACCGTTCCCCGGCATCCGCTACGCTCTCCATAATGTCATATATATGACCGATTCCCACTTTTCGCATTTTGTATAATCCCATTGTAATATTTGATTGTACACCAAGACAACGCAATTCGTCAATATATCCGGGCGCAGGATCTGACCGGATCCGGTGGAAGAGTAACACAAATAGACCGCCAGACGGCAGCAGATCCAACGGAACACGATAAAAAGACGGTTGCAAGCCGCCTTTTATCTGTTTTCCAGTTCAAAAATTGCCCACCGCATGGCGGCTGCTTTTTTGAATTTCTGCATGTTAGCATAACTCGCTTTTTATTTCTTCTTCAGTTAATTCCTCCAACGTGTCTACATAAATAGCCTTTTCTGCGCTTTCCAAAAGCACCCAAGCAACAGTACGACCATTCCGAGCAATGTTAATTGAAGCGGTTCCATCTTCGTACCACTTGCAAAGCGTTTCTTCATTTTCTGCAACATCAAAATAGCCTAATTCATTTATAGCCTGTTTGATTGCTTTCTTTTCCTGATCTGTTAATTTTTCCATCGTTCATACCTCCATTTTTGTTTTTTGTTTTTCTTTTCCAAAATAAAGATATGCTTTTATCTACCTTAGTAGAAATTTAGCATATTATATATCATTTTTAAAAGAAATGCAACCGCCGCCGGTAGTGATCCGGCGGGCATCCTCTGCGGCGGCTATTGTTCGCAGTTTATATCTGCAAGCTCTTTGCGTATTTTCTTGATCTCTGCAAGGTATACCGGGTTATCTTTGCAGGCTTCGAGGTTGTCCAGTCGTCTTATTAGTTCTTCTTTTCTGCGTTCGTTTTCGCTCATGGCGTAATACCTCCATATTTTCAATTTTTCCCGTTTCCGGGTAAAAGCAAGCCGGGGAGTCGAACCCCGGTGTAAGCCTGTCTTACTTGCTAAATTTAACAATATGATAAATTATATCAAAAGAATGGCTTAATGCTCTTGCCTGTGTGTCTAACCATTCCTCTGATCTGTTTGGTTTGTTCTCGCCGCCGCAAACCTTTTTTAACTCAGACGGGCAACAGAGACGTTCTGCAATGTCACAGTCATATATCAGAGAGCAGCCGCCCCAACTGTACTGTTTCCAGTCAGCGGCGCCATTCAGTAAAAGGCTTTTTAACTCTGTTTTGTCCTGCGGGATCTCTTCAACTTCCAGAGCTTCTACAAGCTCATAAGCATAGAGCTTTACTCCCTTGTTCCATGCGCTTCTTTCCTTGCTGTTGTTGATTGCTTCTAATAATTCATTCTTTCTCATATTGCTTTTACCTTTTCACCCGTGTTATAATTTTGGTGCCTTTCTTTTTTGGGTGCCGGTGTTCGCTTGGTAGGTGGTCACCGGCTTTTTTATTTTTTGAGATTAATTGATGTATTAAATTCTAATATAGTGATTTCTACCCGCGCAAGCTCTGACTTAAATTCAGATACACGATCTTCAGAAATTTTTCCGGTATATGCGGCCAATTCAATTTTTTCTTTAAAAAGAAACTGTCTAGTAAGCAACGCCTTTTCAATTGTCTTGATCGTTTCATCAGATAAATTTATATTCATGTTATTTTTTTCACCTTTCTCCACGTCATGACTGATAGTACAGCTAAATATTATAAACCTTCTTTTTCCAACCGTTCCCAAATAACAAATTGTGGATCTCTTTCATTAAAAGTAAAACGGAGCCAATTTTTTATATGAACAATCATAGTGATCTGCGGATTGTCATCACAATTTGACAACAAATAATCATATTCTTCCTTTATTTCTTGGGCGGTGTTAAAGCCCTTCATAACACGGATCATTTTTACTAAAAATTCCTTTCTATCCATCTTGATATTCTCCTTTCTCGGTGCCTTCAATTTATAAGGAAGAAGCGACCCACCGCCCGGTGTATATCCACTATACTCTTAATCTTCATAACCGCTGTCCCTGAGTCATCCGCTTCCTCTCAGTCAGGAAAGTTAATCCGACGTTCTCTAGTTGTCATTTCCTCTTCCTTATGATGTTATAATAGCATAGTTTAATAATACAGTCAATAGCATAGTTTAATAATTTTAAAAAATTCTAAAAGTTATTTTTACCTATATAATGCAAACATTAAAACTAATTGACAAGCATAGTTTAATATGATACTATTCTATAAAAAAGGAAAAGAGGTATTAAAAATGGCATTCCGGGAAAGAGGAAAAGAACTATCATACATAGCACAATATCAGAAAGACAACTACGACAGAATTACAGTGATGTCACCAAAAGGAACAAAAGAAAAACTAAAAGCGGCTGCAACTTTGCGGAATATGAGCATTTCCGAATTTGTATTATCTTGCGTTACAAAAGAATTAGAAAAAATGAAAGAATAGTTCAATAATATGTTGACAAGCATAGTTTAATAATGTATAATACAGTTACAAGCAAACGAAAGGAGAAAACGACATGAAAGGAACACCGGAGCAGATCACAGCAAAGAAAGCCGCCCGGATCGTATCGACTTGTAGAGCGTTTTTCCCGTGGTATGAACCGCAGATAAAAGACAAATTCGAGCGGCAAGCGTGGGAAGAGTTAAAAGCCAAAGTTATCCCAGAGGTGGAAAGCTACACAGATGCTGCACAACTGATAGCGGATCGGCAGAAATTTGCAGACAAAACGTTGCTGCAAAAACTATTTATTAGGGCGTGTAGTCTTCGTTCACTGGATCCGGAATACCACAGAAATTTGGTACAGAAAAAGAAACAATTAGAGGACGAGCGCTGGAACCGATTACAGGACAGGCGGAAAAGATACAGTACATATTGTTAAAAATGAAAGGTTAAAAGGTGGCAAAAATGAGAAAAACAGTAGTAAACGAGTATGGAGTAAACATTGATTATGATTTGTCGGTATCTTTTATGGATGACGATTTGCGAGAGGAGATACACGGAGATCTTGCACCGTGCACAGATCAGCAATTTTTTGACGAGTATGCAAAACGGCACGAGCAAAAATTTAATGAGGTTTGGGAGCTGGCAAAAGAAAACCCTTGTTATTAAATATTCAGCGGAGCGAAGAAGCTAAAATCAAAATATCGTAATCTATAAGCAGGTGCAACAGCCTGCTTTTCTTGATCTATTTTCACTGCGACATTTTAACGTGCTAAATTTTGTAGACAAATTGTAGACATTTTGTAGACGCAGATTAAATAAGATTAGAGTAAATAAAAGGAGATTAAATAAAATAAAAATAAATAAGAGCAGAAAGACATTGTATAACCAAGTATATATAAATACTAGAGCTGACCATCTGCCACCATGTACCCATCTGCAAAAATTACCTATCTGTCTGTCAAAAAATCCCATTTGTCAAATTTAACCGGATGATATTTTTTAAGCATATGATTTTTATATACTCAGGATCACCGGCAGACATACCACAACAACAAATCATCAAATACGTAAAAGGTTGTTGTGGATTTATAAATAGGTCTTGTGTTATGATAAAAGCAGTTAGGGAGCCGACGTTAACACGGTGCGAGTGACAGCGGTACAGATCCAACCCCCTCTGGATATGCATCCGCCCAGATTGTAACCAAGACCACCGGAGCCGACAGACCGGAACCGATCAGAAGTCACTAGCTGATCACTTTTGTAAATTTATGTTTTTACATGATCTGTGGAGGAGATCAAAAGACATAGGTTTATTGAGTGATGCTTAGTGATTTTTTTATTGCAGATTTTTAGGAGGTGCAGAGCGGTGCAGGACGTCAGAGAGATTCCAAACATTGACGAGATTAAAAAAAATATCCGGAAATACTTTGACGATTATTGTGCAGCTTATGGCATCGATGACATGAGATCACAACGGCAACCGGTTTTTAATGGTGCTATGCAATATATATATAATAATTATATAAGACCTGGCAATGTATTAAAAGATATACCTAAAAACATAGTTGATAATAGTATTAACCAAATGTTAACCAACTACAATGCGTACAACATAGATCTGTTGTATGAGGTTTATTTATATCTTAGAGAGTTAGCCAACGCTTATGATATGACTGCTACAGCTGATACATTTAAGATATTAACAGGGATATCTAAACAGGCTTTAAGTGCATGGAGGACTAAATCAAGTACGTCGAGCATGGACGAGGTCAGAAAAGCTTTTGTAAATTGGTTAGATGATGCAGATTGCGATCAACTTGTTGCTTTTAACCTGCGGAATGCTCTAGGAGCAACGGAACGATTAAACAACGACCACGGAAGGAAACAGACCACACAACAAGAGATTGTACACAAGATAACCAGGACAGCCGACCAACTCCCACGATTAGACACAAATTTTGGACAAAATACATCAATGTTGACCGATTCCGGAGCGCATGGAGATAATACAGCAGATGAGAATGAGTAGCAACAACAGCGGAAACGTGCGGAAATATGGGATAGTTAAGGACGTGTCAATAAAGACTGCGTGAAAGATTAGTTTTGCGAATAGTTGAAAAGCCACATAACACACCGGGGGAGGGGGGCTGACAGGATCAGCGAAGAGCCCCTACTTAGTCCCTCAAATTTCCTCAAAAATAAAAAAGACCCTTAGGATGTATACCACATGATTTTCATTTACATAGTTTTAGCATGGATACTGTTTCAATTACATGCTCCTGCATGGATATATATCCTGTTCATCATCGGAGTATTTTTAAGAGCGGTAGTCACTGGTAGAGATTAAGCGTATGCAGATTTACGGGAAAGAGATAAAAGACGAATGTTCAAAATGTGGTGAAGTCTTGCAATGCGAATTATTTCTGCAAGGTCACGGAATCAAGAGAGACCGTGAGAACGTTACGGGAATGGTTAGCTGTCAGATGAAGCACCAAAAGAGCAGGATTGATAAAGAACCTAAAGAAGATTTGCCAGTTAAGGAGAAATGTGAATTGCCACCGGAGATTAAAGAGATTTACACAGAGGTTTGGAAAATTCATAAAGAGTGCGCTAATCCGAAAACGGATGATGACTGGTCGTATATTATCCGGCAAGGCAATCTTCTGATTAAAATGCACAACAATAGCCAGTTTGCTAAAGCACTGGTAATGGCAATGATCGATGAAATTGAAGGAAGGACGAAGAAAAAATGATCGGATTCATGATTTTAAAAATAATGACAACGTTGGTTTTGACAGTTTTAGCAATATCTGCTTTATGGTATGCTCCGAAACAGAAAGCATCATCAGAAGGAGTTACTTTCTTCGCAATTGCAATGTTCCTTGCATTTGGAATAACTTTCATGTGGATGTAGCTTATGTGGTTACCGGAGATTATGCGAATTATCCCATATCACAATGTTGAATGGGTTAAATTCATAAAGCCATTGTTATTGCCGAATATCTGGTGTTGTGTTGGCATTGGATATGTGGCAGAGAAATCAAGGCATCAAGAGTGTATGCAGCCTGTGTGTGGGAAACGAAAAATGGAATAATGCGTTCGACAACACTAAGTTTTTCAAAGTACTGTACACAGGCGTAAAAATTTTTTTAGATAAAGCAATATAGGGTGTTTCACGAAAAAATAATCCGGGAGCAGATGGTCTCTCTCCTGGAGTTTAGGACTATCGCCAAGCGGTAAGGCACAGCACTTTGACTGCTGCATTCCCAGGTCCGAATCCTGGTAGTCCTGTTTCGCAGATGTTTTCTTCTTTCGGTCTTTGCCATCTGCGAATTGTCTTCCATACTTTTCCATTGGAGACACTCCTTTCCCCTCATAGCGGAATGCTGTTAAGAGCCGTCGCAAGGCTCGTGAGGGTTTAACCGGTTTATGATAGCCCGGTTTTTGCGGAATACCGTTGTAGGTTTTAATCCGTGGGTTGTCAGTAAAGACATTAAAATCCCGCACAGCCATTGCGGACATAAAATTGGCGTAGACGGTTGGGTTGCTCCCAACTAGCAGGTAACTGGCGGATGTCCTGCGAAAATAAAAATAGCCATAAGTGTTGCGCTGTGTCAGCGCCTTAAATGTAGGCATACAGCTTATGGAAACGCACATGATCGGTTAGTCAAGTGGTAAGACACCACCCTTTCACGGTGGTAACGCGAGTTCGAATCTCGTACCGATCATTGGGATGTAGCGCAAATGGAAAGAGCAGTGTCCTTCTAAGGCATAGGCTGTGGGTTCAAGTCCCATCATCCCATTAGGTGTTGTTGCAAGTACACTCCGAGTATGCTTATTACAGAAGCATAGGGGATAAATACACCGGTTAATGTTTATCTCATGGGAACTTGATAGAGCCGCTTGCGGCTGACTAAAAGATCCTTGGGCGGGAGGATAACCAAGTAAAAAGCCCTCCGGCTATGCAGTGTTCCCATAATGGTATTGGAACGGCTTGCTAAGCCGCCGGGCGTTTATTAGCCTTGTAGGTTCGAGTCCTACACACTGCGCTAACTTACGGCAATAAACCTAGGAAAAGGTTTGCCGTAAGCGGTAGAAAGTCCGCATGAAATTGTACAAAGTAATGGCAAAAGCAATTTCAGATATGGCAGTTCCATTACACTGTCATATCTGCCGTATGTCCGGGTGGTGAGGGAGCGGTCTTGAAAACCGTTGGCTGTAAAAGGCTTGCAGGTTCAAATCCTGTGTACGGCGTGCGTCGATGAAGGATTCGACCAGTAGTCATTATTGAGAAGTGAAAATCCTAGGAAGTAGCTTTGTTGAGATAGTGACAAATCCTCTTGTTTTGGAAAGCAATGAAAAAGTTTGACCGTTTCAAGTTTCAAAAAATCGTGAAAACTTTATATACGTCTGTCTGTTGGTCAGAAAGAGGTCTCCAAAACCTCTAGCGAAAGTTCGATGCTTTCCGGGCGTGTTTATCCTTGTCTCCACTTAGTCTGGCACTACTGCAATAGTTCAGGTCGATGGGAGATGTATGGATAGTAGTTGCTCATTATCGGTCAACGAAAAACACTTCTGCGAGTAGAATTTGCAGATTCAAAAGTAGTCGTACCTTGTTTGCGTCGGGTGGGTTCAACTCCCACGGCAACTATTCCCTAGCTAAAACGTAAGCCACATATGTTTAGCGAAAAACCAAGCCTATGAAGTAGAGAACAGACAAGACTGTGAGATTGTGGATAGTCAGTGACAAGTAGGCGGTGCACATTTGGTTATGGCTTGCGCAAGCCATAAAAGGTTTTACGGTGCGATTTCCATGCATAGCTTCAGTGGAAGAGCGGCATCCGCATAGGATGTGTGTCGGCGGTTCGATTCCGTCTGCATGGGTTACGGAGGATATGAGGATGAATGGATTGAAAGATTATCAACCACAAACAGAAGCATTACAAAATTTTGAAATAGATGTTTCCAAAGAAGCGGTATATAAGTACGCTTTGGAAAAATTTGGAAGGATACCGCAAAATTTTATTGAAAGAGATTTCGCAAGAAACTGTAAAGTGATGGAAGAAAGCAGAAAGGCATTTGATAAATGAAAAAGTCACGTTCTAAAATCATTATCAAGACAAGAAAAGGTGGATACACCAAGATATACGCAAACGGCAAGTGGCAGAAGAAAGTATACAACATAAATTTCCATGCGGACTGCATCGGGAATTTTATAAATACGATATGCACTTTTGATAAATACAAAGCGGACAAGAACGGTTCTGTTTTGTATGACAAGGAAACGTTGGAAACAATGGTAGAGCATTGTGAAGCGAGGTTTTAATCATGTGTGAATTTTGCAAAGATATAGCAATGAATAATGATGAATATATGAAAAAAAGATACACTGGCGGAGATTTTATTTGCAAAGATGAAAATGGATTTGGAGTGTTGATCGACACAGGAGACAGTGGTTGCCTTGGATATATAAAAATCAATTATTGTCCGATGTGTGGTAGAAAGTTGGTGTAAGAATGAGCATGACAGCAGTAATTGAAAATATAGAACGTGATGTGTTTCGACAGGTCACACCTAAAAACATCGGGAATATTGAAAATATAAAAATTGAATGTACAACACTCGGAGAAGACCCGATTGTTGTGGCAGATACAAAGGAAGACGAGGAAGCTTTGAAAAAATGTTTTTATGTAAAACTGTCCGAACATCGTTGTAGAAAATGCAACCGCCTTTTAGGCAAATTCAACGGACAGGCTGAAATCAAATGCCCAAAATGTGGGGAAATCAATAGAATTGTGGTGAAATAATTTATGAATCAAGCAAAGTTGGTGAAATGGCAATATTGCAAAAACCTTAATGATATAAATCAAGCCATTCTGCAAAATGACCAGGATTGGGAAGAATTAAAGAGTGCAGAACAAATTATTAGTATAACATTTGACACAAACCATATGTGTTATGTTGTGTTTTGGACTGTTTAGCATAGCAAATAGAATATTTTCTAGAGCACCAGTCGTAGAGTGCCTACGCAGAGAGCCAAATTTCCAAAATGTAAGGGAAGGAGGCTCTTTTATATTGGCAAGTCAGAGCCTTATATCGGCAGTAAACAGCTATGACAATTACATACAACGCAAGGGAATTGATGAACAGGTCATTGATGCGTACATAGAAGCCTGCAGAGTGGCTATAAATGGCGAAAAGGATATAACTTATGGCTTACAGATAACAAACCGTTCTAAAGGCATTGTAGAGCGTTTTTGCATGGAAAGGACAGGAGGTAGAATACTTGACCTTGAAAAATACAGCCAACAACATGAAGAAAAATACAGCCTTGTTGATGACTATTACAAAACTCTTCTGATTGAAGCACATTACCGATTTGAAAGCTTCATGCTATACATGGAAAAGAACAGACCGGTAGAAGAGAGATTTTATCAGCCGAGAATAAATCCATTACGGCAGGTAGCACAGCTTATTCAAGATTTGTACGATGATGTGCTTGATGAAGGAATGGTGTTTTGTCCCGGACGAATCGGTAAGACACAAATAGTAAAAATGGGTAATCTGTGGTTCGGCTCTAACAGACCGGAACGGTCTAATCTGTATTCGGCATATTCGGACAAAATTACTGGTGGTTACTATGACGGCATCATAGAAATGATTACAGACCCGACATACACATATGCTGAAATATATCCAAACATAGTTGAGAAAAAGTTAGTCACTGATGGAAAAGATTTGACAGTAGACCTTATCCGTAAAAAGACATACCCAACATTTACCATGCGAAGCATTTACGGAACATTGAATGGTGCTTGTGACTGTGACGGGCTTGGAGTTTATGATGACTTATTCAGCGGTATTGATGAAGCATTGAGTGAAGATAGGCAAAATACTGTATGGGGAAAATTCGACAACAACTTTATGCCGAGAATTAAGCCTGGAAAGGCTAAATTGTTGGGGATAGGAACACGTTGGGCGAAAAAGGACGTTCAAGGTAGACGGTTAGACCTATTACAAAATGATCCTGAATACAAAGGCATACGGCACAGAGAGGTTATTATTCCTGCACTAAATGAAAACGGAGATAGCAATTTTGATTATCCGTATCATTTGGGATATACAACTCTTGATTACAAAAGACGTATGGCATCTTTTGAGAACAATGACGATATGGCATCATGGTTTGCACAGTATCAACAGGAGCCTATTGAAAGAAAAGGTCAGATGTTCAATGTCGATATGATGAATTTCTTTAATCCGGCAGAACTTGAAGGAATAAGACCTGATAGGATATTTGCAGCTAATGACCCTGCTTATGGTGGCGGTGATTTTGTATCAATGCCTATCTGCTATGAGATTGACGGAGAACATTATATCACTGATGTTGTCTACAATGACGGTGATAAGGAAATTACCATACCGGAAGTTACTTCACGAATGGAAAGACATTTAGATAAATTTAATAATAAGACAGCAGAAGTCCATTTTGAGGAAACAAAGACAACATCAGCATACCGTACAGATTGTGAAAAGATATGGGAAAAAGACGGATATCCTATTAACACAAGTCATGATCCGGCAGACAATCAGACTGCAAAAATGGATAGAATCAAAAATCATGCTCCAGACATACGAAAACTTCATTTTGTGGACATGAAATATCAAACAAAAGAGTACGGAAAGTATTTTCAAAATATTTTGTCTGCTACTTTTGAAGGGAAAATGAAGCATGATGACGGGATAGATTCTACGGCACAACTATGTGACATGATTTACGGAAATAAAAGAATGGCAAGAGCAGAAGCAATTCAAAACCCATTCTCTTTCGGACGGAGGTATTGATTATGGTGACTAAAGAGGTTTTATCTCAATACATAGATTTACAGGAAGAAATCAAAGAAGTACAGCAGAAGATTAAAAAACTTGAATCGGATATCAGAAAAATTGAATCGGATGGGAATGTTGTTGACAGCGTATCAGGTGGATGCGGCGGCACTGAACATTTTCGTATTGAAGGATTCCCTTATCCAGAGTATAGCAGAAAACGGACACTGCTTTATTCCAGAAAAGCTACTTTACAACTTTTAGAGGACGATTTACTGCAAAAAAATAATGAAGTCGAAGAATTTATTGCAAGCGTTCAGGACAGTCGTATAAGACGAATCATCAATTTACGTTTTGTTGAAAAATTATCATGGAACAAGGTTGCTGATAGAATCGGTGGTGGAAACACAGAGGATAGCGTAAGAAAAGCATTTGACCGCTATATGGCAAATTAAAATAATACGGAGGTATAAAAATGGCAAAATATAGAAAGATACCTATTATTGTTGAAGCTATTAGATGGAATGGCATTAACTTAGATGAAATAAAAGCATTTGTTGGGAAATCGCTTATATATGAAATTATCGATGATGCTTGGAGAGCAGGAAAATCTTCACCTCATGTAATCATGAAAATAAAAACTTTAGAGGGATATATGAACGTATCTATAAATGATTTTATAATAAAAGGAGTAAATGGAGAATTTTACCCTTGCAAGCCTGATATTTTTGAAAAAACATACGAAATCGTATAGTTCCATATAAACTTGTCCGATATGTCCGATTTTTCCGTGATACTATTAAGATGCAGAAAGATTCCAAGATATTTTTCATTTCCTCCTCAGATCATGTGAAGACTACAGAAGTACCGCTCTTATCAGCAAGGGCGGTATTTTTGTGCGAAGAAAAGAGGTATTTATGATTTTTAACCAAAAAATTAGAGTGTACTGTCCGGGATGCGGACGGTTAGTCGGTGAATGTAGTGCAAAATCACACATCGACAAGACATATGAGTGCCGGAATTGCAATAAAATGGTTGTTTACCATACGGAGACCGGAGAACGTGAGATCAAGAAACTTCCAAAAAGATACCAGAGTAGCGGAATGACATTTATGTAGGTGGAAATATGAACACTATGAAATTTCAAGACCTTGTAAAGGGTTGTCACGGTAGAAAAATTGCATATACGGATGTAGAGCAGATAACCGCAGACAACATTGTAAAGGTTATTGGTGATTGCATCGGTGTTTTTAATTACAACAAGACAGTTATCAAGTACTTGTGGGAGTACTACAAAGGAGATCAACCGGTACTATACAGAACAAAGCTGTCAAATGAGGATATAACGAACAAAATCGTTGAGAATCATGCTTATGAGTGGGTACAGTTCAAGGTTGGTCAGACTTACGGAGAGCCTATTCAGTTTGTCAGCAGAAAAGATGATAAAGCTGTAAATAAGGCAGTAGATGAACTGAATGATTACTTAGCAGATGCAAATAAGCATGAGAAAGACATAAAAGCTGGTGAGTGGCAGTCGGCAACCGGAACATCATTCAAAGCTATTCAGATTGTGAATGGAGATGTGCCTATCCGTGTGGTTGCACCTAATCCTCTGAACACGTTTGTTATTTACAACCGCAGTTCCGAAGAACCGATTTTGGCGGTACAGGAATTAAAAGATGAAAATGGAGAGTGGTACAAACTCTGCTACACGGAATCCCATGAATGTAAGATAAAAAACAGTGCGGTTGTTCCTGATACATGGAAACTTCATGGATTTGGTAGTATTCCGATTGTAGAATTTCCGAACAACCATGAGCGGTTGTCTGATATTGAACTTGTTATAGATCTGTTGGATGCAATCAATAATACACAGTCAAACAGAATGGATGGTATAGAGCAGTTTATCCAGGCATGGTACAAATTTGTAAACTGTGAAGTTGACGAAGAACAGTTCAAAAAAATGAAAATGAACCATGCATTGGTTGTAAAGTCCATTAACAAGGATAACAAGTCTGATGTTGATGTGATGTCACAGGAACTTGACCAAACGCAGACACAGGTTTCCAAGGATGATTTAACAGACAGCGCACTTTCAATTTTGGGAATACCGAACAAGCAAGGAAACACTGGCGGTGATACGCAGGGTGCGGTTGAGCTGAGAAACGGATGGGATTTTTCAAAATCAAGAGCAAGGCTTAAGGATCCGGTTGTTAAGACAGCAGAGAAGAGACTGGCCAAGGTTGCGCTGAATGTTATCCGCATTAAGAAAGAGGATCTGAAAATCACTCTTAGAGATTTTGATGTGCAGATCAACCACAGTCCACAAGATAATATGTATACGAAGTCGCAGACATTACTGCAACTTCTGCAGTGTGGTATTCATCCTCTTATTGCAATCAAAACGGTTGGACTTTGGGGAGATTGTGAAAAGACTTTCAACCTTTCCAAACCTTACCTTGATGCACTGTGGAAAACTGCTGACATTATCAATATAGAAGAGCAGATGGCGAAAGCACAAGAAATTGTAAAACAAATGCAAAATAAGACAGTTGCCTAGAAATAGGTAGCTGTTTTTATTTTATAAAATTTGCAGCTATGCGGTAAATAGCAGAGACTCAGCAGGAGCGCCCTGCGGTAACAAAAGCGTGAGTTTAACGGAGGTAATTTATGACACGAGAAGACGTATTAAAACTTTTTCCCGAAGCTACGGACGAACAGATTACAAATCTTTTGAATCAGAACAATTCGGAAGTTGCAAGAGAAAAAACAAAGGCAGGACAATACAAGGCTAAGGCTGATAGTGCAGATGAGTTACAGAAAAAGATTGATGAACTTGAAGCCGGAAATCTTTCTGAAATTGAAAAAGCTAATAAAGCTTTGGAAACTGCAAATGCAAAAATCGCAGAACTTGAAAAGACACAGGCTATTGCGGATCAGAGAAGCAATGCGGCATCCAAGTTTAACATTTCTGCTGAACAGGCATCACAGGTTATCAAGGATGACGGCAGTTTTGACTACGAAGTACTCGGAAAAATTATCTCTGATAAAGAGACTGCTGCGGCACAGGCTAAAGAGCAGGAAATCGCAAACGGAACCACAAATCCGGGCGGTGGTAGTTCTGGCGGTGGTAATGGAACTGAAAGTAAAGGTGCTGAAATGGCAAAGAAATATAATCAGCGCTATGTAATCGAACAGTAAGCAAGGAGGTATAAACGTTATGGCTTACATGAAAACCACTACTTACACTTCTGGTGTAAATATTTTAGCAAGTGAAGTCGGACTTGTGTTAAAAACTTTTGAGGGAACACAAGCAATGGCAACACAGGTAGATGATAAGAAGATCATCAAGGCAGGAACTGTGGTTCCAACAAATAACGCTTCTGCGAAGGGAATTGTGTTTGAGGATGTTGATATTACAGATGACGAAAAGAAGCCTATTTCTGTAATTATTGCAGGCCGTGTTATTAAGGCAAATTTGCCTGTTGCAGTAGATACCAATGCCGAAACCGCACTTAAAGCAAGCGGCATTTACTTTGATTAAATTACGGAGGTAAGAACAGTATGCCTAGTGTATTAACAATGATTACAGATAAGGATAGACTGGACTTTTCACAGAACTATTCTATAGCAAGAAATTATGTAGGTGATCGACTTTTCCCTGATATCAAGACCGAGAACCTTGAAGCAGAGTACGAAAGACTTTCCGAGGGAATGGATCTTCCTACCGCAGCAATGGTACACGCATTTGATACCGAGGCTGCTATTGGTGTAAGACCTGGATTCGAAAAAGTAAGCGTAGAAAAGCTGCTGATCAAGGAAAAAATCAACCAGTCTGAAAGATTACGCCAGTTGCTGAATCATGGCGTAAGAGAAAGCAACCTGATTGACTATGTATATGACGATATGGGTCGGCTTTCTGATTCTGTTAAGACAAGAACTGAAATCGCAAAAATGGAGGTTATGTCTACTGGTAAGATGACTATTAACGAAAATGGTCTCAATTTTGCTATTGACTTCAAAGTAAATAAGTTCAAGGCACTGAAAGGCTGGGAAGATCCTACCCATGATATCCTTGGAGATATTGCAGACATGGTTCAGATGGCTCTTGACAAAGGATATGTTGTCAATATCGCACTGACTTCTACCAAAATGCGCTCTTATATGCTTAAGAATGAAGGAATCATGAAAGCTATTAAGGGAGTTAATTTCGTTGGAATGGCAATTACTCCGGCAGAAGTGGCAAATCTGTTACTTAGCCTGTATGGTCTGAACATGGTAATTGATGATGATATGTACGGAATTGCCAACAAGGAAAATACAACGAGAACTCCCAAGAGATTTTTACCGGATAATGTATTTACTCTTTATGTATCTACTGGAAACGGAAAGATTGGTACTGGACTTTGGGGCGTAACTCCGGAAGAAGAAAAGGCAAGCGCATTTACAAGCCTGTCCAAAAAGCAATTCATTACTATTTCCCAGTGGGCAACTCCCGATCCGGTTGCTGAGTGGACTAAGGCTAGTGGCGTGTTTATTCCTGTAATTCCTAACCCTTATGGAATCGTAATCGGTACTTTAACCGAAGGAGAAAGCGGTTTGGATACATTGGTAGTGAACAGCACTGCAAGCCAAACAACTAATGGATACACGAAAGTAAGCGTTTCCCCTGCAAAAAGCGGCGACAATTCTTACAAATACAAGGTAGCAGATGATTGTAAATTACCTTCTTATCTTGGAAATGTAAAGACGTATGCTACTTGGGATGGCACTTCTGAAATTGAAGCAACAACCGGCAAGGAAATTATGATTATCGAGTGTGATCCTAATTACAGAGCAGTAAAGGCAGGCATTACTACGGTAACTGCAAAGGATGAATAAGAGGTAGCACATGGCAGAATATACGACTTTGGAGCAAGTAAAAATCCGTCTGAAACAATTTCATATTGATTCTAAAAGTGATTCTGAAAGCTCCGAGGTCGTGTTTGACCATTTGGAAGAAAATCCTTTTTTGGAACAGCTTATCAGTCAAGCAGAAGCCGACATCAGAGCAAAAAGAATGTACCCGGAAAGCTACACGGAAGAGAAGATTTCCGCGGATATTGAAAAATTTCAGTCCGTGGTTGTTAATCTTGTTGTGTATGACAGATCGCAAGCCGGTGAAAACTTCATGGCAAGCTATTCAGAGAATGGAGTGTCGAGAAAATGGAGAGACCGTGAGGATCTGTTTGTTGGCGTATTTCCATTTGCAAAAGTTTTATAACCCCATCGAAATCGAGGGGTTTAGAAGATTGTGCGTGACCATGTTACTGATTCCAGTAATAAGGTTGCAGGCGGCACACTTTAAGGGTGGTGGGCGGTGTGCCAACAAACTAGGAAGGCGGTATATGATGTGACTATAGAGTTATCTACAGCAATCATTATAAGCGTGTTATCACTCGGTTTTTCCGTCTACATTGGTCTGAAAAACAGCAAAAGAACAGACACAAAGGATATTGAGGAACGTGTGAAAGAAAACACACGCATCAACATGAAACTGGACACCATCCTTGATACTATCAATGAAATGAAAAGCGAGCGTTCAGAGATGAAGAAAGAGCTTGCAGAGCATGAACAGAAGCTGACAAAGGTTGAAGCCAGTACGGCATCTGCACATCATAGACTTGATGGAATTGAGGAAAGACTTAACATTAAAGAGAACGGAGGTAAGGAATGATGGATTTTTCACAGGTAGGAACTTGTGTTGCAATCGTGGTTATTTGCTATCTTGCCGGTATTGGAGCGAAGATTATTCCGGTTATTAAGGATAACTACATCCCGGTTGTTGTCGGCATTGTCGGTGGCATTCTCGGAGTAGTAGGAATGTATGTTATTCCGGATTTCCCGGCAAATGATGTGCTGAATGCAATTGCGGTCGGAATTGTTTCCGGTTTGGCAAGCACTGGTGTAAATCAGATTTACAAGCAGGTGAAGAAAGATGCTTGACATTAACAAGCAGGACATGAAGTACTCACGGCAGGGAGAGAAAGTCACGATTTATGACCGGGACGAAAACGGAGAAATAAAGTACATCGAGATGGACGGAGAAAGGATTCCGGTTGTTTTGAGAGAAACTACTGGATATTCTGAACCCGTCCTTTTTTCTGCCAACATCAGTAATAAGCTGTCGGAAGTACTGGTAAAGGAATTTGGTATTGATGATTCCAGTTCGTATTGTCAGATTGTGACCGACAAAGGCTATTTGCCGATTAAGGCAGGGGATGTTATCTGGAAGAAGTCAGAAGTAGGTCGTGACGATGACGGACTTGTGGACAGCAAGACTGCGGACTATGTTGTTAAAGGCGTTGCAGACGAGGGACTGACAGCAGATTTGTTCTTGTTGCAGAAGACGGTGAAGTAGGTGATTAACTATGGAAGGTGACAAAGAAAAATTAACTATTCCAAAACTGAAAAATGGAATTTTCACTGAAAAAGGTGTATGGATTCACGGATGTGACTATTCTAAAGAAATGGTAGGAACATATGGGAAAGACAATCAACATTAACCTGTTTGACCAAAAGTCCATACAAGCGGCTGTAAAGGTTCTTAGAGACTATGAAAATAGTTTAGAGTATAAATGTAGGATACTGGCTGAAACACTGGCAGAAAAAGGCGTAGAGATTGCTAGAGTGCAGATTGTTGACCTTGATGCTATCTTTACATCGGAACTTTTGCAAAGCATCCATTCGGAATATGTTGGATCCGTAAAAGGTGGAGGTGTTTGGGCGGTGGTTGCCGGTACAGACCATGCGCTTTTCGTTGAGTTTGGTACTCTTGGTAGCATGGGTGGAAAGAAAGAATATCCATATCCTTTGCCGGAAGGTGTTCAATGGAATTACGGCAGTGGTTCACACATCATGCAATTAAAATCCGGTCAATATGGATGGTTTTACAAAGGCAAAGACGGGAAAGTTTATTGGTGCGAAGGTATGGACAGCAGACCATTTATGTATAACACATCTATGGAATTGCTAAGTGTTGTAAAAACAGAAGCAGAAAAGATTTTTAATGAGAAGTAGGCTCATGTCGTGAGACAGCAATAAGTCCTGCTTTTTTCTTTTTATAGAAAAAAGGAGAGATTTATGAACTATTATATCGGTCAGCGTTTTGGAAAAGTAGTAATCATTGGAGAAGAAAAATACGAAAAAAACAGGAAATATGTAAAAGTAAAGTGCGATTGTGGGAAAACAAAATATGTAAGAACCGATCAACTTAAAAAAGCAAAATCCTGCGGATGCTTAAATAAAAATTCATATGGAATGTCTTCAAAAGATTATGAAAAGCTATACGGAGTTTGGAGCAATATGCGAAAAAGATGCTATGACCCTAAATCTGAAAGATATTATTCATACGGAGAAAAAGGTATTTGCATATGCGAAAAATGGAAGAATGATTTTCATTCTTTTGCTGACTGGTGTTTGGAAAATGGATGGAATCCAAAACTATCTATTGAAAGAATAGATGTCCATAAAAATTATTGCCCTGAAAACTGTACCTTTATAACCATGAAAGAACAAGCAAGAAACAAGACAAGTAATGTTTTGATTACAAAAAATGGAGAAACAAGATGCGCAACAGAGTGGGGAGAACTGCTAGGGATAAACCCAAAATCCATTATGGCTAGAATTTACAGAGGGTATAATGATCCTAATGTGATTCTGTTTCAAGGAGATCTTCGAGAATTAAGGAGGTCATCAAATGGAAAATAATGAATATCAATGGGTATCAGATTTCAAAGTCAAGATTGCATCGTACTTAAAAATGAAGATACGGCAGAGCCATCCGAAAGCTTATGTGACGGACAAAAGTAAGGATTTGTCAGACCCTACATTCCCTACCGTGTACTTTCATGCTATGCCATTTACAGAGACTGGACAAGACCTTGAAGCACGTTCGGTTAATGGAATCACAGCATCGTACCAGGTGGATGTGATAACCAACAAAAGTCAAGAAGAAGCCGAAACTATCATGTCTACGGTTGCCGGACTTTTCAAACGTCTGCGATTTCAAATAACTTCCATGCCAGAGTTCAATAATACTTCGCAGGACACATACAGAAGCACTGCACGGTTCAGAAGAACAGTAGGTGCTGATGATACATTGTAACTATTAGAGCCATATGGCTCTATTTTTTTATGCAAATTTAAGGAGGTATAAATTATGGCAGCAGCCGGAATTTCTACTTTAGGTATTACTTTCGGATATGGTACAGAGACAACCGCCGGAACAAAACCTACAAGTTTTAAGCAACTTACAAGAATTAATGCCATTGGCGGCATCAACATTGAACCGGAACAGATTGATGCTTCTGCGTTAGAAGATGCAATCACCAGATATGTAAAAGGTCGTGCAGATACTGGCGGATCTTTTGCAGTCACAGTCAACTTCACATCAGAGACCGTGGCTGAATGGACTGCACTTATCACAGCCTACAAGGCTCTTACTGGTGGAAATAGAATGTGGTTTGAAACTGTCATTCCCGGAGAAGAGAAATCTTTCTTCGTTGTGGCACAGCCGCCCGAGCAGATTCCACAACCAGAGATCGGACAGAACGAACTTCTGACGATCGAAATGAATCTTACCATTGAGGAATACAAGGGATTGGATGCTACCGTTGCACTGACAACGGGGGAATAGCAAGTCAGTCAGAAACAAATAACACTGCCGTGGCTGACTTTGATGAAGCGGTAGATGAAACATTAATTTAGCAAAAAGAGAGCCGTCTTCGGGCGGCTCCTTTCCAACAAAATGTTGGGGAAAGGATAAAATATGCTGAAAGTAAAATTTGGAGAAAAGGAACTGAACATTAAATTTGGTTACGAAGCAACCGTAAAAAACAACATTATTAAGAAACTGGCAAACCTTGAAAAGCAGGAAGACGGCATTGAATCCGTGAATAACATTCTCATGTTACTGCCGGAACTGATTCTTGTAGGTTTACAGAAATACCACTCTGATGAATACGGTTTCGACCCTTACAACAAAGAGCAGAAAGAAGCAAAGTTAAGCGAGGTTTATTCCATGCTTGATGATTATTTCGATTCTGACGAATCTGACATTCAGAAATTATTTGCTGATGTGCAAGGAGAACTGCTTGAAAACGGTTTTTTAGCGAAGCTCCTGAAACAGGAGCAGGAGAAGAACTCCAAGAAAGCACCGGAGAAGTCAGAGAACTAACATGGGAAATATACTGTAAAGAAGTACGTCCTATGTGGCTTTTATGCACAAAAGGATACGGATTTACAGTAAAAGATATAGATTCTTCCTGCCCTGCGGATTTAGAGCCTTATGCAGAAGCGTACAAGCTAGAAATGAAGCAGAGAGACAGAGAAATGTGGATGTGGTGGGGAGAATATGGACTAGCAGCAACATCTGTTGCCGTAGACCATTGCCTAAACGGTCGAAAAGCACAATCGAAGTATATTGACAAGCCTATTATAGAACGTGCTGACATTGCTAATAATGAAAAAGAAATTCAGAAGCAAAGGAAAGCGTTCCTTGCAGGACTTATGGCAATGCAGGCTAATTTTGAATTATCACATCCCAAAAAGGAGAAACAAACATGAGTTTAACAGGAATTGATGTGTCCTCATACCAGGGGACGATTAACTGGTGGGCGGTAAAACAGAACGGTATTGATTTTGCTATTTTGAAAGTCATCCGTAAGGATTTGAACCCGGACAAGAAGTTTGAAGAGAACTGGAAAGGTTGTAAAGAGCACAATGTCCATGTGCACGGAGTATATGAATACGGATATATTACAACGGTTGCAAAATCACGATCTGATGCAAGAAGAGTGCTTACTATTCTTAATGGCAGAAAAGTGACAGTATATCTTGATGTTGAAGATGCCGTTATGAAAGGTCTTGGCAAAAATATTATTTCTATTATCAATGCTTACGGAAAGGTAATCACCGATGCAGGATTGCCATTCGGTGTATACACTGGGGAAAGTTTTTACAAGACATACATTAAGCCTTATGGCGGTGTGAGTTATCCTATGTGGATTGCACGGTACGGCAAGAATAACGGCAAGTGTGATGTGAAGTATCAACCGCAAGTACCGAACATGGTAGGCTGGCAGTATACTTCTAAAGGGCGTGTAGGCGGTATTGTAGGCAATGTAGACATGAATGTATGGTACAAGGAGTTAAATGCCGTATATGAGGATTCTACAAGCCATAGCAACCCTTATACAGAGCCGGAAAGACTTCTTTATTACAAGCGTCTGGCAATGATGAAGGGAAACGATGTCAAGTGGGCGCAGTACGAACTTGTAAGGAAAGGCTTTATGCCGTCTGTAAATGCGAAAGGTAAGACGAACATTGACGGATATTTTGGAAAAACCACTTCTGATGCAGTAAAAGCATTCCAAAAGAGTGTTGGAATCACTGTAGATGGAAAAGTCGGTGCGGTTACAAGGGCATATCTCAAAAAGTAATTTTAGGAGCGGTAGGTGTCACAGCTTACCGCTCTTTTTCTTGGAAGTGGCAGACACTTCCTTTTTTATTTCGGTAAAGGCGGTGCAGTATGGCAGATATTGATAATCTTCAAATAAAAATCAGTGCGGATGCGGACAAAGCAACTAATGCGCTGAATAAACTTGCATCAAGTCTTACGAATTTTCAGAGAAGCTTGTCTATTGATACATCCAAACTGACAAGCATTTCTAATAGCATACAGAGTATCGCAAATGCCGCCAGTTCCATGAATACGAGCGGTATTAAGAATATCTCCACATTGACAAATTCCATTAACAGAATGGGGAAAATAGATACAAGCGGATTAAGCAGAATTTCATCTGCACTGAAGACTTTTTCTGCTGACATGGCAGGAACAAAAGTAGATGGAGTAGGGGATATTGCGAGCATAGCATCTTCGATTTCAAGACTCGGAGGCGTTGCATCCGGCAGAGCAATCACGAACATTCCTTTACTGGCAAAGAATTTGAAGCAGTTATTTACAACTCTTTCAACCGCTCCGAATGTCAGTGAGAACATTATCCGCATGACAAATGCACTGGCAGGACTGGCATCTACTGGTGCGGCATCCGGCAGAGCCGCAAACTCTTTAGGACGGAATCTGAACACCTATACGGCAAGCGCAAAAAGAGCCACGAAGAGCACATTCAGTCTTGCTGCGGCTTTCGGCAGATTCTACGCAACATATTTCCTTGTGATCCGTGGAATTAAAAGCCTGTGGAAGTCCATAGAGGGAACTACGGACTATATCGAAGCATTTAACTACTACACGGTAGCATTTAATAAAGTCGGCAAGGAATGGGGCAAGGATTTTGAAAAATTCGGTTACGACAACGCAGAGGATTATGCGCAGAGCTTCGGAAACCGTGTAAATGAACTGCTGGGTAAAATGTCCGGTCTAAAAGTAGATGTAGACGGTGGATTGATTTCTGAAAGCGGAATGAAAAACCTGGGATTGAATTTACAGGAGATTACGCAGTACGCTTCACAACTTGCATCTATTACCAACTCTTTAGGGCAGACCGGAGAAGTCACTACGGCAATTTCAAAGTCCATGACAATGCTTGCTGGGGACATTTCATCTCTGTTTAACGTGGATTTCAGTACAGTTGCAACAAACTTACAGTCCGGTTTGATCGGTCAGTCAAGAGCACTGTATAAGTATGGTATTGATATCACAAATGCCACACTGCAGACTTATGCTTACAAATACGGCATTGAAAAGGCTGTATCTGAAATGTCACAGGCAGAGAAACAGCAGTTGCGTTTACTTGCAATCTTAGACCAGTCCAAAGTATCATGGGGAGATTTAGCGAATACAATCAATTCTCCAAGTAATATGATTCGCCAGTTTACTAACAACGTAAAAGAAGCCGGAATGGTACTGGGACAGTTGTTTATTCCGGTATTGCAGAAAGTACTTCCTGTTATTAACGGTGTCGTAATTGCAATTAAGAGATTGCTTGTCAGTGTGGCAAATTTGCTGGGAATCAAGATTGACTTTTCGTCATTCGGTCAAGGTGTATCCGGGTACAATGAAGATTTGGAAGACACGGCAGATGCACTTGATAAAGTTGGTACAAGTGCAAAAAATGCTCAAAGCGGAATCAGAGCATTTGATAAATTGAAAGTTATTTCAACTCCAAAATCCAGTGGTTCCGGAAGTGGCGCTGGTGGAACAGGAATTGACCTTACCAAGGAAATCATGGATGCTACTGCAGAGTACGAAAAAGTATGGCAGGAAGCATTTGACAAGATGCAGAATACAGCTCTTGGCTGGGCTGATAAGATAGAAAAACTTCTTGAGCCTGTGAAAAAGTTATTCAAAGATTTATTCAATGGTGATTTCTTCGAAGCAGGACAAGATTTATCCGGTATTGTCACAGGGATATTTAACTGGATGTCCGATGCTATTGCATCTGTAGATTGGTATCAGATTGGGCAAAACATAGGACAGTTTCTTGCTGGTATTGACTGGACTGCTGTGTTTACATCTGCCGGAAATTTCATAAAAACTGCCATAGATGCGGCAATCGACCTATGGAAAGGAAGTTTTGATGCTGCACCGATTGAAACTACGATTCTAACAGCAATAGGACTTTTGAAATTCACTGGCTTGGGAGATATTCTGTGGAAAGCAATAAAAGATTCTATTGTCTTGTCAATGGGCGGTAAGGCAGGAGCAGGAATCGGAGAAACAATTCTCGGAAGTCTATTAGGAACTGGAGCGGCAACAGGAGCAGGGGGAGCGGCAGCAGCAGGAGCAACCGGATTGTTTGGTGGTA